>OBJA01001803.1_pt1 | contig 13731 bp, 12 predicted proteins | sample 1519751 | NCBI WGS metagenome assembly OBJA01 (sample SAMEA3881238, study PRJEB22517) | soil metagenome | biome: lake sediment; feature: soda lake sediment; material: sediment, water from around vicinity | place: India | collected 2013-12-23 | depth 3 m | reverse complement strand
ATGAAGCGCAACGAGAGGCCAAGACCCCGGCGGGAATGGTCAGAAAAGCCAAAGCCGACGCCGTCAAGAATCTGCACCGTAACGCCCAACGCTTGCTTAAGACCCTGCCCGTCATGAATCCATACGCCCCATTAATTGATTTCCCAGCAGATTCTTTACGGACACGACGCGACCACGAAAGATTCCTTTCCTTAATTGAGGCCGTGACCTTTCTGCACCAGTTCCAACGACCAACGAGAGAGATCGACGACGGCCAAGGCGGAAAGATTCAGTGCATCGAATCTACGGTTCAAGATTACGCCATTGCCTACCGCTTAGCCCGGGATATTCTCGGATTCTCGCTGGACGATCTCAAGAAACACGCCCGGGATCTCTTGGACCAGATCCGGGAGATGGTGAAACGCCAAAGCGAAGAGACCGGCGAAGTGGAGGAGACCATCACCTTTACCCGCCGGGAGATCCGGGAGTTCACCGGCTGGCCGGATTACCAGATCAAAAACTACATCAAGCAGTTAGAGGATTTGGAGTATCTCGTCATCGGGCAGGTCAAAGGCCGGGGACAGTTCGTCTACAAACTAAACCACCCTAACACTCGACGACCACTCAAAGGACTACTGACACCGGAAGAACTTAAAAACCTCATCATGAGCAGGCGATCTTCATAAACCGCCAGCAAAAAGACCGGAACAACCGGTAGAAATGCCTTATCTACCAGTCATGATCAACAGTGACATAGGTTTGACTCGACTGGTACAGAAGTATTCGAAAGCTTGAAGGGGGTATTAAAAATGCTACGGCAAGAACTTTTGTTAAACAGATTCCGCCAGTACATGGAGGCTCGGGGATTCTCGGACCGAACGATCCCGGACTACCTGCATCATGTCCAAGTCTTCCTGGATTATCTCACTGAGATCGGGATAAGCAAAATCCAAGAAGTTGATCGGCAGACCTTAGCGGATTACCAAGTCCAACTCTTAGCGCAGAAGTTCCGGGATCAGCCGATCAGCCAAGAAACACGAGCGCGGCGACTCATTACCTTAAGGACTTTCTTCCGGTTCCTGGTTCGGATCGGGGCAATAGATCAAGATCCCACCATCGATTTGGAGCTACCTAAATGCGCCAAAACACTACCTAGAAACATCCTCACGAAAAAAGAGATGGGTAAACTCTTAGCCACTCCGGATCTGGACAACCCTCTGGGCGTACGTGATCGAGCCATCCTGGAAGTATTCTATTCCACCGGGGTCCGCGTCAGCGAGCTTTGCAGTCTGACGATCTACGACGTGGACACCACCCGAGGAGAACTGCGGATTGCATTACCTTTTCTCATCGTTAGCTTATGGCATATTCTATACCCTCCACCTCAAAAATCGACTCTCGAACTTCGATTTGCTAATTACGAAGATACATGGACTTCAAAAGGTTTTAGGAGTATTGGAGGACATAAAATAATTAAATTTGTATCATTAAAGAATAATTCTTTCCCTGGAGATTATATGTTTATTGAGCTAAAAACTTCTGCTCTTAAATCGGTTTATAGTGAAAGCGATAGCTCTATTTCGTTTTTAACAGCGAAGATGATGAGCTTAATTTTGAACCCGTACTCAATAGTGATAATGCAATGGCTAAAGTTAGGATAAAAATTGATAAATGGTCAAACAAACCCAGGGGTCAGATGCTACGGGGAAAAACGACAGAATTTATTCGTAACCTACAAGTCGAAGTAGTTCCATATTCTAAAGAGGTCGACGAAATTGCTACGGAATTTGTAGAGGACGAATTGGTTCCGATTAATTGTATAGATGAGGGGTTGCCTTTGGCTACTGCTTTATTGTATGACCTAGATTTTGTAGTTAGTTGGAATCATAAACTACTTGTGAACATAAGAACGAAGCGGGCTACGCGGATTTTAGCTGCACGAGAAGGGTTTAAAGATATTGAGATAATAACACCTTATGAGTTAATTCCTGCGGATGATATTGAAGAACCCAAAGCAATGCGGGAAATACATGAAATTCGAGCAAGGCATTATGAAGAAACCAAAAACCTTACTAGAAAAGAGTATATTAAGGGAGTTAGAGAAAATGTTCGTGAATTCTTGAACAAGTATGGTCTAGAGTGAAAAGCCTAATTTAGGTTCAGACAAGCTTTACGAGGATGTAGTTGTGGAGTTTGAGATGAAAGAAGACAAGTTTGAATCCATATCAAGAGAGACTTACACCTATGGAACACTAGAGAGTATAGAGCAGAATAAATGGTTAAACTTATGTTTTAAAAGAAATCGTTGCTATCAGGCAACGATTTCTTTTAAAGTATCTTTTTGAGCGATGCTTAATCATAGTGAAAGACTTGTTTCGTCAAAGTAGGAGTCTTCTTTAATCCGGTTTTTGCTTTGTTTTTTTTAGCGTTATTCGTTTTATGCTTTTACCGATGGCTTTACCACTCTCGACAGAAAGCTCATCAATAATCTCTCCAGAGGGCCAATCTATAGTACATAAATACAATGCTTGCTCATTATTGATAAGTGTTTGTTTGATCTCGTGAGTGACTGCCTCATTTGTTCCAGCCTTCAAAATGATCGTGAGAGTTATATTTGAAGGAATATCATTACTATTCTGATCTTGGGGTGCATCATAATAATGTGCATAGATATGGTACCGTCCTTCGCTAGCCTCTTGGAGTAGTAACGTCTCTGGGCCATAACCGTCTGTGTCGTCGATATCCAGAAAGGGATTATTTTTAGTTCCGTTACCGAAATCATCTGGGTTCGAATTACCCCAATAGATGTGTCGGTCATCAGAATCCCATACTGTGTCTTCATATGGAGGAGTGGGCTCATTTGCAGTGCGTTTGAACATATGCAGATCCACATCTGATTCATCTGTATCCCACTTTAACACTACGCGTATGTCAATCTGTTTAATGGTGACTTTTACGCGAATCACGGGCCCAGTCCCAGCGTTTCCATTGCTGTCGTAGACGCGAAGCTGAATTGTGTTATCGCCTGGATTAAGTGGGACATCTTGGTTGAATGAACCATCTGGTTCAATGGTAATGGGGTAAATAACGCTATTGACTAGCGCTTGGAGCTTCTCAACAGTTATTCCAGCGCGGATTGAAGCTCCGGATTGAGTTCTCTCGCCAGCGAGATTATTGATATTGCCTGATATATTAAGAACAGATACGTTGTCTTCGAGTTCCATTTGGTCAGAAATTAGATTCCCTAATGGGTCTTGGATTACTAGATTTTGATTAGTGACAACAGGGCCGTTTGTGGTCATCTGGATATCAACCGTTTGATTTGAATTGATGGTTATGTTTCGGTTATAAGGCTCGTAACCGTCCAATGTAGCCCCGAGACTATGGGTGCCTGTTGAGACAATTGAAAATCGATAATTGCCGTTAGTATCTGTTACAGTTGCCTTGTTTCCTAATTCAACTGTAACCCCGCATAAGGGGATATTAGTTCCGAATTCAGTTACTGAGCCAGTGATATTGGCATGAGTGGGGTTTGAACTGCCGCCTCCACCGCCACAACCTATAATAATCATGGCTAAAGATAATATAAATAACAATACAATAGCCTTCTTCATCCCAAAACCTCGCTTCCAATTTTTTGTTATACATTCTGACGACTTCATCTAAGAAATCCATGATTTATATTCTATCTATTAAATTAATTTCCTTTAAATTAAGTAATGGAAAAAGGGAATTCATCTTAAATATTATCTATGTAAGGGTCAAATTTAACGGTTTGATCCTAATTTATAGACTTTGAACAAGAAGAAGAAGAGGTTATTATGGAGGCCACCGAAAAACATGGAGCATTAAATTGACCCACAATATATTGATAGCCTAAAAATAGCTAATCACTATATATTGCGGGTCTATCCATTATAAAAGTATTTTATTAGTGGCTTAGGTCATTTTGCCTCTTCTAAATCTATATTTAGGAAAACACCTGGGAACTGCTATAGGGATTATTCTTTGTTCGCTTTTTGCTCCACGATCTTCATTTCTCCAAAAACAACATCAGCCTTGACTTCCAGGTGTTTCTCTCCTGGCACATAACTCTTGCTCAGATAGGTGTATTGACCGAAAGCAATCCCGTTGCCATCGGGCATCTGGGCCCAAGCAAATGCAGAGTTAACAACAATTCTTGTAGGGATCTCCGGATCCACTTTGATGGTGCTGGAGGCGAAGACGGTGTCTACCTCTTTTTTTAAGTCTGATTCTAATTTAACTTTAGTTAAATCCACAACTCCAGTGCCAAAGATGATATTGTACTCTTGAGAGTCGATATTACTCATGTTTCGCTCGTCGAAAATAACATTGTTTTTCTTGGCGGGACAACTGTTTATGAGCATGCTTACGCCAATATAAATAATGAATAATGCAACTACTGTTCTAAGCACGGGAATGTTGATGTTGAAGATTGACTTGAGGGTGTACAAGACACCAATGACAATCAAGAATAGACCCCAGAAAACACCACCTGATAAGAAGCCGAAACGCATGTTAGCCCCTCCTTTGTGAAAGTAAGCATATTTTATCATGTAACAAAAGTATTTTCCAATGTTAATTCTTATACAAAGAATACTCCCGCGTTCAACTGCTTATCTAGAAAAACAGACACCTAAGGCGCAATCTATAACTTAAGGTAATTATGAAACTCGTTCGGTTCTTAATTTGCTAACTGTTTGGAAAAATATTCTGACCTGGAAGGAAGTTGGCGAGTCGGTGCGGAATGTATTCATTCTATATGTATTTTAAGGAGAAGCAGATGAAATATACTGTTGCAAATAGTTGTTGGATATATGGTTGTTTGATACTAGTTCTGCTGGTTGGTGCTGTGTGGAGTTCAGGAACGGTTATGGCGTATGATGCCGTAGGAGCTAGTATGGCTGGGGGTTATCCAGAGTCATCCCGACACGACCTTCCTGAGACAGATGCACTTATACTAGATATCCAAAAAGTTTTACATGACCCTGAGGCGTTCGATCCTTCTTGGATAGAGAAGTTGGTCAGTAAACTTCCGGCTCCGGTTCGTAAATTGGGGAAATACGTTTGGGATGGATTGAAAAGAATCCTTGAACGTTTGTGGGAATGGCTCCTCTCCAAGTTTAAGCCGCAAGGGTATAAAAAACAAGAATGGCCTAATCTGCTACGGTTAGCTTATATACCGATTATAATTTTAACCATCGGTTACTTTCTATTTCAGATTCTTTCACGAATCAAAAGAGATGTTCGAGATGGTGCACAACTTAAGAAGAATACGGAAGTTGGCTGGCAGAAGTTATGGAGGGAAGCTTGGAGTCGACGATGCGATGATCCAAGAGAAGCGATTCATGACTTGATCAAAGCTATAATCCGACGTTGGGTGGCTGAAGGCCGTCTTCCGGATGATCCGACATTGACAGTGCGCGAGATCGAACGACGAGCAACGGGTCGTTTTTTGTCGGAGGAAGAGATCAAGGATTTTATTTGCCTGAGGTACTGGTATGAATCAGTCTACTTTGGCGGGCGACAGATTAGCTCTGAAGATTGGGCGGAGATACTCAGACGTGCCCGTCGGTTCTTAGGGGAGGTGCCGGCGGTATGAGAGTAAAACTGCGATCTTTCGAAGTAGCCATCGGCATCATTACAGTGGTATCCATAGCAGTGCTTTCTTTTTCTTCACTTTGGTTGGCCGAAGACCATATGCGGCAAGAAAAACCCAGCCTTCATTCTCGCGCGAAGAACGGTTATCAGGGAATATATCTGCTGATAAAAAACCGTTTTCCCAGGGTTGTACCAGGAGAGCGTTCCTTTAATAATCTTCTTACGAATGAGCGGGATATTTTAGTTACGGCGCGTTCGAACTGGACTTCTGAAGAATCGGATGCTATCCGTCAATGGATGGATCAGGGCGGGGTTTTAATTCAAATAACGCCTTTGGAAGAAGAACTTGGTGACTATTATGCGCCGAATCGAGAGGCTTATCCCCATTCCGACTGGGCTGGTTTTCATGATCTCAAACTATCTTTATCTGATTCTCCACCACTGAAGCTACAGAATGGTGATGTGGCCATCTACAGCTCCGAATACGGGCCGGAAGTTGTTGTTCGTCGTGTCGGTAAAGGCCGCAGGATTATACTGCCTGCAGTTAATAGCCTAACTAATGAGCAATTGCGAATAAATCCTGAGTTAGGAGCGTTATTTATAAAGCTTTTAGCAGTTTATGAAGGCGAAAAAAAACGTATTATCTGGGATGAGAGTTTTAATCTAACACAAGCTGACTTTTCGCTTAAGATTCCACGATATATATATGGAATTATATTACAACTAATTATTCTAAGTCTGTTTTTTACGATATCTTATGGGCGTCGTTTGGGGCCACCTAAATCTTTACCAACAGGACAATACTTGACGCTTAGAGATTATCTGAATTCATTGTCTGGTTTTTACCGGAAGACAGGCTCTCGCCGTCTTGTACTAGAAGAGCTATATTCAGATCTTCGCCGACGTCTATTAACTGTTACAGGTTTAAGTCCTTCTGTGGACGACTCACAACTTGCCTCGGCTTTTGCAAACATCAGAGGGATTGATTCACAACGTCTAGCGAGAACTCTGAATGATTGCCGCCACGCAGTGAAACAAAGTAAGTTTAATGAAAAAATATTTTATGACTTAGGTAAAGCTTTGGATGAGTATCGAAAGGAGCTCGATGGTTATGGTTCAACTAAATGAATGGAGTGGTCATATTCGGAAGGAATACTCCAAAGATGTCATTGGTTATGAGAATGTCATACAAGAAATACTTGTGGGCATGTTGGCCGGAGGCCATGTCTTGCTGGAAGGAGTGCCTGGTGTAGGAAAGACTTTGATGGTCAAGACACTTGCACGTATCCTTGGCATGAGTTTTCACCGGATTCAATTTACACCGGATCTTATGCCTGCGGATATTCTAGGCACGAATATTTTCAACCCCCGAACTTTAGAGTTTCAACTACGATTAGGTCCAATCTTTACCCAGTTTTTATTGGCTGATGAGATAAATCGAACTCCGCCTAGGACACAAGCTGCGTTATTGGAGGCGATGGAGGAGCGCCAGGTGACTATTGATGGGGTGAGTCATAAATTGCCACAGCCATTTATGGTTTTCGCCACGCAAAACCCGGTGGAATATGAAGGGACATTTCCCCTTCCTGAGGCACAATTGGATCGTTTTATGTTAAAGATAGTGTTGGATTATCCAACAGCCGATGAAGAAGAGGCCATACTCCGGTTACATGCTCAAGAATCAGAAACATCCATCGACGACAGCCCAGCTAACAAAGGCAATGAGAATTTGGATCTTGACGCTTTAATGGGAACAGTTCGCAAAGTTCTTGTAGAACCTAAGGTTTTGGATTATATTAATCGTTTGGTTCGATCGACTCGCGGGAATCCCCAGTTGGTACTGGGGGCCAGTCCACGGGCTGGTGTACATTTGGTAGCTGCGTCCAAAGCCGTGGCGGCTTTAGCGCAGCGGGATTTTGTTATTCCCGATGATGTCAAAGAGATATTCTTACCTGTCTTACGCCATCGGGTATTGCTTAAACCAGAGGCGGAGATGGAAGGCTACGGCGCGGACGATATTCTAAACCAGACTCTTTCCACGGTTGTGGTACCGAGATGACGGCGGTGTTTACAGAACGCATTCTATTCGGTATCTTCATTGGCTCAGCTTTTCTAATGCTTGGAGATATTGGACTTACGCCTATGCTTGTGTATGATGCCCTCATTATTCTTCTATGGCTAGGAGATTATCTGGTTTGTAGGTTAAGAGCCAAGCCTGTTATTCTCCGAATAACGAATCCTCGTATCTATCTGCAAGAATGGTCTACAATTCAATTAGAGGTGGAAAACAAGGCGGCATGGGTTGGACGTGTGCTCATAAAACACCCAATGCCAGATGGTTTTCAGTCCCGACCGTTAACACATCTTCTGAGATTGCCTCCTAAAGGTAAAGAAACTGTAGAATTCGAAGTATTCCCGGAGGCTAGAGGAGAGTATACCTTCACTGATGTGTATTGGCGAGTACAAGGTCCTTTAGGACTGGCGCAAGTTCAAGGAAAGGCGAAATTGTTAGATACGGTCCAGGTTTACCCTGAGATCCATGGAATCCACAGGTTTGATCTGGCTCGGCGTAAACGGCAATGGATAGAATTAGGATTTCATCATACCCGTTTAAAGGGTGACGGGTTTGACTTGCGGGAGTTGCGGGAGTATCAGCCGGGAGACGACTTGAGGAAGGTTGATTGGAAAGTCACGGCTCGGATGGGCCACCCAATCACACGTGAATATGAACCTGAACGTGGGCAAAACCTTTTTTTACTATTAGATGCCGGACGGTTAATGGAAAATAGAATCGGTACATTGAGCCGATTGGATCATGCTCTCTCCGCGTCGTTGGCATTGGCTTTTGCTGGTCTGCAACAGGGTGATCGGGTGGGATTAGTGGCGTTTGCAGACGAGGTTATCAATTATGTTCCGCCTGCTAAGGGTAGAGAACACTTACCAAGAATTCTCCAAGCGCTTTATGATCTTCAACCCGCCGGAGTTGAGGCGGATTACGGGAATGCCTTCCGATATCTCCTGGCCCAACAAAAAAAACGCGGTATAGTATGTTTATTTACAGAACTAGTAGACGAGGAATCTTCACGACAATTATTGAATCGGCTTAGCTATTTAGCGCGCCACCACCGCCCAATCTGTGTGACTTTAAAGGACTCCGTATTCGAAGAGCCTTTTAGAGAACCTGTCAAAGAGGCAGTGCGCCTTTACCAGCAAGGGACATCATTGCAGATATTAAGGGAACGAGAGCGGGCAAAAGCAGTATTGACGCGGCAGGGTGTCTCGGTCCTTGATGTTCCACCCAAGAAGCTTTCTGTAGATTTAATCGCTCGCTATCTGGAATTGAAGAATAAAGCAAGAGCCTAGTAAGAAAGCTTTCAGATCTATCAATCAAATCGAGTTTCTTTCTCATATAAAGTAATACCAGTTTTTCTTCCGAGAAAGAACAGAAAAACCAGAGTCAAACCAGCAAATGCCAACCGACCTTCGTTTGGAATAACACTGGTCGGTATAGTGCTAAAAAGGCCTTCAATTAGCCCAGCTATAACCAGCAAAATTGCACTAGTTACAAAGAGATGGGATGCTTCGCGGGCTTTTATCCTCAAGGCGTCGGCGCGTCTTAACTCTCCAGGGAACAGTAGGGTTAAGCCGATGATCCAACCTGCTGCTGCGGCTAAACCAAGGGCTGTTAATTCAATGATTCCATGGGGGAGGATACTGGACCAAAACGCATAAGCAAAACCCTCTCGAGTGAAGAACTCAGCTAGACGTCCTAGTAACATGCTGTTATATAAAAGTACGAATAAGCTAAAGACGCCTCCAAAGATTCCTAAGGCAAATGAGCCGATTGCAACGCGTATGTTATTATAAAATAGCATTGAAGAGACTAATGGACGTTGGGATAAGGGATGATTAAACCATTTATCTTCTTTATGTCTCTCCAAAAGATCTTGACCTATTTTTGAGGGGAAGAAATGCTCCGCGTGATCCGGTAGATACAAGGCAAATAGATATCCTGCAAGAATACCTATGAGGATTAGAGCGATGGATAGCCAGAAAGACTTTTGGTGTTTGCGAATAGAACTCGGCAGTTCCTCGCCGAAGAAGCGGATAAAACTACGGCCAGCAGAAACAGGCGTATAGAGTTGATGATAACCGCGTCCCGCCAGATCGTTTAGGTATTCTACCAATTCATAGTCGAATCCTTGAGCTTGTGCATATGCCAGATCAGTGCTGACTTTGCGGTAAAGTGGGCCGAATTGTCGAGTCTCCTCTTCGCTTAGCAAACGAGAACCGGTCCGTTCCATCTTTACTAATATGTTATTAAACCGATCCCAATCTTTACGGTGTCGGCGGATAAATGACTCCGACATCCCGTCACCTCCGTATAGAAAGATGCCGCGGGCGCTTTTCTTTATTGCTTATCATACCAGAAAAGTGTAAAAAAAGGAAACGTTTCTTGAACATAACTTTTTACTTTATAAAGAAATATTACTGCTAAGGGGGTGCTTCAAATCGGGGAAAGAATTATAATCAGGACTCCAGAGAATGTTAGACTACGATTTAACATGGCTGGAATCGGGTCTAGATTTTTTGCTGTTGTGTTCGACTCTATCATCCAATATCTTCTTATGTTGGCGTTCTTATTGCCTTTGTTAGATTGGAATATCGGGTCATTAGGTGATCTACCAGAAAAGTTAGAAGTGATGCCCGGCGTTTATCTGGCGCTCTTGCTCTTTTTCTTGTTCCTTGTCAACTTTGGTTACTTCATTTTCTTCGAATTTTTCTGGGATGGACAAACACCGGGTAAAAAAATTATGGGAATTAAGGTAAGACGATTGGGTGGATATCCCGTGGATTTTGTCTGTGCATTACTCCGTAACTTGCTGAGAATTGTGGACGTTTTGCCCGCCTTTTATGTTGTGGGGTTTATTACTTCGTTTTCTAATTCTTCGTGTCGACGGGTAGGTGATTGGGTCGGAGGGACAATTGTAGTTCGTGAAGGGAGAAAAAGACTGCCTTTAACAGTTGAATTAGAACCTGAGCTTGATGAGGAACAAATTCGTTCCAATTTAGGAGGAACGCTTCCGGTGATAGAAGAGGCGGAAATACGCCCGGTGCGGGAATTTCTCCGTCGTCAAAAACATTTTAGTCCGAAGATTCAAGAACAGTTATCTAGAGAAATTCTCCAAAGATTACTCCCGAGGTTTGGTCGTCCCAAATTAGCTTTGGCGGATGGAGAAGCTACAAGATATTTAAAGACGATCTATCGCTGGTATCAACAAGAGCGGCTTGGCGGGTATTAATCACATTAAATAATAATGGTGGAGGTTGTATTAAATGGAACGGGATTTCTTAAGACCCATGCGTATTGGAGAGATCTATGACAATGCCTTTTTCCTATTGAGAAAGAACTTTAAGACCCTTGTTAATCTTCATGTTGTCCTGTTTCTTCCTATGTTGGCATTGGTTGCTTTGATCGTTGGTGCATTAGTACTAATAATTAAGCTCAATCCCTTCCTTTGGGAAGAGATTCAAACTACTGGAAGCGTTGCCTTTGTTGGAGGAATAGCATTTTTGATAATTGGAGGCATTGGTCTTGCTTTTGTTATGTCAATACTCTTTATGTTGAATAATTATGGGGTCTACCGTATTTTCGGCGAAGCAACCGAAGGGCGCAAGGTTACTTGGAAGGAGTCACTGAAAGGCTCACTGCAAGGTGTGCTATTCATTTTTATCGCTGGATTAGTATTGGGTGTGGCGGTTAATATTGTTTATCAGCCACTTAATATTATGTTCCAAATTACGATGGCTTTTTATCCTTGGATTGTCTGGATTCAGATGATAGTTATCTATACAATTCAGATTGTCTTTCAGGTATTTACTTTCTTAGTCTTTCCGATAATTGTTATGGAGAAGAAAGATCCATTCACCGGAATATGGCGCAGTTGTAAACTTGTTTGGAGAAACTTCGGACGAACTCTATCTGTATATCTTTTATTCCTTGTTATTGGTCTGTTCTCATATTTAATCGCAATTAGCTTGTTCTTTATTCCTATGTTTTTAATCTTTAGTCAAGTGTCTCCCGATATGAACCCCGATTGGACGATGCTATTAAATCCATGGTTTATTGGCTCAGCGGGGATATCACTTGTTGTTCTATTAAGCCTTGGCTTCATCTTCTTTATGCTCTGGTCTGGGATTCAAGTTATGATGTTGAATGATTTAAGAATCAGAAGTGAAGGTTATGACCTTTTAGTGACTGAAACAGTTGAAATCTCCACAAACTAAACGGAGTTTATCGGAGAGCCAGAGTCTCTTAATATGATTGAAACAGACACCAAGGGCGCTATTCATTATTCGGATTCTCAGATACTATACAAGTACAGAGAGATTAAGTTTATTTATTAAAGCTAATTAAAGAATTATAAAAGGTTATCTTAACTTCGAGCAATGAGTGACGAGAATAGTAACGAGTAATATGAGGTTATCCGACATTTTTCTGTTTAAATTCGCAGATTTCTGTGGAGGATATTGGGTATACACTGTTGAACTTAAATCTTGTTTTCTAGGGTTTATGTGAAAGAGTTAATAGTGGCGAAGAACAGCGGGGACTGTAAGATTATGATAGGATTACTATATAGGATGAGGAGTTTTTCACAGCATGTTTTTGGATCAAATATCTATTCGTGTCATTGCTGGTAAAGGCGGCGACGGAATTGTTAGTTTCCGTCGAGAAAAATATGTACCGAGAGGCGGTCCGGACGGAGGAGATGGCGGTAGGGGAGGACATGTGATCTTTCAGACAGAAGAAGGAATGTCTACCCTCTATCATCTTAAGTTTAAACGGATCATCAAAGCTGAGAGCGGACGCCCAGGAGAAGCTAGAAACCGTAGTGGAAAATCAGGACAAGACGTTATCATTAAAGTCCCAGTGGGGACTATTGTTAAAAAGCGAAGTACATCCGAGATTATTGCGGATCTCTCCGATGCTAGTGAGGAGTTTATTATTGCCCGGGGTGGCCGGGGAGGCCGGGGTAATAGTCATTTCGCGGGTCCAACTCATCAAGCGCCGCGTTTCTCTGAGAAAGGTGAACTAGGAGAAGAGTTAGAGCTCGACCTGGAGTTAAAACTCTTGGCTGATGTGGGTCTTGTTGGTCTGCCTAATGCCGGGAAGAGTACACTGCTATCAGTTATCTCTGCAGCCCGTCCGAAGATCGCGGATTACCCATTTACCACAATCGTGCCCAACTTAGGCGTGGTTACGATAGATGACTTTAACTTTGTTGTGGCGGATATTCCCGGATTGATCGAAGGTGCCCATGAAGGTGCCGGATTGGGTCACGAATTCCTTCGTCATATTGAACGAACCCGACTTTTGCTGCATCTAGTGGATCTTGGAGGATGGGAAACGCAAGATCATCCATTAGAGGCTTACGAAAAAATAAATCAGGAGCTTAGTTCCTATAAGGTCAATTTATCTGAACGGCCTCAGATCGTTGTCGCCAATAAAATGGATATACCAGAAGCACAATCACGCTGGGAAGAATTTTCAAAGACCCTTAATGAGCGCGGGATTGAAGTCTTTCCGATATCTGCCGCCACTGGCAGTGGAATTCCAGAACTATTGTATAAAACTGCTCAGTTACTAAAAGAAATACCTATGCCGGAGCCTGTTATCATCGAAAATATTAAAGAATTACCTACTCGCGACTTTACTGTTAAAAAAGTCAGTCCGAGTGTCTATGAAATTGAAGGAGATTGGATTTGGCGGCGTGTCAGCAGGTTTAATCTTGATCAAGAGGAATCACAGTTGCGTTTGGGTAAACTTTTTCGCCAATGGGGGGTAGAAGAGGCTTTAATCCAGGCGGGAGTGAAAGAGGGTGATACGGTTTACATCGGTGAATTAGAATTTGAGTTCTCTACAAAGGCATTTGCGTTGTAAAAACGAAACGGGGGTAAGGGTTCGATGGCTTGTTTCCAGTGCGGGAATTGTAGTGGGACGGAATTGTTGTATTATTGTACCGCGCGAAATGAGTTTGTTATTAGGGAGGGCGTAACAGTGACTTCGGAGAAGAAGTCTTCTCATTGGAAGAAAGGCGATCCTCTCTACGAAAGTCGCCGGCGTCTTCG
>OBJA01001802.1_pt1 | contig 13738 bp, 14 predicted proteins | sample 1519751 | NCBI WGS metagenome assembly OBJA01 (sample SAMEA3881238, study PRJEB22517) | soil metagenome | biome: lake sediment; feature: soda lake sediment; material: sediment, water from around vicinity | place: India | collected 2013-12-23 | depth 3 m | reverse complement strand
CAAATTACGGTAGATATTCACAAACTTTTTCGTATTTAATTAACTGTCAAACAGGTAATTAAATGTAATTTAAGGAGCGACTAAATATGTCGCCCGTTCCGGGCTGGGGGTAGGAATCCCTTTACTGTCATTCCGACCACGTCCGACCTCTGACGGAGAGTTCACACTTTTTTACTAGTGCAAAATGTGTAGATGACAGGAACTATTTAAAAACTGAATGAACTCTTATTGCTGTCATTGCGAATGGAACGCAGTGGAATGTGGCGATCTCTTTCTTCTACGTTCTGTTATTGTAATATTCAGAGTAATAGATGAGGATTTTTTATTTGTTTCAAAATGTGCGATTTAAACAAATCTGTCATTGGTACTGAAAGGAGGAATCTCTTGATATTTAGAACTGAAAACAATGCAAAATGACGCTCGAAAACCTCTTTCTCTTTTGATGCCACACGAAAGATTAACTTCGTTGAGCTAAAGGTTCGCGCACGAGCAGGGGGCTAACAAAGAAAAGGCTAACGCTCACCGAAGAATGGTTTCTGAGAATATAAAGGTCAAATCAACCGGAATTTTACAGTGACCCAATATTAACTGATTCCCGACACCCACACATAAAAAAAGCTGTTTCTAGAATTTTTAGAAACAGCCCTTTTTTTATTTTTATATACAGTTTTATTGTTGATCTAAAGCTGCATAATTTAGTCGTAAAGCTCCAGCTTTACGTAATTCCATTTTGATGTCTGATATAATACCCATTTTGGTTTCAGAATCTGCTTTTAACGACACAACTAATAAGTCTCGGTCGTTTGGGTTACGAGCTTCTCGCTCTTTATGAATAAAAGCCGCAACTTGTCCAACGTTTTCTATAGCATCGTTTAATTGAATAACCGGTTGTGTGCCAAAAATTGCTTCATACTCAGATAAAGGAGGCGAAACGTAAATATTACACACTAAAGATTTCTTTTCAAGTTTTGTAATTTCTGTTGCTCTTGGTAATACCGGTTTTTTTACTAATAGAGTACTTTCTCTCATAACGGTAGAAACCATAAAGAAAAAAAGTAACATAAATACAATATCAGGTAATGATGCTGTAGAAATTGGTGGTGGAGTTTTTTTACCTCCCTTTCTAATTTTTGCCATATCTAATTTCCTCCAATTGCTTTAGGTTCTGCTTCAGATATTTTCTGAGGCAATAAGGTTCTGATAGCATTCTGTTCATCTTCATTTAAATCATTAAATGGTCTGCGAAAAAACTTTCTTGCATAGTTATCTCGAGCAATGTTATATGCTGCAACAACCTCATTTTGTACTTCAATATACTTATCGTATGATGAACCACGGTCATTTTGAATACTTACGATAGCTTTTGTTACTCGTTGTTGTCCCAATAGCGGTATGTTTACTAAATCGTAACCTGGATATCGGTTATCATTCTCATCATTATTCATGTTTGAGAGGAATTCCACACATTTATTACGTAAATCACGAATATGTCCGGGTTTTTTCTCAATCATTAAATTGTCATTTTTATTGAGAAATACAACAAAGAGATTCTTTTCAATAACTTTGATTTCTTCAATTTCTTCTGGTGGAACATATGGAGGTAATGTACGGTACAGTCCTCTGTCTGTGTCCATTGTTGTAGCTACCAAGAAGAATATTAATAGCATAAATGCTATATCGGCCATTGACGATGAATTTATTTCAGGTAAAGGTCTTCGAGCCATATTTTTTGTTAGTTAAGCTGCATGTGCAATATGCACAAGACAATTTATTTTTGATTTTGTTGAACAATTTTATACACTCCGGAACCAATAATTCCTAAGACTGCAACTGTTAAAAGAATATATAACATATATAATGTTGTTTCAACCCATTTAGCTTCGGTTGTTGTAATAACATCATTATACCCTATTATTGTAGGTACTGCATCGCTTGCCATAATGTAGGAAAAAAGTAATACTATACCTAAACCTGCAACTGCAATGATTACTCCTTTAATCTTATTTCTGTTAATAACAATTGTGTACACCGCAAATAATAAGGTTAAACATGCCGCAATTACTACCAGAGAAATAGCAAAACTCATAAAATTCCCGGCATAGTTTAAACATTCTTGAGAACATTCAGAAATTCGAGAATCATCGCCCATGCCCATTGAAGCATTACTTTGACGAATGAATTGTTCTCTCTCTTTTATTACTTCATATGGTTGAGCACAATCATCTGCTGCACGTAAGTATACTTCCCCAGTTTCGGTAATACCTTCACATTGCGGTAGCGTGCATCCTAAACAATCTTTAGATGAAGCATATCCTAAGTATATAATAATACCAAGGGCTGCAAATCCAAAAAGACTGATAGATATTATTTTGAATAGTTTATTGAAATCCATTATACTTATTTTTTTGCATTATACTTAACTAAAATATCAATAAGAGAGATTGATGAGTCTTCCATATCAGACGTTAAATTATCAACCTTAGATAATAAATAGTTATAGAATACTTGAAGAATCATTGCTACAATAAGACCGGTAACGGTTGTAATAAGTGCTACTTTAATACCACCTGCAACAAGATTTGGAGAAACATCACCTGCAATAGCAATTGCATCAAACGCGTCAATCATACCAATTACTGTTCCCATGAAACCTAACATTGGAGCAAGTGCAATAAATAATGAAAGCCACGTAAGACCTTTTTCAAGTAATCCCATTTGAACACTACCATACGATACAATTGATTTTTCAACAACATCAACACCTTCTTCCATTCGGCTGATACCTTGATAAAAAATACTTGCAACCGGACCGGGAGTGTTTCTGCACACCTCTAAGGCAGCTTCTTTACCACCACTATGTAATGCAGTTTCTACCTTTTCAAGTAATTTTTGCGTATTTGTTGTTGCAAGGTTAAGGTAAATAATTCTTTCAATTGCTATTGCTAAACCAAAGATTAAACAAATAATTACAATTGCCATGAATCCGGCACCACCTTCAATAAATTTTTCTTTAATTACTTGATGAAGCCCTTTTTCTACGCCGGTTGGCTCATTGATTCCCGCATCTGCTGAATCATCCTCATCTTCAATAATTTCATCTTGAGTGGTTTCAACTTCTTCTACTTGTGCTTGTGCATTATCAGCATCTACTGAATCTTGAGAAAAAAGTTGTATTGAAAATAATCCAATAATTGTTAAAACTGCAAATAACTTTTTCATAATACTGCTATTTTTTTAATGTAAATGATATACTGTTTTTAATTAATACTTCAATTCTTGCGGAGAGAGAGGGATTCGAACCCTCGATACCGTTTCAGGCGGTATACACACTTTCCAGGCGTGCGCCTTCAACCACTCGGCCACCTCTCCCTTCCGATGTCAAAAATAAATAAAAAAGCCATACTAGAAAATTTTGAGCAATAAAAATTTAGTTAATTTTGAAAAAACTTATTGTATGAATGATTCTCAATCTATTATTTCTGATTTTTTTTCTGCAAAAAGAAATAAAATCGAAGAAACAACGGTGTTTTTTAAATATCTTTCTAAGAAAAAGCCAAAGGATTTTGACCGTGTAATTCAACGCGAACATGAATCTGTATTTCACGTTATAGATTGCTTGGATTGTGCTCATTGCTGCAAGTCTATTAGTCCCGCGGTTACAGATTCTGACATTGCTCGTATTGCAAAATTTTTAAAATGTAAACCTTCATATGTTGTTGAAACATACTTTGTGCTTGATGCTGATGGTGATTATGTATTTACCTCGCTCCCTTGTCCGTTTTTAGGTACCGATAATTATTGCAGTATTTATAGTGCCCGTCCTCGTGCCTGTAGAGAATACCCCCATACAGATAGAAAAAAGTCATTGCAATTACTTGCAATTCATCAAAAGAACTGTGATGTTTGTCCTGCAGTACAATTGATATTTAAGAATATGCGAGACAAAAATTATTTTTGAACTCGTTCAGCTATACCGGGAGTAATATACACTTGAAGTGAATCATTATGTTCATACATAAGTATTGCATTGTATTGCGTATAGGTTTCAAAAAAAGCGATACTCTTTTCTATACCCATTACCATACACGCAGTAGCTAAGGCATCAGCATCAATACATAAATCGGTAATTACAGATGCACTTAGTAGAGTATTATTAGTAGGATACCCCGTACGTGGGTCAATTGTATGAGAAATTCGTTGTTCATTTTCCACATAAAATTTTCTGTAGTTTCCTGAAGTTGCTATAGACATATTGTGAAGTGATACTGAAACAGAATAATCAGTATATTTTGAATCCTCATAGGGGGTGTTTATGCCTATTACCCAATCAGTTCCTTTTGAATTTACCCCATGAACTCGTATTTCGCCGCCAATATCAACCATAAAGTTAGAAATGTTATTGTGTAGTAAGAGTTCTGCTATAACATCTACAGAATATCCTTTTGCTATGGCGTTTCCAATAATCTGGATGTTAGGGGATTGCTTATATACACCTTGATCATCATAGCGTATTTTATCCATTCCGGTTATTGCAAGAAGTTCTTGAATTTTTTGGGTAGAAGGAGGTGTTGTGTCGTTATCAAAGCCAAATTTCCATGCATTTGCAAGAGGTGCAACGGTAATATCAAACGCTCCTTCTGTGAGAATATGGAAAAGTTCGGATTTTTGCATGAAATAGAAAAATGAATTGCACATAGTGGCAGGCTCATTTCTGTTAATTTTTGAAATTGTAGATTGTGGATTGTAATTATTGAAAATTGAGTCAAACTCTTTAAATGATTGAGTGATTTTTGATTCTAAATCAATATTATCTTGATTCTGAGCAACTACACGATAATATGTTCCTTTAATATATCCGGATATTTCTATAAACTCAGTATTATTTGTTTTTTTTGGGGAGCAGGATATACTCATTATACTCAAAAGACCGAGCACTATATATATACCATATGTTTTCATACTTATCCTCTATTTATGATTCCTTTATCTGATTCTATAACAAATTGAATGATTGTTTCGAGTTCTGTAGTTTTTTCGAAATCTCTTTTTAAAATTTCAAGTGCTTGAGAAATATTTAATCCTTTTTGGAATAAAATTCTATAAATATCTTGAATCGTATTAATAGTTTCTTCGGCGTAACCTCTTCGTCTGAGACCTATTGCATTAACTCCCATATAGCTTATAGGTTCACGAGCAGCTTTAACAAAAGGAGGAACGTTTTTGCGAATTATGGTACTTCCTGCAATAAATGCATGGTTGCCAATTTTTACAAATTGAGGAGCAGCAGCCATTCCTTCTAAAATCACATAATCGCCTACAACGCAGTGACCGGAGAGTGCCGCATAATTTGCGAAAATGCAATTGTTGCCAACAATACAATCATGAGCAATATGAACATATCCCATAAGTAAACAGTTATTGCCAACAACGGTTTTATGTCGGTCTACCGTGCCTCTATGAATAGTTACACATTCGCGGATTATTGTATTATCGCCAATTTCTGTGGTAGAATATTCCCCGTTAAATTTAAGATCTTGAGGAATTGCAGAAATAACTGCTCCCGGAAATACTTGACAGTTTTTGCCAATTCTAGCTCCGTCAAAAATTGTTACATTTGGTCCAATCCAGGTTCCATCTCCAATAACAACATCTCCATAAATATATGAAAATGGGGAAATTGTTACATTTTTACCAATTTTTGCATCCGGATGTATACATGCGGTAGGTTGCGACATATATTTTATCTATTTTGTTTTAACTATTTGAGCCATTAATTCACCTTCAGTTGCAAGTTGATCACCAACAAAAGCTTGTGCCTCCATGTGAACAATTCCTCTTCGTATTGGAGCAAGAAGACGTAATTTAAAAACAACAATATCTCCGGGAACAACTTTTCTTCTGAATTTTACTTTATCCATTCCTAAAAAATACGTAGAGTAATTTTCAGGATCCTCTACATTTGAAAGAGCAAGAATGCCACCACATTGAGCCATTGCCTCTAGGTGAAGAACTCCGGGCATTACTGGTTCATCAGGAAAATGACCTACAAAGAATGGTTCATTTCCGGTAACATTTTTAACACCTACCACTTCATTTTCTGTTAATTGCATAATTTTATCAATTAACTGAAATGGATATCGATGAGGTAATGTCTTTTTTATGCCAATATTATCAACTACCGGAGTTGCATATAGGTCAATTTTAGGAGCTTGTGGACCGCGTTTACTTTTTATAATTTTACGAATTATTTTTGCAAATTCAGTATTTGCTTTATGTCCCGGAATTGTTGCAATAATATGTCCTTTAATTGGCATTCCAACTAAGGTTAAATCTCCAATAACATCAAGTAATTTGTGACGTGCAGGTTCGTTTTCGTACCGTAAACTTATATTGCTGAGAATACCTTCTTTTTGTATCGTAATATTGTCTTTGTTAAAGAGTTTTGAGATTCTGCTAATTTCTTCTTGTGTTGTTTCTGTGTCTACAAACACAATAGCATTATCTAAACTACCACCTTTTATAAGGTTGTTTTGTGCGAGAGTTTCAATTTCTCTAAAAAAACAAAATGTTCTGGCTCCTGCAATTTCAGTATAAAAGTCATCAATATGAGATAAATGAGCATATTGATTATGGAGAATAGGAGAGTCAAAGCTTATATGCACATCAACAATAAACGTTTCTGCCGGATATGCAATTATTTTAACACCACGTTCAGGTTCAGTATAGCATATTGTTTCTGTGATTTCAAAAAACATTCGTTCTTCATCTTGTTCAACTACACCTGCTTTTTCTAATCCTTCGTAGAAAATTTTTGCACTTCCATGTAAAATTGGAACTTCGGGGCCATCAATTTCTATAAGAACATTGTCAATTTTTAATCCTGTTAGTGCTGCAAGAAGATGTTCAATTGTGCTAATGGTGCAATCTTTATTCCCAATAACTGTCCCGCGAGCTGTATCAACTACATTTTCGGCTAATGCGGCAATTATTGGTTGCGATTCAATATCAACTCTTTTAAACTTAATTCCTGAGTTTGCTTCTGCAGGTAACACTTTTGCGGTAACGTGCTTTCCCGTATGTAAGCCAATTCCGGAGAAAACAACTTCTGATTGTAAGGTTTTTTGCTTTTCAGCCATAGAAATCTTTTTTTCGTTTGATGCAAATATAGAGATAGCTTTTTAATTCATCGAATATTATTGCGAAAAATATCTATTCATGTATTATTATTGTATAATTATTTTTGATGCAAATATAAAACAAAGAAACGAATATTGTTAAAAATGTTTCCTTTTTTTGTTTGATACTTTTACAAATGAATTATCTGGATTTTTTAAAAACAGAAGATATTAGGTTGCGAGCTCTTGAACAAAAGGATTTGGAGTTATTGTATGCCTGGGAAAACTCGGTTGAGTTATGGGAAGTTAGTGAAACAATTACACCTTTTTCTCGTGATGTTTTACAAGAATACATTTCACAGAGTCATCAGGATATTTATACCGCAAAACAGTTACGTTTAATGATAGAGGAACACAAAAATAATCTGCAAACAATTGGTACAATTGATTTATTTGATTTTAACCCTCATCATAAAAGAGCAGGAATAGGGATTTTTATTGACCCTTTTTTTTCAAATAATGGCTATGCCTCAAAGTCTATTAAGACAGTGGCATTATATGCAAGAGATATTTTACTGCTTACGCAATTGTATGCCGAAATATCTGTTGAAAACACAAAAAGTATTCATGTATTCCGTAGCTGTGGCTTTGAAATAACGGGCACAAGAAAAGCCTGGTTACACACAAAAAAAGGATATGTTGATCAACATATCCTTCAATTGTTATTTTAAACACCGATTAGATTTAATTTCTTCTTCGAATTTCGTGGTTTATTACATCTGTTATTGTTTCAGGAGGAAGACGTTTTGCAATAATTTTTTTGTTCTTGTCGAGTAAATACGCAACCGGAGTGCTGTATATATCATATAATGTACGGAAATTTGTATTTTGATATGGGTCAAAAACATGTATGCCGGGATTCAGATTTTGTTCGTCAATATATTTTTTCCATTTTTCCATATCAGTTTGCGTGTATATGAAGAATGTTACAACCCCTTTTTCTTTAAAATTATGTTCTTCATAATATTTGAGCCATTCCGGAAGAATTTTTTTGCAGTGGCCACAGTCAACATCATAAAAATACAATACTATAAATTCTGCTTTTGTTTGAGATAGACGCATCCACTGATCGTGATTTGAATATAATAATAAGTCCGGAGCTGTTGCTCCAATACGGTTATGCGACATTTTATTGAATCTATCTTCAATTTGAGCCATATATGCAGAATCATTTGCTATTCGTTGCGGAATTTTTCTAGGCATATAATATTGCTCCATAATGTACACAAAAATATTATCGAACCCCATGTATTTAGGGTTTTGATATTTCATAAATAAGTGATTTAATGTGTAGTAATACATCCGCCCTTCATATCCTTTTTGTTCTTGTTCTAGAATTTTTGACATAATTCTATCTACTTCAAGAATAATAGAATCCGGAATTTGAATTATTTCTCTGTCAAAGAATTGTGTGAGTTTCATGTCGTACACGGGTGTTCGTAACAGTCGCTCATCTCCAAGATTTACGAGTTTAAAGTAGTTTTCTCGCATATAGTTATATCGGTATAATGAATCAAGAATATTTCCTGCGTCATCTCTGGGATAGTCGGGGATATCAATTTCTCTCATTGTTAAAAGGATAGAAGTGAGTAATCCCTTTGGGTATTTCGCAATTATCTCATCTTCATATGCGAGTTGATCTGTGCGTAATGTTTCTAGCGTATTTTTGATTATTTGAATAGAGTCTGTTCTGTTTTTTTGTGCTCTTTTTGAAAGACTTGTTGTGTCTTCTATACTGTAATACGCCCGTAATTGTTCAATAAGGGGTCTTCTCGTAGTATGAAAATCAGCCATCTTTTTTTGATACGTATTAAATACAATATTTTCTTGAGAACCTTTTATTGTAAGATTTCTAAATAAATCAGCAGTATCTGTTTCAACAGAAAAATGTTGTTCGGTATCAATAATAATTTCAAAATACCGCATGTCCGGAGTTAAAATTAGGTATAATCCTGCTGGTAAAAGTGTGTCTCCTTTTATTACGCCTTTTCCTTTTTTGTCAACATAAATACTGTCAGCTATCAGTTTTCGGCTTCCGGAATGATATGCTAAAATGAGTGTTGCGTCTTCTACTCCATGTATTTGAACCGAAATATTATGACCTTTTTGAGCACTAACGCTATATATATTACTTACGAAAAATAAAATGATAATACAAAGAATTTTTGTTACATGTAAAATTGTTTTCATATCTGTATATGTTAGGGTTAATGATTCTATTACAATATAATATATATGTAATTACGATTTTTTTTGGTTTTATTGTATTTATCTAATTCTATCTATTGAACGAATCAAGTTTTCATCTTTTTTAATGGCAGATATTGATAACCAGTCTAGTAGTATTGATATAACCAACAATACACTTCCAATTTGCGGTGAAATAGAAAATGAAATATAATCTGTAGTGCTACTTAATAAATACGTGTAATATCCTAATATAGCAAGTATTGCAATTTTTAATAATAATGCATATCTAATTATTCTTATTTGTAGTGGTCGCTTGGTATATAAAAAGATTGCTGATATGTTTATAAGTGCAATAATAATAAGGGTTGCCCCTAAGGTAAGTATAGAAACCTGCTCGTCTAATAAGCCCGAGTTATTATCATGAATGGAAAATGCATACACGCTAATAATTCCTTTTTCACTAATAAAGTCAATAAATGAGTTGAAAATGCTTATAATTATTACTATTCCTGTAAGTAATAAAAAGAGTGATTGTTTTCTTTGTATCATGTTTTTATATGTTAAAAGTTGATTGTAAATCCTTGTTTTTTAATTGTTTCCAGTAGTTTTTTTGAAAACAGTTTGTTGTTTTCTCCCGTATATCGTTTTTTAGTAAAGACTTGAGCAAGATTAGAAACATTACTGTCGGTAACAAACTTTTTATATATTTCAGATGTTTCTTTATATGAATATAATTCATGTATTTCTTCTTTGCTATACGTCTGATAGGTTTCTGTATGAAGAATTCCTCTGTGAGGCAGTCTGTCTGTTAATTCCGGTTTTTCATCAGGATATCCCAATGCAATTGTGGTAACAGGTACTACTAAATGAGGGAGTTCTAATATCTCAATTATTGCATCTGCACAATAGTTTGTAGTTCCTAAATAACAAATACCTAAACCTAAATATTCTGCGGCAATACAAGCGTTTTGAGCTGCAATTACTGCATCTATGCTTGCCGTGTAAAAACTTAAAAAATTATTATATTCCGGTTCAGCGTTTCTGAGCTTGCACCATGTGCTAAATCTATGTAAATCTGCACAAAATGTAAGAATAACTGGAGCTTGCCTAACCATATTTTGATTAAAGTGAGCTCGCGTACATAACTCTTCTTTTTTTTCGGGATTTCGAGTGGCAACAATTGAGTATAATTGCATGTTACCGGTATTTGAAGCTCTCGATGCTCCTTCAATTATGCGTGTGAGTGTAGTGTCATCTACTTGTTTTGAGCTGAATGTTCGAATTGATGTGTGAGTATATAACGTGTCCATTTCATTAAGTTTCTTGCAAAATTACATTTTTATTCATCTTTATTATATTTTTTTGTATGAAAAAGATAGAGTATTATACAGCAACTTTACATATAAATACTATGACGAATAAAAGATTTTTACAATATTCTATTTATACATAATAAAAAAAATGTATTTTTGAATAATTGAACTTTTAAATACAAAGAACATGAAAAAAATTATAATTGCTGTTTCGGTTGCTGCGGCTATTGCTGCGTTAGTTGGTGCTTGTAAGATTGCTGATCCTTGTCCTGCGTATCCACATGAAACAAGTGTTGAGCAAGTAGAGTCTAACATTTAAACCGTAGGGTTATACGTGCAAAAAATTATACTTAGCATATGTGTGCTATGTTTTTTTATACACGTACATGGTCAGGGAGATATCCAAGACGATGTACGTGTTTTTTATGGTGATGAAATTAGTTTTTCTTGCGGCGTTCACACCAATGGCTTTGGTATAGGGGCTCGCTTAGCACATCGTAAAAATGCTTTAGAAAAGCGATTCTTAGAATTTCAGATAACGAGTATAATTCATCCTAAAGAAATTAAAATCCCTTCTGATTTTGGTGGTAAATATGTGTATGGGAAGAATAACAATATTCTTTCTTTGATGTTTTCTGTTGGAAATCAAAATGAACAATTTAGTAAGCTAGATAGAGGTTCGGTAGCGGTGAGGTACTTGTCGTATGCCGGCGTATGTCTTGCCTTAGAAAAGCCATATTATTATTCTAATCCTCAAAAACAAAGAGATTATTTTCTGTTTAATGATTCAACATCTGCGGCTCGTGTAAAGAAAGCACCTTATTATATAGGTTTTTCAGAGATTTCTCTAGTGCCCGGTATATTTGCCGGAATAGGTGTTAATTTTGAATTTAGTAATCAACCCAATAGAATTCAGATACTTGAATTTGGATGCAATGTTCAAGTTTATATGAGAAAACTTGAAATATTGCATACAAATTCTAATAGTTTTATATATCCAACTATTTACATGATATATAGATTCGGTAAGGTATTATCAACTATGTAGCTACTACTTATCGTAATAATATTACCGAACCGTATTTTTTATATCCACCTTTTCCGTCAGGCATACCCGGCCATGTTTGTCCGTTCATAAATTGAGCTTCAATTTTCCAGATATAACTGTCTGATTTAAGCATTTTTCCATTATATCTGCCATCCCATTGAGGAAGCCCTTTCGTTCTATCTTCCGACTCATTCCAGTTGCCATACCATACAAGATTACCCCATACATCGTATACCCATATTTCAAATTTCTCAAGATTTACTCCTTTAGCTTGGAAGTGTTGTACTCCATGAGCCGCATTTGTAGGCGAAAATGCATTTGGAACATACAATGAGGTATGAATGTTTACAAATATTTCATCCTGAAAAATATCTTTACAGCCAAATTCGCTTTCAATGGTAAGTTCTACCGTGTGAAATCCGTATGAGAAATACGTAAAGATTTTTTCATTTCGTTCATCATATTCTTGAACCGTAAACTCTCGGGTTGTTGTTTTTCCAAAATCCCAGTACAAGGTATATGGTATTTCAATAATAATTGTGCTGTCGTTATGAGTTTGAACGATAAGCGAATCTTGTCGAGATTGATTAAGAACCATAACTTCATACTCGGCACCCGGGGTATCCCATATAAAATTAGCTTTTGGGTTTGGATACACATGAACTATTACGGTGTCTGTTCCAACACATTGATAAGGAGAGGTAACAGATACGCTAATTGTGTCTATACCTGCCTCATACCAGTCTATTAAACGAATGTTTTTAAAACGATTATCTTTTGTGTATGCGGTTCTATTACCCGTAACATCCCACGTAAATATATTATTTTGATCGGTATTTTGAATCGTATAACTTACTTCTAAGGTATTTTCGCAAATATGGGTGTTGCCAATAATATTAGCAATGGGTGTTGGGGCAATAAGTATAGAGTCAGACACAATAGTGTTACAAGATATTAAACCCGGTTGATCGTAATATGCCAGTATTTCAATAGGGAGATATCCATTGCCAAATGTATTTGTTATTGAACTTGGAATAGATATTTGTTTTGAGAATACCGGATTCCCATTATTTAATTGAGGTATTGACCACGCTATTGCATGTTGCGAAATAATTGCAATTTCTTGAGCATTTTCTCGAATTGTTTCTTCGCAAATAGGTGTCTTGTCGAATACCGGTACAGCCGGACGAGATTTTACAAAGTAATTCATTGTTGATTCTTGGCTGTTACATGTTTTTCCATCTTGTGTTGTTACCCTATAAATAGCAACAATATCATTACCGCCACCATCTAAGAGAAGTTTTTGAGTGTCGGGGAAGAAATTTGTGCCGGTTCCTGCTAAAGAACCTCTTTGAAACCATCGAACTTCTCCGTTAATGAGAGGATTTATTCTGTAATCGGGGGTTAATATTGTTCGAATTTCTTGAGCTGCATCACCTTCGCATCTTGTTATTTGATTTGGTAATAGCACAACGCTTGGTTTTGGTATTATAGTTAATTCAACAGTAGACGGATCACTTAAACATGCACCGTTTACATTCACTACATAGAATAGTTGTGACTGATTGGTGACATTTTTAGGCGTATATGTGAGTCCGGTATGTATAAACTCAGATAACTCACTGTCTGCATACCATCTATTAGATGATGCCGAGCCGCGTAGACTGGGAACAATGGCTTCATCTTCGCACATTGTATTTCCGGTTACCGTTGGAGGTAAAGGTTTTTGAATAATATGAATTGTTGTGTTTTGTTCTGAACCTTCACAACTTTCTACTGTTTGTGTTGCTTTGTATGTAAAGCTTCCTGAATTTGTTATGAAATGGGTGTACTCAGAGAGATTAGTTATAAAACTACCATTTTCGTCATACCATCGTATATTTTGTCCAATAGCTTCAAGAATAGGGTCGGGTTCATCTTGACAGGATGGATTAGTTCCCTTTTTAATTAGTATTGCAGGAGCCGCCGGTAATGGTTTAATTCTATACGTAACAAGTGCACGATTACTTTCA
>OBJA01001801.1_pt1 | contig 13749 bp, 10 predicted proteins | sample 1519751 | NCBI WGS metagenome assembly OBJA01 (sample SAMEA3881238, study PRJEB22517) | soil metagenome | biome: lake sediment; feature: soda lake sediment; material: sediment, water from around vicinity | place: India | collected 2013-12-23 | depth 3 m | reverse complement strand
GAGGAGTCGAACGGCACCGCATTCTACCCGTCCCAATTCGATAACCCCGCCAATACCCGCATTCACTACGAAACGACGGGCGCGGAAATCTGGCAGCAGACCAACGGCAGGATTGACGGCTTTGTCTGCGCCGTCGGCACCGGCGGGACACTGGCAGGGGTCAGCAATTACCTGAAAGAGCGCAACCCGGACATCCGCATCGCCCTCGCCGACCCGGAAGGATCAGCGCTCTACAACTACCATCACCACGGCAAGCTCGAAGGTGAAGGCAGCTCGATGATGGAGGGCATTGGCATCAGCATCCTTACCGACAACTACCGCCAGGCCAAAGTGGACAGCGCCTACGCCATCACTGACCGGGAGGCCCTGACCCACGTGTTTGCCCTGTTGCAGCACGAAGGCCTGTGCCTGGGCGGGTCGAGCGGCATAAACGTTGCCGGCGCAGTGCAACTGGCCCGCGAGCTTGGCCCCGGCCACACCATTGTCACCGTCCTCTGTGACTACGGCCATCGCTATAAAAGCACCCTGTTCAACCGCGCACTGCTGGCCAGAAAAGGCCTGCCGGTGCCAGGATGGATCAGGGACTGAGCAGCCTTTTAACAAACGCCTTCGTGATTTGGCGACTTTATTCCGCAACAGTATTGAGTCACCACATTGAGCAGCATTGCCAGGAAAATGAATGTTTCAACAGTCAGAGCTTGAACAACTGAATTCACAGCTGCGGGACAAAAGCCCCCAGGAGATCATTCAATGGGCGCTGAGCCTCGGGCGTCGCGTGTTCGCCTCCACCAGCTTTTCGCCCAATTCCGCCGGGCTGCTGCATATCATCAGGGACATCGCCCCCGAACTGCCGGTGGTGTGGGTGGACAGCGGTTACAACATGCCGGACACCTATCGCACCGCTGAAAAAATCATCAACGACCTGCAACTCAACCTGCATGTGTACATTCCGCAAATGACGGCAGAGCGTCGCAACGCACTGATGGGCGGCATTCCCCATCCCGATGATGACGAAGCCCTGCACCGGGAGTTTACCCGCCAGGTCAAACTCGAACCGTTCCAGCGGGCGCTCAACGATCTGCAAGGGGAAGTGTGGATCACCGGCATCCGCCAGCAGGAAACCGAATTCCGCAAATCCCTCGATATTCTCAGCCTCGATGATCGCGGCCTGTTGCGGGTCGCCCCCCTTTTCTACTGGAGCGAAGACCAGCTGCAGGACTACGTAAACATCCACAACCTGCCCAGCTGCCGCCACTATTTTGACCCCACCAAGGTGATCGATGGCAGGGAGTGCGGCTTGCATACCTCGGCCTGACACGGGAGACGGGAGATGGGAGATGGGAGATGGGAGAACAGCATTTGAGCCTCCACTCCGGCAATAACAATAAAACGGAAATCATTTGATGCAAAAAACAGGCGGCATTTTTTACGGCTGGTGGCTGGTGCTGCTGTCCCTGGTGCTGGGAGGTATTGGCGGCGGCGTTTCCATTTATATCATCAGCCTGATCGCCAGCGCCATGGAACAGGAGTTTGCAGCCAGCCGCCTGGTGATCATGATGGCGTTCACCGGCCACAATCTGATTGCCGGATTACTGGCCCCCAGAATCTCCCATTTGATGGATCGCCTCTCCGTCCGCAAGGTGCTGATCGGCGCAGCGCTGATCGCTGGCGCCGGCTACCTGATGATTGCCATAAGTCCCAACATATGGGGCTTTGTCGGCGCCTATGCGCTGTTGCTGCCGGTTTTTTCCCTGGCATTGACATCCCTTGCCCCGGCGATACTGCTGTCCCGCTGGTTTATCAAACACCGGGGCAGTGCCGTAGGCCTGGCAACCCTGGGCACCCAGATGGGCGGTTTTCTCTTTCCGCCTGTTGTGGCCATACTGTTTGAAGTGTTTGGCTGGCGCGCCAGCATGGCGGGCATCGGGCTTGGGGTGGCGATTATTGTGCCGCTGCTGGTTTACCTGTTCCTTGTTGAGCGCCCTTCAGACAAGGGACTCAATCCCGATGGCGCCAAAACCGATCCCGACCTGAAACCAGCGCCTCCCGCCAGCCAGGAGCAGCTCGATAATCTTGTACATCATGCGGTACGCAGCCGAAAATTCTGGCTTGTGTCCTTTGCCCTGACGGTATTGATGGCCATGTTTACGGCGGTACTGTCAAACCTTGCCCTCTTTGCCATGGATATTGGTGTGACACGGGAATCCGCTGCCCTGCTGATTTCCCTGTACTCCATTACGGGCCTGTTCTCCGCCGTGATTGTCGGGCGCATCTGCGATGTTGTGGATATCCGCATCGTGCTGGCGGGCAGTTTGACCATGGCCTTTGTCAGCATGCTGCTGTTTTCCACCGGCACCACATTCACCCTGCTGGCGGTTGCCACCGCCATGATCGCCGTCAGTGGCGGCGGCTTTATGCCCCTGTGGAGCTCCCTGGTGGGCAAGCTCTTTGACAACCGCATCTACGGGCGCATGTTCGGCCAGGTCAGCCGCGTAGCCATCACCGCAGCGGCCCTGTCCCCCCTGCTATCGGGGCTGCTGTTTGATATGACCGGCAGTTACCGCATCATGTTTTTGATCTTCGCCGGGGCAGTGGTGGTGGCGGTGCTTTACACGCCGCTGCTCAAGTTGCACCAACCTGGTGTTGCGGATGGTTGACAGCTTTGTAACCTGCCTTTACCGAGTCAGATCACACTGCCTCAACGCTGCTCCTGCCCCGCCAGCACAGGCGTAATGCGCAACGCTTCCGGTATGCGCTCTGCCCCGATGCGGCGATCAATCTCTTCCTGGTACCAGTAGAGGGCGCGCTCCTGGTAGCCCATTACCAGTTTGGGGATGACGCCGTTTTGCATGGATTTTTGTATGCCGCCGAAAAGGTACATATCCTCCGCGAGGATACCTTCAACGGCGGTGCGCATGGTCGCCCAGTAGGCTTTGTCTTCCTCGCTGTCGTCTGGCCAACCGAACAGGGTGCCTTCCATCAGCACTTTGCCGGGAGCCAGCGGCCAGAAGGTGAGGTAGTTGAAACCGGCGGAATCCAGGGCGTAGAAACTGTTGGGGAAGGTGGGCAGTGCGATGGTGTACTCATTGAAAGTCTGGTCCGCCTGATCCGATACCGTCAACCCGGTGTAAGCGAACAGGGTGTCCGTCTGTTGTTTGCGGGTGGCAAAGCGCGAGTGGCCGTTCTCAAACAGGGATACCACAAAACTCTGGGAATTGAGGTAGGGCGCCAGGGACTGGGGATGGCAGAAGCGCACATGGTAAATCTCGAGGAAATTGTCGAAGGCCACTTTCCAGTTGCAGTCCGCTTCGATGAGATAGCGATTCTTGACCACGAGTTTTTCGAGCGGAAAGCCGGTGGTTTGCGCCGCCATGGGCGCCATAAAGTCCGCCAGTGACTCGGCGTCGTTATCAAAGTTGAGATACACCAGCCCGCGCCAGATTTCGCAGCGCACTGGCACCAGGCCCATCTCGCTTTTGTTGAGGCAGGGAAAGTCGTGTGCATCGGGCACCACAATCAGGTCACCGTCGAGGCCGTAACCCCAGGCGTGATAGGGGCAGGTAAAGCGCTGGGTTTTGCCCTGCGGCTCCATCAGCAACGCGGAGGCGCGGTGACGGCAGCTGTTGTGGAAGGCGCGCAGTTGACCATCCTTGCCACGGCTGATAATCACTGAATGGTCGAGCTTGTCGATTAGCCGGTAAGAACCGGTGTCGGGAAATTCGCTCTCATGGCCCACCATCAGCCAGGTCTTGAGCCAGATATGTTCCTTCTCCAAAGCCGCAAAGCCGGGGTCGAAATAGCGCGCTGCGGGCACCTGTGGCAATACCGGAAATTCGTCCGGGTGCTGGCTGCGACCGAGCTGAAACTCCATTGCCTCGCGGATAACGTTAACATCATGTGCTTTCATGGCTTTCTCCTTGATTATTTTGTGATGGCGCAGCCTGGTCAGCACAGTCTGTCGACAGCTACTGACCCGCTGCGTATCTGATAAAAAATCCTGCTACAACAGCATGCCGATACGACGACCATCCTTGATGGCCTCGTCGGTGGCAAACACGCTCCACTTCGCCTCACGGGCATCACCTATCAGATGCAGCTCGGGAACCTTGTCAATCAGTGCGTGATAGAGCTCTTCCGCCGGCGGCTTGGAAGTCACCAGCACCACATTGTGAACGTCTGTGATCTCGGTGATTTCCTTGGTGTAGTAGTTTTGCAAGACAGTTTTTTCCGGGTTAATTTCCTTGATGCGGGTATGGTTGATAAAGGTCACCTTGGGCAGCAGGCGTGCGGTCAGCACCTTGTTGATGCCGATTTCGGTGACGGACATGGCAATACCGCTGTCGATGGTCACCAGCAACACTTCCTTGCCCTGATCCGCCAGCACTTCGGCAATGCCGGGGCCGACTTCGTAGGCTGTGTTGTCATACACAATCACCTTGTTACCTACCCGTGCGTGATCTAGCAGGATGTCTTCAGGTGTCAGCACATGACCGTGGCCCAAATCGTGGCCAGGGATTTCGGTCAACTGGTTTTTGCTGATGCCAGTGCGTGAATAGGTGGCGCCAGCGGCAATCACAATGGCATCGGCGCCCATGGCAGCCAGGCTCTCTGCGCTGGCGATTGTGTTGAGCTGCACGTTGACGCCCAGCTTTTTTATCTGCAGGGACAGCCAGCGCACGATATCGCTGCGATCTTCCAGGCCCGGCAGTTTGGCCTGCAGGCGCACATGGCCACCCAGCTCGTCGTATTTTTCGATCAGTGTTACAGCGTGGCCGCGTTCGGCGGCCACCATGGCGGCCTGCATGCCGGCGGGGCCACCGCCGACGATCACCACTTTTTTCTTTTTAGCGGCAGGCAACAGTGTTTCGTGCTCATGGCTGATATTGGGGTTGACGGTACAACCCACCGGATGGCCAATGCAGGAGCGCAGGAAGCAGCCTTCCAGATCGCCGATACAGGCGCGGATTTCCGCCTGCTGGCGGTCGCGGATTTTATTGGGCCATTCGGGATCGGCAATCACTGCGCGGGCCACAAAAACCATATCGCATTTACCATCCTGGATGGCCTGGTCCGCAAATTCCCCTGTCATGACGCGACCGCCGCTGACCACTGGAATGCGGGTGACGACTTTCTTGACCTCCGCCGCCGCATAAAGGTGAGTGCCTTCGGTGGCCATATAGGACGAAGGGTAGTGATACTGGGTCATCTGCGGCTTTTGACCGCGGGCGGTAATGCGCAGCCAGTCCACCTTGCCCGTGGCTTCCAGCAGTTTCGCCATGGCAAGGCCCTCTGACATGCCTTCGCCGCCGAGGGTGGCATCGTCCGCATTCAGGGCGATGCCAACCACAAAATCAGGGCGGGTGTTGGCGCGGATGCCGTCAATGATTTCCACAATCACCCGCATGCGGTTTTCGAGGCTGCCGCCGTACTGGTCGGTGCGCTTGTTGTACAGGGGTGAGGTGAAGCTCTGCATACCGGCACCGCCGCCGATGGGAAATTCAAAGCCGTCGGCACCGGCTTCTTCCGCATGCATGGCGGACACCACATGGTCGTGGGCCAGTTGCTGGATTTCCCCCACTGTCATGGAGCGCGGCTGGGTGTCGCTGAGTACCGTGTGGGGCGCAATGCCGGAGGCCACGGCCTGGTTGTAATCCGCCTGCATCCACACGCCCTGGACAAAAGTCTTGGCGCCCCACTTTTGGGTAGCCTTGGCAATTTTTTCGATGGCATGCAAATCATCGCGGCTGTAGGCGCGGATAAACCAGCCCGGTGGCACCAGCGGCGCGGGCTGCACCTGGCAGCTGGCGATACCCATAAAACCACAGCCACCCTTGGCGCGGGCCTCGAAATAACCCACCTGCTGTTCGGTGCCAATGCCCAGCCCCACCATACCGTGGGGCGACATAAAGACGCGGTTCTTGACTTCAATGTTGCCGACTTTCAGGGGGTTGAACAGGTGTTTGTAATTGCTCATTTACTGTCCTCAAAGGATGGGTTTCCAGTCCGCCCGGTGTCGGGCTGATTAATTATTGGGGTGAGACAACGGAAGCGACACAGCGCTTCCCCGGTGAGGATAGTGTCATACATGGGACGGGAATGAACAATCGTGCAGCCCGGTATGCGTTTGACCGGCGTTACAATTACAGGGGCGGAAAGAAACGTGGGGTTGATCAGTCGGCTGCAGGCAGCCTCCTACAGGAAAGGCGAAACCTGCAGGAGCGAGCCTGGTCGCGAAGGGATGGCCGCTATTGCAGCTGGCCTGTCGCCTGCAGGCAGCCTCCTACGGGCAAGGGCAAACAGTAAATCAGGCTTTTTTCCAACTGGTTCCATCGCGCGTATCCTCCAGCACGATACCTTTATCCTTCAGCTCATCACGGATGCCATCGGCGCGGGCAAAGTCGCGGTTGGCCTTGGCGGCGATGCGCTCGGCAATCAGCGTTTCAATCTCTTCGGCGCTGATGCCCTGCCCTGCTCCTGACTGCAGATAGTGATCGGGGTCGGACTGGAATACACCGAAAATAGCGCCAAAGCCTTTCAATTCCGCAGCCAGACGCTGCCCCGCAATCTGATCTCCAGCGCGATTGGCGGCATTGATATCCCGTACCAGTTCGTACAACAGGGCGATGGCTTCGCGGGTATTGAAATCGTCGTCCATGGCCGCGACAAAGCGCGCGTGGAAGGCGCTGGTTTTGAGCCCATCCGCTGGCAGTGGTGCCACAGACGCGTAATCCCGCAAGGCTGCATAAAACTTTTCGAGGCCATTCCTGGCTTCGATCAGGTTGTCTTCAGAGTAATTGATATAGCTGCGGTAATGGCTGGAAATCAGGAAAAACCGCACCACCTCGGGGTGGTATTTTTCCAGCACCTCGCGGATGGTGAAAAAATTGCCGAGGGATTTGGACATTTTTTCGTTGTCCACCCGCACTGCCCCGGCGTGCATCCAGTAGTTCACATAGTGTTTGCAGGTGGCCGCCTCGCTCTGGGCGATTTCGTTTTCGTGGTGGGGAAACACCAGGTCGGGGCCACCGCCGTGGATATCAAAACTATCGCCCAGGTGGCAGGTGGACATGGCGGAGCATTCGATATGCCAGCCGGGGCGGCCCCAGCCCCAGGGCGATTCCCAGCCCGGTTCGTTGCGGCTCGCCGCCTTCCACAGGGCAAAATCGCGGGGATCTTCCTTCAGTTCTTCCACTTCCACCCGCGCGCCGGACAGCAATTCATCAGGGTTTTTGCCACTGAGCTTGCCATAATCCGGGAAGCGCTTGACCCGATAGTACACATCGCCGTTGCTGGCGCTGTAGGCGTAGTGGTTGTCCACCAGGATCTGCACCATGGCGATAATGTCGTCGATATGCTCGGTGGCGCGGGGTTCGAGATCCGGCGGTGCTATACCGAGGGCGCGCTCGTCCTCGTGCTGGGCGTCGATCATGCGCGCTGTAAGGCTGGCAAAGTGCTCGCCATTTTCATTGGCGCGATTGATGATCTTGTCGTCGATATCGGTGATATTGCGGGCGTAGGTCACATCCCAGCCGCTGTAGCGCAGGTAGCGCACGATCACATCGAAGGCCACCATCACCCTGGCGTGGCCGATATGGGCGTAGTCGTACACCGTGTTGCCGCACACGTACATGCGGATCTTGCCCGGCTCCAGGGGTTTGAATACCTGCTTCTGGCGTGCGAGGGTGTTGTAGATTTGCAGGGACATTCTTTCACCTGACACTGTTTCGCCTGACATTGTTTCACCTGGTTTTTGATTCTGTCCCGGCCTGTGGCCGGGGCGGGTGAGATAGGTGTGGGGATACTACCCCTTGGCCCAGTTGTCCTTGAGGCCGATGGTCTCGTTGAATACCGGTTTGTCTGCGCTACTGTAACGGCAATCCAGGTAAAAATACCCTTCCCGCTCAAACTGGTAGTGGTGGCTTTGATCCGCGTTCTTCAAGCCAATTTCGCCTTTGCAACCGCTGAGGATTATCAGTGACGCGGGATTGATGGCGTCGAGAAAATCCGCGCCAGCGGCACCGGGAGTCGGCTCGGTAAACAGGCGGTCATAGAGTCGCACCTCGCAGTCGACACATTCGCTGGCGGACACCCAGTGAATCACGCCACGGGGATTGATGCCCTCCGGGGGATTTTCGCCCACGGTATCAGGAACAATGGAAGCATTGAGGTAGAGGATTTTGCCATTGCTGTCCTTGACCGCTTCATCGGCGCGAATCACATAGGCGGAGCGCAGCCGCACCCATTCCCCCAGCACCAGGCGTTTGAACTTCTTGCGGGACAGGCTGGTGTCTTCGCTGAAATCGTTGCTATCGATATAGATCTCGCGGGTAAAGGGCAGCGCCCTGTCCCCCAGGTCGTCGCGGTTGGGGTGGCCGGGCGCGCCCAGCATTTCCACCTGCCCTTCGGCTACATTGGTCAGCACCACCTTAAGGGGATGCAGCACACACATGGCGCGGTGGGCGTTGTTGTTGAGGTCATCGCGGATAAAGTATTCGAGCTGGGCCATATCCACGGTGCCATCGGTTTTGGCCACCGCCAGGCTGTCGCAGAAGTTGCGGATCGCCTGTGGTGTCACTCCTCGACGGCGCAGGCCCGACAGGGTGGGCATGCGCGGGTCGTCCCAGCCGTCCACATGCTCTTCGTCCACCAGCTGCCGCAGCTTGCGTTTGCTGGTGACCGTGTAGTTGAGATTGAGGCGGCCAAACTCGTACTGGCGAGGCTTGGCAGGCACCGGCAGGTTGTCGAGAAACCACTCGTACAGGGGGCGGTGATCTTCAAACTCCAAGGTGCAGATGGAGTGGGTAACCCCTTCCAGGGCATCCCCCTGGCCGTGGGCAAAATCGTAGGACGGGTAGATGTTCCAGGCATCGCCGGTGCGGTGGTGGGCCTTGCGCTTGATGCGGTACAGCACCGGGTCGCGCAGGTTGATATTGGCGGCGGCCATGTCAATTTTGGCGCGCAGGGTCATTTTACCCTCGTCGATCTCACCGCTGCGCATTTTTTCAAGTAGTGCCAGGCTTTCCGCCACGGGGCGCTCGCGGTAGGGGCTGTTTTTGCCCGGCTCGGTGAGGGTGCCGCGATACAGACGGGTATCCTCAGCGCTCAGCTCGCACACATAGGCCTTGCCGCTATTGACCAAATGCACAGCCCAGTCGTAGAGCTGCTGGAAGTAATCCGAGGCATAGTGCACCTCGCCAGACCATTGAAAACCCAGCCAGCGCACATCGTCCTGAATGGCGCGGACGTATTCATCCTCTTCCTTTTCGGGGTTTGTATCATCAAAACGCAGATTGCAGCTGCCGCCAAACTGACTGGCCAGACCAAAGTTAAGGCAAATGGACTTGGCATGACCGATATGCAGGTAACCGTTGGGCTCGGGGGGAAATCGGGTCACCACTGACTTGACCACGCCCTGGTCAAGGTCTTTGGCGATGATTTGCTGGATAAAATTCTGTGGCTTGACGTCGTCCATTCATATCCCGTGGGCTGCAGCCTGGCTGCTTGTGTGAAAACCGGTAATTATAGCGATCAGTGCATGTTTATAAAGGCCCGGCAGTGGATATGGCGCGAATGCCATTTTTTCGTTCTCATTCCACCCCAAACTCCTTATCATTGCCCCCCTGAATTACAAGGGAGTAATCAATGATCACGTTGCACACCAATTACGGCGATATCACCATCGAGCTCGACTTCGACAAAGCCCCCGCTACCGCAGCCAACTTTCTGCAGTACTGCCGGGATGGTTTTTACGATGGCGTTATCTTTCATCGGGTTATCAAGAACTTCATGATTCAGGGCGGCGGCATGAACCCCGACATGAGCCAGAAGAAAACCCGCGCCCCCATCCAGAACGAGGCGGACAACGGTCTTTCCAACGATACCGGCACCCTGGCCATGGCCCGTACCGGCGACCCGCACTCAGCCTCTGCACAGTTTTTTATCAACGTGGCAGACAACCATTTCCTCAACCACAGCGGCAAAAATGCCCAGGGCTGGGGTTACGCAGTGTTTGGAAAAGTCACCCAGGGCCTTGAAACAGTGGACAAAATCAAGTCTGTCCCCACCGGCAGCCAGGGTGGCCACCAGGACGTGCCCAAGGAATCCGTGGTGATTGAAAGCGTGACCGTTTCCGACGCTTACGCGGACAAGTAACCACTCAGTAATGGTCTTGCTCTTCATTTCAGACCTGCATCTGTCGAAGGAACGCCCGGCTATCACCCGGGCGTTTTTTCACTTCCTCGACGAACAGGCCGCTGGCGCCAGTGCTCTGTACATACTCGGCGACCTGTTTGAAGCCTGGATTGGCGACGACGATCCTGAAGCCCTTGCCTGCGACGTAAAAGCCGCCCTCAGCAAACTGAGCGGCAACGGCGTACATGTGTACTTTCTGCACGGCAACCGTGACTTTCTGGTGGGCAAGCGCTTTGCCAGGGAAACCGGCTGCACCCTGCTGGGGGATTACCATGTAATCGGCGCTGGCGGGCAAAATATCCTGCTTTGCCACGGCGACACCCTCTGTACCGGCGATGCGTCCTACCAGAAATTCCGCCGCAAGGTGCGCAACCCTGTATATCGCTGGCTGCTCGGCCATCTGCCCCTGAAAAAACGCCTGCGGATCGCCGCCGAGTGGCGCGCCAAAAGCATGGCCGCCAACAGCAACAAACCCGACAATATCATGGACGTGACCCCCGCCGAGGTGGAGCGTCAGCTCATGGCCCACAATGCCGCAGTGATGATCCACGGCCATACCCATCGCCCCGCCGTGCACCAGCATGACAATGGCGAGCGGGTTGTTCTGGGCGATTGGGGAGATCTCGGGTGGTATGTGCGAATTGATGGGGAACACCTTGATTTGGTTGACTTTCCCCTGGAGATTTCCGGCACCCATCAAGACAAGGCTACTGGCGTCAGGCCCAACTCAGCGATTGAGTCGGCAGCGCAGGAACAGACACAAATGCCTGACTCAACAACACCCAAACCTACCACTACCGCACAAACCCCAGCAGCAGAAATGTCACTGCCCGACGCCTTGCAATCCTCTCCCGTGGAGCGAGAGCCCCTGCGTCTTGTCAGCGCTATTGGCGAAGCCGTTACAACCAAACCTGCCAAGGCTACAGAGGGCAAGCCTCCTGAACCTGCCAGCAAAAAAGCCAGCCAGGTAACGACAGGGCAGCTATCTTTTGATCTTTAAAAAACTAATACAATTATTTTCAATAAGTTAAAGAATTTTTATTACCCGGAATCTACTCAAAAACCGGCACCCCGGAATGAAAGCGAAACTCGCTGTCCGGGCTCTGGATCAAGCTCTTCTCACACTCCCCCATCTCGGCAATACGGTCGCTGATATCCGCGCCCGCCGCCGCTTTGGCAAGATTGAGATAATCCCGGTAATGGCGGCCCTCTGACTTCAGCAGGGAGGTGTAAAACTTGCCCAGCTCCGGATCCAGCAGTGGCGCCAGTTTGGCAAAACGCTCGCAGGAGCGCGCCTCGATAAAAGCCCCAGCAATCAGGGTATCCACCAATTTTGCCGGTTCCTGCGGGCGCACCTGCTCGCGCAACCCGGCGGCATAGCGCGATGCGCTGATACGGGCATAGACGATACCCCGCTGCGTCATGATATCCAGCACCTGTTCAAAATGACGCAGCTCCTCCCGGGCCAGACGCGACATCAGATGCAACAACTCAATATCGTCGGTATAACGGTACATTAGCGACAGCGCCGTACTCGCAGCTTTTTTCTCGCAATTGGCGTGATCAATCAGCAGCAACTCCTGCTGCTCAAGCGCCGCCTCAACCCAGCTGTCGGGGGTTTCGCAGCGCAGGAATGCCTTGATTTCGTCGAGGGAGGTTTGCGGAGGCATCTGTTGTCCACGGGCTGGGGATTGTTGGGGGCGGTATTGTAAGTGTATGCGTCGCGGGTCGGAAGTCTGACGTCAGACGTCATGAAACTCGGCGCCAGTAGGAAACCACGATACCAATTGAATGACTCTTGATGCACAGACCATAACGCAGGAAACAGTGCTTTTTCTTTAGCGTCAGACGTCAGACGTCAAGCGTCAGACCCCAGCAACACCACCTTAGCCAGAACACCAATAATAAAGTAAAATGCCCCCCGGGCTTGCCGGCCCGCCCATCGATGTGTGTCATCGATAGCCCCGACTTCGGCTACCACCGCAGCGGGTAAATCCATTCATACGAGGAATCATCCGTGCTTGAAGCATACCGCAAACACGTAGCAGAACGCGCCGCCGAAGGTGTACCCCCCAAACCCCTGAGCCCCGAGTGGACCGCTCAGCTGGTGGAACTGCTCAAGGCACCGCCTGCGGGCGAGGGAGAGTTTCTCCTTGACCTGATCACCAACCGCGTACCCCCCGGCGTCGATGACGCAGCCTACGTAAAAGCGGCCTTCCTTTCCGCCATTGTCAAAGGTGAAGCCACTTCCCCCGTCATCAGCCGCGCCAAGGCCGTTGAACTGCTGGGCATGATGCTGGGCGGTTACAACATCGTCACCCTGGTGGATCTGCTGGATGATGCCGAGCTGGCGCCGCTGGCCGCCGAACAACTCAAACACACCCTGCTGATGTTTGACGCTTTCCACGATGTGGAAGAAAAAGCCAAAACCGGTAATGCCAACGCCCGCGCCGTGCTGGAATCCTGGGCCAGTGCCGAATGGTACCTGTCGCGCCCCGCTGTGCCGGAAAAAATCACCACCGCCGTGTTCAAGGTAACCGGCGAGACCAACACCGACGACCTTTCCCCTGCACCCGACGCCTGGTCGCGCCCCGATATTCCCGTTCACGCCCGCGCCATGTACAAGATGGCCCGCGACGGCATCACTCCGGATGAACCCGGCGCTGTCGGCCCCATGAAACAGATCGCCGATCTCAACGCCCGCGGCTATAAAGTCGCCTTTGTAGGCGATGTGGTGGGTACGGGCTCCTCCCGCAAATCCGCGACAAACTCGGTGCTGTGGTTTTTCGGTGAAGACGTACCCGGCGTGCCCAACAAGCGCGCTGGCGGCATCTGCATCGGCGGCAAGGTGGCCCCGATTTTTTACAACACCATGGAGGACTCCGGCGCGCTGGTATTTGAAGCGCCCGTTGACGAAATTGGCCAGGGCCAAATCATCGACATCTACCCCTATGAAGGCAAAATCACTGATCACGAAACTGGCAAGGTGATCTCCGAGTTCACCCTCAAGTCCGACGTACTGCTCGACGAAGTGCGCGCCGGTGGCCGTATCAACCTGATCATCGGTCGCGGTCTCACCCAAAAGGCCCGCGCCGCATTGGGCCTGGGTCGCATTGATACCTTCCGCACCCCGGACAGCCCTGCCGAGTCCACCAAGGGCTTTACGCTTGCGCAAAAAATGGTGGGCAAGGCCTGTGGCGTCGACGGAGTGCGCCCCGGCACCTACTGCGAACCCCATATGACCACCGTGGGTTCCCAGGACACCACCGGCCCCATGACCCGCGATGAATTGAAAGATCTGGCCTGCCTGGGCTTTTCCGCCGATCTGGTGATGCAGTCCTTCTGCCACACCGCCGCTTACCCCAAGCCGGTTGACGTGGACACCCAGCACACTCTGCCCGACTTTATCCGCAACCGTGGCGGCGTCTCCCTGCGCCCCGGCGACGGCATTATCCACAGCTGGCTGAACCGCATGCTGCTGCCCGACACCGTCGGCACCGGCGGCGACTCGCACACCCGCTTCCCGATCGGCATTTCCTTCCCGGCAGGCTCCGGCCT
>OBJA01001800.1_pt1 | contig 13754 bp, 9 predicted proteins | sample 1519751 | NCBI WGS metagenome assembly OBJA01 (sample SAMEA3881238, study PRJEB22517) | soil metagenome | biome: lake sediment; feature: soda lake sediment; material: sediment, water from around vicinity | place: India | collected 2013-12-23 | depth 3 m | reverse complement strand
CTTTCCGACATGGAACTGGAACTCCAGAAAACCCAGCTCTCGTTGGTGGAGGGCAAAGAAAAATTAACCGCACTAAATTCTCAAATAGATCTACAGGACCTCAAGATCGTCCACTCGATTACCTACAAAGACCCTTTTCAGAACCGCCTCGCGGACCTGGAACTGGAACTCAGCTCCCTCTCTGCAGAATACAGCCCCGAGCACTACAAAGTAAAGATGCTGAAGCAGAAGATTGAAAGTCTTAAATCCGCAACCATCGATAGCATAACCCGCGATGCTGCAAGCAAAACACTGGTCCTCAACCCGATTCGTCAAACACTTCTGCAGGACTACATCAACCTTACCATAAGTAAAACTGCACTCGAAACAAAACGTACTGCCCAAGAGCAGATCATCGAAAAACTCAATCAGGAAATTTTCAAGCTACCATCCCTTGAACAGCAGTATGTAACGCTTCAGCGACAAACTGAGTCCCAGCTGCAAACGCTCCGGCTGTTAAAAACAAAATACGAGGAAGCAAAAATTCGGAGAGATTCACAGGAATCTGATCTAAAAATTCTCGAACTTGCAGAAACGCCAAAAGGAGCAATTTCCAGTGTAAACACATCGAGTATTCTTTTAGGTATCATTATTGGTATCATTCTGGGTATCGCTCTTGCCTTTCTTCTGGAATACCTTGACCAGAGTCTCAAAGACCCCTCTGATGTCGAAAGGGTTCTGGAACTACCGCTTTTAGGAATCGTTCCCCTTATCGAAGCTGAGAAGGGGCTTGTTGAACAGACAACAGATCTTACAAAAGATATTCTCGAACCCTTCCGGGCCCTTCGGGCAAATTTAAAACACATAGCCGCTGCACACGAGTTGAAAACATTTATCGTATGCAGTGCTGTTAAGGGAGAAGGTAAAACGACCCTGGCCGCAAACCTGGCAATCACCTTTGCTTTGGATGGAAAGAAAGTGATCCTTATCGATGCAGACCTTCGCCGCTCACAGATGCACTCACTCTTTGCTATTCCAAAACAGCTTGGATTCTCCGACTACCTGCTATCAACCGCAACACTCGATGAGATAATCAAGCCAACCCGCTACACGAATCTGTTTGTCATCACCTCCGGAGAACGACCCAGCAATCCGGCAGAATTGCTGGGAACAATACGATTTGACATGATGCTTAACGAGATTCGCACCAAGGCCGACGTTATCATCTTCGACTCTCCCGCACTACTTCCGGTAAGCGACACCATCAACATGGCTCCCAAAATGGATTGCACCGTTATGGTTGTCAGAACATTATGGACTCCATTGAAAGCTGCAAAACAGGCGAAAAACCAGCTTAAAAGAATCGGCTGCAGAATCTTTGGCGGCATCCTCAACGGTGTTTCTCACGCACGCGGCTATTATCCTTACTACTACGGGTACTACGGATATTACTCCTACAAGTATACATATGAAGATGATCGCATTGACCACAGATTCTCCTTGCGCAATTTTGGCTTGTATGTTGAAAACAGCATAAAAGAGAAATTCAGATCCGCGCGTTTCACTGTACCGGTACTCATATCTCGCGGTGGACGAGTTGTGCGTTCGGTAACAAAACGGACCACGTTCTGGATTCTTCTTGTACTACTTATAACTCTTACCGGGATGAATATATGGATGCGTTTTAATAAAAGCCATTCGAACGAACAGGGCATTCAGTACATTGGATTGGGCAGCACATCTGCAATGCAGGATTTAAAGGCATCAGGAGATATTGCCTATGACCAGGGCACATTCGATTCTCTCTATAGAGAAAGCCTGTCATCTCATGATACTAAGGGAAACACAGCTCTGCTCGATTCCTGTGTCACACAATGGGCCGAAGCTCTAACTGCAGGGGATATAGATAAACTTTTAGCTTTTTACGATCAGATTTCATTTTCATTTCCTGGAGGTGGCTTCAGGGAGTGGCAATCAAAGCTGAAAACACAAATTGATAATTCACATAAAGCGGACACCTTGATCCTTCAAAGGATCTCACCGGGAAAAGAGGGAGACACTTTTTCAGAACGGCATATTACCATTAATCAAATTACCGGTTCTGTTATGACTGAAGCTACCTATGCTACAATCTGGCAGTATGGTAAACACGGGTGGAAGATAATTCGGGAAAAGATGATCTTAAAACCATAAAGGATATCCGGGAAATACCAGTGCAATGTCTAAACGTGTAAACTTCTTATTTCATCTGGGAGTATACGGTGTGCTCCTGACAGGCATCGCCTGGCAGGGAATGGAACTGCTGAGATCAACCAGAGATCCCGGTGTCATTTCCGATCTCAAATCATTTCATGTCAGAGTTGACGGAAATGTACGACGCCCAGGAGTGTATAGTGTTCCGGAAGGAACGACACAGTTTGAGATCCTTAAAGTTGCAGGCATTCGCCCCACATCCGATATTTCACAGTTCATCTTATCCAACCAGATCGAAGAGAACAGTGCCTTAAACATTGGTACACTGGATGAACCGGTTCAGCTTGCTCAGGCTCAGGCAGCCAGACTTGAATTCTTTTTTGGTGAAATCAGTGTTATCGCCAGTGATGGTCGAAGTGCCCCTTCTTACGAGGGACTTACCATTGCCACAGGTGACCGGGTCCTCACAGAAGCATCTTCCCAGGCAGAAATCTCTCTTGGAACCAATTCACGGGTAGACATCGACAATTTTTCTGAACTGGTATTCGACAAAATAGGTATCACCCAGAACAATCGAAAAGTTACCGAACTTTTTCAACGCTCAGGAGCATGCTGGTATAAGATAGTCTACCAGAAAACAAAAGATGAAATGTTCAAATCAATAACACACTCCGCAGAGGTAACCGTAGGTGGTTCAGGAGCCGATTTTCTGATAGAAGTTCAAAATGATCAGGTACAGATTAACCTCATAGATGGCCTGTTACTGGTTGAACGACCGGATGGCAATGAAGCATTGAACATGATTTCTGGACAGAGCATTACTGTTTTCAGAGATGGTCGTCCGTTTCAGGTAACACGGCTGACTCCCGATATCAATGTGCATGAACGTTTTTCGCAGCTGTCACGCGAGAAGATGAGCTACATGAGCAGGTCGATGCCTCTGAACCTGCTGTTCTGTGGCACACCAGCCGTTTTTTATGCAATCAGTGTGCAGTTTGAAAAAAGTGAAGTACATAGTGTACGCATCCCGGCAGAACTTCTTATAGAGCAGTTCGCACAGGGGATCTCTACTCTGGACCAGGCATTTCTCTATGGGGGGCCGGTTTTCGCCAGTACCTTTATTGAAAGAATACTGAATATCCGTATTCCGAAATTTTGTGTGTTCGATAAAGATGACCTGATTAGAACCGCAAACTCAATTGGAGGAGTATCAGCACCTCTCGATCAGAAAGCTGCAACCCATCTCAATCTCTCAAAAGGTTCTCATAAGATATCTGGTAAACAGTTGGCCATCTATCTGTCTCCGGCAATCTCAGGAACAGAAGATGCGGCAAACAGACAATCTGATATTCTAAAGAGTGTTTACGATGAATTACGGAGCAAAAACATCACTCTGACACTCCTTTTAGCAGATCAGATCCTGGGAAATGCAGAAACTAATTTTTCTGCTTCTGAAATGATGGAACAATATGCTAAATTTAATACCAGGAGTAATTGGACCTACAAGGAACATACACTCCCTACTCGCAAAGAAAAACGCGGCAAACGAGCATGTCGTGATCCCATAATCGAAGAATGTGTGAAACTACTCAATGCAAGCCAATAATAGAAAAGCCCTTATTGTAGGATGTAATGGCCAGTTAGGTTCTGATATGGTTACAACATTCAGAGCGGCAGGCTATAGCACAACCGGGGTGGATTTCCCTGAAATTGATATCACCAATCGTGATGCCACCTGCAAGCTCATTAAAGAAACCAGACCTGATTTCATCATCAATTGTGCGGCATTTGCAGCAGTCGATGACTGTGAAACGCACCAGGAAAAAGCGTTCGCAGTTAATGCTGATGGTCCGGGGAATCTTGCCATTGGTGCATCACAGAGCAATTCTCAGCTAGTTCATATCAGTACTGATTACGTCTTTGATGGAACTAAAAAAGAACCCTACATCGAAACTGACCAGACCGGTCCTACCAGCATATATGGAAAATCAAAACTTAAGGGCGAGCAGCTGATTGAGCAGAATTGTTCACGTTTCCAGATTTTTCGTATTGCCTGGCTTTACGGCAGAAACGGGCACAACTTTGTAAAAGCAATAAGAAATGGAGCTCTGAAGAAAAAAGCTGCAGGAGAACCCCTCATAGTGGTGGCAGATCAGCAGGGTACACCAACCAGCACCATAGAAGTTTGTAAACAGATTCTCCATTGCATCGACAAAGACCTGTACGGTACCATTCATTGCACTTGTGAAGGGTTGTGCACATGGTATGACTTTGCCACAGAAATTGTCCGTGGTGCAGGTATCGACATTCAGGTTCTGCCCTGTACCACAGCAGACTACCCGCGTCCGGCACCACGACCTGCCAACAGTGTTCTGGAAAACAGTCGATTAAAAAGTAATGGTCTGCAGATAATGTCCGACTGGAAACGTGCATTCAATGCGTTTCTTGCGCATGAAACAGAGTGATGAGTATATTTCGTCAGTAATCTCAAATCCGACAGTGGAGCCTTATGAAAAAGATACTTATTACAGGTGGAGCCGGATTTATCGGCTCGAATTTCATTCTTCATCTTCTGGAAACAAGCCCGGATTGTGCAGTGTTCAATCTCGATGCATTAACCTATGCCGGTAATCTGGAAAACCTCCAATCAGTAGAGGATTCATCACGGTACACGTTCGTGCACGGTGATATCTGCGATCAGGAGACTGTTTCCGAGCTTTTCAGAAAATACGATTTCGATGCAGTTGTGCACTTTGCAGCTGAATCACACGTTGACAGGAGTATTACCGGTCCTGAACAGTTTATCAAAACCAATGTTCTGGGAACACAAATTCTGCTTCAGGCGGCAAAGAACTGCTGGGATGGAAACTTTTATCAAAAGCGATTTGTCCATATCTCAACAGATGAAGTGTATGGGACACTGGGAAACACCGGTTTTTTCAGAGAGGATACTCCTCTTGCCCCAAACAGCCCCTATTCGGCATCAAAAGCAGGAAGCGATCTACTGGTGCGCTCCTACTACGAAACGTACAAGTTTCCATCACTGATAACCCGGTGCTCCAATAATTACGGTCCATTTCAGTTCCCTGAAAAGCTGATACCACTGATGATTACCAATGCGACCCGCAATCTTCCGCTTCCAGTTTACGGAGACGGGAGAAATGTCAGAGATTGGTTGTTTGTAAAAGACCACTGCACAGCAATAAAGCTGGTTCTGGATAAAGGTTCAACTGGACAGGTATACAATATCGGCGGCAACAATGAATGGTACAACATCGATATTGTAAAGCTGATCTGTGCAGAACTGGGCAAACCGGACCATTTAATTACCTATGTCGATGATCGGCTTGGCCATGACCGCCGGTATGCCATCGATGCATCAAAAATAAAGAATGAACTTGGTTGGTCACCATCGGTTTCTTTCCAGGAGGGTATAAAGGAAACTATCCGGTGGTACGCTGACAACCATACCTGGTGGAACAGGATACTGGACAGATCCCAGAAAGCACCTGCCACATGCTAAAATCATGATTATCCCTCTGCTGCTTCTGTAGAGCATTGCCACCCGGGGTAGGTATCACCCTTGGAGCGATTGTTCTCCCACTGAAGCGGTTGAAGATTACTGAGATCATCTGTACCACCCCTGGATACCGGTTTAATGTGGTCAATTTCCCAGCCGGTTCCATTTTCATGCTGAATCCCGTACTGACTTCTGTCCATCCATGCACCACAGGCATCCTTTCTTTTCTGTGACGGATCAATGCCTGGCACTGCAACACCCCGTTCCCAGACTCTCTCCACGACACTGGAGCGGTAGGGGTGACCATGTGTATCGGTGTTTGGACTTCTTGACATACAACCTCCTCTATAGCAACTGTTACTGGCAGGTGATAATCTGTTCTGTAAATAGACTTCTATTGGTAAGACTTTCTCTTTCCAACATACCTTTCGCCATAGTAATGGCTTTCTCCATAGCATCCTCATCATCAGCAATAACGACCTCCGGCACAACCCCAGTCCCGTCATAGGAGGTCCCATCCGGTAATCGGATCAAAGCATAGGTGACACTGACCAGTGCAGAGTCCGGGGTGACAGAGAGTATCTGTGCTCTTGCTTTTCCGAATGTAGTCTGCCCGATAGATGTAACCGTCTCGCTCTCCTGCAGGCGCGCCACAAGCATCTCAGCCGCACTGGCAGTACTATCATTGACCAGGAAAAACCAGGTGCGTCCGATTGCATCATTTCCAGCATCAAAGGCGTTCCAGACACTGTCAACAGTTTTTCCACTTGTTGTCCCCGGGATCAGCACCCGTTCCCGGGTTTTGACAATTGGCGTACCAGAAGGAAGAAATTCACTTATTACCCCTATCGCCTGAACGATCTCCCCCCCGGGATTACCCCTGAGATCTAAGATCATCATCGATGCCCAGCTGGTAATGGTGAGTGCTGAATCAAACGCTCCTGCAGTTCCACCCTCATTTCCCTGTGCGGAAGAAAATCTTCTCAGAAAGATACAGGCAATATTCGTATCGACACTGTCTACCAGTAGAGATGGTCCGGAGGGGAAGCCTCCAAACTGTTCTTTTGTCAGATAGGCAGTGTAGGGCTCGTTAACACTTTGGTAGAGCTCCTGCGGAGTGTTGTACTGGAAGGGATCATCGGGAAGACGCTCCTGGAATATTAAATACACCCTGAGGAAATCGTAAGCATACTGATACTCCCGATCTCCAGGACGATCTGAGACAGACTGAATATCGGTGCATGTAATAAATGTTAGAAACATTGCCAGAATGCAACCAACCCACTTCATCACTTGTGCACCATTTGTTTTTGGTTCTACAAAGATTTATACGTGTATTGCTTTGCAACTTTTACGCCATGTCCACAGCCCTCCCCCGTGGCATGCTTTTTGTTCATTAACAAGGAGAATGCAGTAACAATAGTCTAATTACGGAGGCATTGATGAAGCCTGGAGTTTTCCTGATTTTATCGCTTATTCCGCTGGCAAGCTACGGACAATACTTTGGGAGAAATAAGGTTCAATATGAGAGTTTCCCCTTTAAAATCATGAAAACTGAACAATTCGATATCCACTATTATCCGGCAGAATCTACTGCGGTGGCAGATGCCGGAAGGATGCTGGAGCGATGGCATACTCGCCTGATCGCAATTTTCGGCAGATCACTGCAGCGAAACCAACCCATCTTACTCTATGCAAACCATGCCGACTTCCAGCAAACAAACGCCATTGGAGATCTGATCCCTCAGGGTACCGGAGGTGTTACCGAAGGATTTATGAACCGGATAATAATTCCACTTACCGGAATAAATTCCGAGAATGATCATGTCCTCGGACATGAGCTCACCCATGCATTCCACTACACACTCATGAGAGAGAGCGAAGCAGGGATCACCGGAAGTCAGCAAATCCCATTGTGGTTTATTGAAGGAATGTCTGAATACCTCTCTCTTGGTTCATGCTCGCCGCAGACAGCCATGTGGATGAGGGATGCTGTGTTATCTGACGATGTGCCCTCTTTTGCCCAAGTCGCCAGATACTCCAGATATTTCCCCTATCGCTATGGGCATGCAATCTGGTCCTTTATTGCAGGCACCTACGGCGACCATGTCATCACCCCACTCTTCCAGGGAGTACTGCGTTATGGATGGTACATAGGGTTTAAAAATGTACTGGGTATCAGTGTCGATTCCCTCTCTAAACTCTGGCAGGAAGAGATCCATTCCGCATTCAAACCTGCACTGGTAAATAGAACAGAACCCCATAAGGTTGGAACCAGAATAATTCAGAAGGGAGATATCAACCTGTCCCCCATCATCAGTCCAGACGGCAATTTCTTTGCCTTCTTCTCTACACGTAACCTTTTCTCAATTGATCTTTTCCTTGCCGATTCCAGAACCGGTAAAGTCCTCAAGAAACTAGTCTCCTCAGAAACAGATGAGCACTTTGAAGCGCTCCGTTTTATAAATGCATCAGGATCATGGTCGCCTGATGGAAAACAGTTCGCCTTTATAGTCTTTAGGGGAGGAAATAATGCCATCAGCATTCTCGATATTGAAAGCAAAAAAATTCAGCACACCTTCAGCACAAAAGAGATAGATGAAATAACCCACCTGGCGTGGTCACCCGATGGTAAATCGATCCTTATTTCCGGCACATCCGGCGCAATCTGTAACCTGTACCTTTACTCCATCTCCGATCAGCGCATCCAGAAAATTACCAACAATGCGTTTGCAAAGATCCACCCATCATGGGCTCCCGACGGAAACTCAATAGTATATGCAACCGACGACAGGCCCGATTCAGATTTTGATTCCCTGAAATTTGCTCCAATGGCCTTGCACCTGCACAGATTGACTACGGGTGAAAAAAGCGAGATCTGCATCGCACCCTGGGCAAAGCACACCAGTCCACATTTCTCTCCTGACGGAAATGAAATCTTTTTTATCTCCAATCCTGATGGCTATAACGATCTATACCGGTACTCCCTGACAGATGGAAACTTCTACCGGGTAACCCGAATCGCTACCGGAATCAGTGGACTCGCCGAACTGTCACCAGCGATGTCAGTAGCGTCACAGACCGGAACAATTGTGTTTTCAGTTTTTGATAAGACAAGCTACAAAATCCAGAAACTTGAACCTGAACAGGCAAGAGGTACACCTTTCACTCCTTCTGAAGCAGACTACCGTGCATCCGCTAATCTCCCCCCCAGAAATCGTGAAAACCCTATCGTCGACAGATATCTGGGGCTCCCCGAAGAGGGACTGGTAAGCAGTTCCGGGTTTACCCATACTAACTATAATCCCCGATTGCGACTGCTTTATATAGGGCAACTTGCAGTGGGTTTCTCTGCAAGTCCCCTGGGCATTGGATTCGGTGGAGGTATATCTTTTCTTTTCAGCGATATTCTTGGTGATCACCTCCTTGGACTGGGAGCACAAATCAATGGAAGCGTCCGTGATTTCGGCGCAGAGGGATTTTACCTCAACATGGATAAGAGAATCAACTGGGGACTGGCCCTCAGCCGTATCCCCTATGTCTCAACGAGAACAGAAATTCTGGAGGACACCGCCACCGTTGACGGGGAAGTTAAAAATGTTGACAGAGTTCGTTTCATTGATCAACGCCTCTACGATAATGATATCAGCTTTATTGCAGAATACCCGATCTCCACAAACCGTCGTTTCGAATTCTCCGGAACATACTCCCGGATAAGCTACGATTATAAGGCAGAGGAATTCGTGGTCAGTGATGGAATGATAGTTGACAGGAACAGCCGATTTCAGGATGAACCCTCCTCTCTGAACCTGTTCCGAAGTGCAGTGGCATTTGTTGGCGATTTTTCCTATTTTGGATTTACCAGCCCTGTGGCAGGAAGACGTTTCCGGCTTGAACTGGAGCCCACAGCAGGCAGCCTCTTTTTCCTCACTGCGAACCTGGATTACCGCCAGTACTTTCTCTTTAACCCGCTCACGATTGCATTCAGGTTTTTCCATTATGGACGATACCTTCGTGATGCTGAAGACAGCAGACTCTCTCAACTGTTCCTTGGATATGATACCTGGGTCAGAGGTTACAACTCCAGCACCTTCAACCTTGCTGCATGCTCTGAGTCGGAGGGATACGAGGGGTGCCCTGAATTCCAGCGCCTGCTGGGATCACGAATCGGAGTGTTCAATGCGGAGCTCCGCCTGCCGATCTTTGGTACCGAGGAGTTTGGGTTGATCAATTTCCCATCTCTGCCAACCGATCTGGTTGCCTTTCTCGATGGTGGTGTTGCATGGACAAAAGATGATACCCCCACACCCGAACTGGTTTCCCGCAGTAAAGATCGTGTCCCTGTGTTCAGTGCCGGAGGGGCTGCTCGGTTCAACCTTTTCGGAATTTTTGTGCTTCAGTTTTATTATGCATACCCATTCCAGAGGACAGACAAAAAGTGGCACTGGGGGTTTCTCTTTGCCCCCGGATGGTAATTGAAGAGGTTATTTGCGGTATTCTGAAAGATCTATTTCAGAGGTATCATCAAGAGCCGCAATATTCATGAGGCGTGTATCCTCATATAAGCGGAGATTATGTTTGGTATTTCCCGGATTCTGAATCTGGGTTGTCCCACCAAAAGTTCCGGTAGCTGCGATCTCTGGCTCTTCCTCAGGTTGGGGCTTTTTCGTTTCAACCAGTTTTTTTACCTTTGCACGAAGTGAATAGTTCTCGCTAAGCACAATATCATACTCTTTGTAAAGATCACGCAGTTTCTTTTTCAATTCATCGATTTCACTGTTGTGCGAATTGTTCTCTTTGTGAAAGCGTTCAATCGCTTTCTGCTGACTGGCAATGGATTCTGTCACAAATGATATCGATTTTTCTATATCCCCCAGACGGTCTTCAGTCTGTTTTTTCTTACCGGCAACAGCATGCATCCCATTATTGAATCGGGCCACCTCCTCAGAAAGATTCCTGTAGGGATTTTCCTCTTTTTTCTGAGCGAAAAAAATGAGTATGAAAATAAAAAAGGCAAAAGCGATGATCGGAATTATCCAAAGTAACTCAATCTGCACAAAACTGCTCCTGAAAAAGGCTCGATACTTCTTTATGCTTTCCCGCAACACAGAGCTCAATCTATTTTCAAAATAACACCGGAATCAAGCCTGGTGCAACAAGCTTCCCTGTAAGGCAAAGTGGTGGTAGATCGTTCCTGTATTTATTATACACCGATACACTGTAAAAAGGAGATAAATAATGACTGAATTGCCGATAATGTCAGTTTCCGGTATCCGTGGAGTGGTGGGAGAATCTATAGACACCACGTTTATAAGCAGGATAGCGTATATTCAAACCAAAACATGGGGTGGCGGTAAAGTCATTGTGGGGCGTGATACCAGAACATCTGGCCAGATGCTGGCAGAGGCAGCATTCAGAGGAATCAGAGCTGCCGGAGGAGTTCCGATCGATATCGGAATAGCTCCGACTCCAACAACCTGTGTCTGTGTGCCTGAACTGGGGGCAACCACCGGCATAATCATCACAGCCTCTCACAATCCAGGACAATATAACGGCTATAAGATGGTGCACTCCTCAGGCAGACTTTTCAGGGGACATGAATGTCAGCAGATCTATGATGCATACCACCAGCATGCATATCCTGAATCATCTGAACTGAACAATTTTGCAAACGATCCAGCTGAAAAGGTCAATGCGGCATCCATCCATATCAAGAAAATTCTCCAGAAAATCGATGTTCAAAAAATAAAAAGGGCATCGATCAAAATTGCTATCGACTCTATTAACGGAGCTGCCGGTGCCGTCTTCCCTCAACTACTGGAGGAACTGGGAGTATTCTGGGTGGGAGTGCACAACAAACTTGATGGTAATTTCGTTCATAACCCAGAGCCCCGCCCTGAACACCTGCAGGATTTGGCAACACTCCTGAAAAACACCCCTGATTGCTGGGGGGGATTCGTTTTTGACCCGGACGCTGACCGTCTGGCAACAATGGGAGAAAATGGTGAGGAGATATCTGAAGAGTTCACGCTTGCCCTTGCACTGAATAACCTATTGGCTCGCAAAAAATCCAATATCGCAACGAATTTATCCACCTCAATGCTCATTGATGATGTGGGGAGAAAATTCGGAGTGAATGTATTTCGCTCCAGAATTGGAGAGGCCAATGTTGTGGAAACTATGGAGCAAAAGGCCTGCAGCTACGGTGGGGAGGGAAATGGCGGGGTTATCTTCCCGGAAATCTCTTCTGCCCGTGATGGATTGAGCGGCCTGGCACTTATACTGGAATTGATGGCCTCAAGCGGAAAGCGCCTCACACAACTGGTCAAGGAGTGGCCCAGATACGCTATAGTAAAAGAAAAACTCTCATGTGCCGGAATAGATCCTCTGACAGTGCTGGACAGGCTGGATAAACACTTCCCAGATGAAAAAAAAGATCATCTGGATGGCTTAAAGATAATCCGGGATAATGGCTGGGTTCATCTGCGCTCGTCAAATACAGAACCGATAATTCGCTGCTATGCAGAAGCGCGAACAGAAAAGGAAGCACGAGAGTTGGCTGATATGGTGTTGCACGTGGCAAATCAATGTTAAAAGAAGAGAAACCCGCCTGGTGCACTCATCCTTACCTGAGATGTATTTTAAGGAGACAAATAGAACGTGAAAACCTGTTTTTCCCTGAAACCAGAAAATAATGGATGCATTATCGGTTTGTTATGTATCTTAGGGGTAGTTGACCCTTTCGTTCATTACAAAAGGAGTACTTGTGCGTACAGTTACGTATAGTTGTATTGTGATTCTTTGTTGTGCTCTGATAACCAGCTCCCAGATATTGAGTGGTTCAGGAACGGTGAAGCTGAGTGGTCCTGCAACCAAAGAGCAGACTGACAATGCACGGCACAGTGCCAGAAAACAACTTCAGAAAGAATTACTGATCTGGCTCAATGAAAATATTAACATAGAAATCGACACGCTGAACAAACTGCATGCGTTGAATCTGGAGAACTTTGTCGATACCTGCCTTCGCTATTCGAAGGAAGAGTCATCATTTCAGGGAAAATCCCTGGTGATCTCCTTCAATATTACAGCCAATGATGTTCAAAAAGCAGTTCAGGCGTATAATGCAGCATCTGAATCCATTGCCATAGAATCGTGGAACAAAATGGTGAAGGCCAGGGAGGAACAAGACCTCACAGCAATGTACACTGAAGGCATAAAGGCCATGGCAAATGCCACTGCACACCTTGGCCCCCCTCTCCCTACCCCCGGTGCAGAAGGAAAAGATCTGGTTGAAGACATACGTATCAGTCTTCAGGATTTTCTCAACAGAATGAGAGTTTCATCATCGGATATGATTCTGCAGGGTAAGACTGGTCAACCAGTTGAAAACCCACCGGTCATCAGTGTCATGGTTGACAGTGTACCACTGCAGGGTGTTGCGGTTTCCGGGTTGTTACAGAATGGCAAAGAGATCTTCACAGCAGTTACCGACCAGCAGGGGCAGGTATCTTTCAAGGGCATGAGGATTCCTTTTGTTGCCAATGGAACCCTCCTGTATGTTCGCCCTGATCCGGCAAAAATTCTCCAGGCGCCCTCTTTCATAGGAACTAAACCATTCAACCTTCAGCTTAAAAACAGCCAGGAACAGAGTTTTATCTTCAAAATTTCCCGACCAGTGTACTCTCTTGATTATAAGGCTACATCGGTGAGCAAAGTCGCTCTTCCTGCCGATTATGCTAGCAGCACTTTTTTAAAGAAGTTTTTGAAAGATTCCTGCTTCATGAGCGAAGTATCTGGTTCAATCCCTCCAGATCTGAATATATTAGTGCAGTCGCAGGCTTCCAGTTACGCCTACGATGAAACAGAAGAGATCGGGATTAAGATCTCAAGCCAGATTACCATAAAGGGGCTTTCGCTGGATCCTCCCAGCACAGTTCAGGAGACGGTTGTTTTTGAGAAACGATATGAAGCCAGAACAGATATCCCCTATGGCCTGTTTTTTTGGGAAGCGGCGAGTAAACTCAGGGAAGCCATAAAAGCAGCAATCAGCCGGCTCTAATAT
>OBJA01001799.1_pt1 | contig 13756 bp, 14 predicted proteins | sample 1519751 | NCBI WGS metagenome assembly OBJA01 (sample SAMEA3881238, study PRJEB22517) | soil metagenome | biome: lake sediment; feature: soda lake sediment; material: sediment, water from around vicinity | place: India | collected 2013-12-23 | depth 3 m | reverse complement strand
CCCAGCAGAATACCGCCAGCGCCGAGGAAAGCGCGGCAGCGTCAGAAGAACTGTCAGGTCAGGCCGCCCAGCTACGGGAGATGCTCATGCGCTTCACCCTCAAAGGTGGCAGCATCAGAGGAAATGCCGGAGCGCTTCCTCAGCAAAAGCCTGCAGCGCCGATCAGACAACAAGCTCCGGCATCGCCGGGCTGGGGGGAGTCTTCGGCACCGGCACCACGCAAAGCAACCAAAGCCATTGCACTGGATGATGAGGAGTTCGGCAAATATTGATCTGGTAATGCAATCTGTCGGCAGTGGTCCTTACCGCTTAAACCGCAGGGACCACTGCTGACAACCTCTACACAGCAGCAGTTGACCATCTTGTTCCAAGTTCTCTCTGGAAGTATTTTTTCGTCGACATCCTCCCGCCGGACAATTTATCCACACTTTGCACCGTCTTCTGTTGTCCTGTCCTGCATTTTGATGATCTTTTACCACGAGTTTGATTGCTTTTACACTGTATCTTGGCTAAGTTAACCAACTATAGACGAATTCTCATGGGAAGCTTATCATGATTCCCGAAGGCGAGGCCTTTTGCTTGTTGACCACCATATTGACTGAGTATATTGCAATGTCAAAACCGTTTGATGATGCAATTTCCTTAATTGACCCGGGCGACACATGGAGTATTGACGCTTGATATCAGAAGGCAAAAAAAACTTAAGGTGCATTGTCATCGCCATTGTCCTGGGGTCTGCCACTGTTTTCGGCAACTGTTACGCCCAAGGTCTTTCAGCAGGGTCATCGGCACCAACGGTCATGGAACTGACCCTGACTGAAGCCGTTTATATGGCCCTGCGTCAAAACCGTTCTCTGGAAAGCACCTATATGGACCGGGTACTGGCCAGGTACGACCTGCGCCGTGATCTGATCAAGTTCCATCCAAACCTGGAATTGGAAATCGGTGCTGCAACAACAGTTGCACAAGAGGTTACCCGCTACAGGGAGGAGGAATCTGTCAACCGCCGAACCTCCTCCCACAACCCTGAGGCCTATGCTGCAGCCTCCGTCACCCAGAAAATTCCCTCCGGTGCTGAACTGACCTTTGTCTGGGACACTCGCGCGCGTGGTCGTCATGAAACCACCTACGGTGTGACCAGCAGGTCCGAGCCGCTGGATAGCGGCTTCAGCATTGACCTGCGCCAGCCGCTGCTTAAAGATGCCGGCTGGTCATACAACATGGCCTCGGTAGATATCGCCAGAATGCTGGAAGAAGACGCCGTTCGCGTCTTGCGCGATCAGGTCATTGCTACGGTCACCAGTGTTATTGAAGAGTACCGAAATCTGCTGCAGCAATTTCAGGAACTGGAAATGCAGCGTTCTTCCCTTGAACAGGCGAAAGAACAGTACGAACTAACCCGCATCCTTATCGAGACCGGTCGCCGTGCAGCCAATGACATACTGCAGACGGAAGCCCATGTCGCCAGACAGGAACTTGCTCTGGAGGCGGCCAGATCCCGTTTTGATAGTGCCCAGCTTGCCCTGTTAAGACTTCTGAACGTTGGTCGGGACGTTAGCATTGTCCCCATCGAACAAGTGAGTTTCAGGGCTGTCGACACCGATCTGGACGAGTGTCTGGCCATCGCCTTTGAACGCAATGCTGACTATCTGCGCCAACTTAACCGCCGCAAGATTGCCCAGCTTCGAGTGCTTGAGGCAGAGAACCAGAAGCTGTGGGATCTTTCTGTAACCGCCGGCTATCAGCAACGCTGGAATCGGGATCGGCAAGGAGCCAGTATGGAGTTTGACCGGGACGAATGGCGTGTGGGCCTGGCCCTGCGCGCTCCCCTGCCGGTCTATGGCCAGGCCAAATACGCCCGCGAACGCGGTCTGCTGACCGCACGCATCGGCCTGAGAAAAGCCGACATGGAGATTCTGACCACGGAAGAAAATCTGGAAAATCAGATCCGTAATGCGGTTCGCAGGGTTGATTCTGCCCACAGGCAGGTTGATCTGGCACAACGAACCCGATCCCTTTCAGAGCAAAGTCTTGAGATCAGCGATCTTGAATATCGGATGGGGCGTATCTCCAGCATCGATCACATCAGAAACCAGGATAAACTCCGTGAAGACAGGGAGAATGAAATTCGCGCGATCATTTCTTATGAAAACACCCTGACAGCCCTTGACAAGTTACTTGCCACCACCCTTGACACCTGGGAGATTGACTTTGCTCCGAACAGAAGAGATCTTGAAGAAGAATTCCTTGGCCGTCAGCGCTGGCTGCTGGGCGATCTGTAGAGGCGTGGCAAACATTTACCAGGGCCGAACTTGCTGGAGCCGGACCAATGCCGACTGACACATTTTTTCAGAACATCCTTGAGAATATGGCGGATGGCGTCATGGCCCTCGATTTTGAAGGGCGGATATCCATGTTCAATGCCGCCGCCGGTGAGATTCTTGGTTATCGCCCCGAAGATGTGTGTGGAGAGCCGTTTGCCGCCGTCTTTCTGACCGCCGCCGAAGCCAATGACGATTTTAATCAGGTCGTGCTGGACGCCATCTACCGCAAAGGGATCGGCCTGGCGACCACCGTTGACTACATACGAACTCCGGACACCAGACTGACCCTGTCGATCCGCTCCTCTTATCTCAAAAGTGATCAATCACAAGAAGACCGGGGCATTGTTCTGGTTTTCTCTGACATCACGGAAATCAAAGCGCTGCAGGCCAGACAGGAAGAAGATGCCCGCAAGCTCGGACAAGCCTATCTAAACATGGAAGAAAAGAACCAGCAACTACAGACCGCACTTAAAAGAGTTCGGGTTATCCGCATCACATCTTCTTTGTTAATTGTTGCCCTGTTTCTGGGTATGGGCCTCTACTACTATAAAGGCGGAGGACAGATCCGCAAGATTCCTCTTCTTGGCGACACACCGGCAACAGCACCGGCGGGACAGGTACAACAAGTCACTGTGGAGCAACGCCCGTTATCCGCTTCGATCTCCCTTTCCGGATTGATTGCGCCTCTGGAAGAGATTGTTGTTACTGCACCCTTTGATGCCTCCATTGACAAGCGACACTTTGCCTTTGGCCAGCGCGTGGAACAAGGAGATCCACTCCTCTTCCTCGACACCTCGGAACTGGAAGTCAAGCTGCGCAACGCCCGCAGTGAGTACATCAGAACCAACCGCACGTACCACGAACTTCTTGACTGGGACTCCGGAGCAGAGATGACGCGGGCACGCCGCAGCCTCGCGCGCGCGCAGGACACCCATGATGTCAACCAACGCAAGCTTGCCGAGGCACAATTGCTTTTTGAAAAGGGGGTCATTCCTGCCCAGGAGCTTGACAGCGCTGAACGTCAGGTAGCCAATTCCCACGAGGATGTCAGAGCGGCTCTGGAAGAACTTGAGTCGGTACGCCGGAAAGGTGGTGCGGAAAATCTTCTCATCGCAGAAATGGATCGGGAAAACGCCCGGGTCAATCTGGAGTCTCTGGAAATGCAGATGTCTCGACAAAAGATCAGAGCACCGGTTTCCGGAGTTGTTATCCGCCCATCCCAGGCCGATGACAAGATTCTGTCCCTGGAGAAAGGGGCCCGGGTCAGCAGCGGCATGCACCTGCTGGCGGTCGGCAACATGAACGGGGTGATCGTCACGGCCAAAGTTGATGAGATTGATGTCCGCCGCATGACCTCTGGACAAGTGGTCAGGGCTACTGGTGATGCCTTTCCCGGTGTGGTGCTGGAAGGGGTTGTTTCACATATATCTGCTCAAGCGACTCCCGGTAGCGGACAGACCGGTTCCAGCTTTGACACTCTGATCGTGTTTTCCGACCTTGAGCAGGAAACCCTGCAAGCCATTCGCGTTGGCATGTCTGCGGACCTTAACGTAGTGGTTTACGACAAAGAGGATGCCCTGGTTGTACCCCTTTCGTATGTTCGGGTCATTCGCGGTGTCCCAACGGTAAGGCGGCTTCATAGCGATGGCAGCATCAGCGAAACACCCATTCAAACCGGTATTACCACGATGACCCAGGTCGAAGTGCTTTCCGGACTTAATCCCGGTGATCGTCTGGCAGGATGGCAATAATGAGCCTTATCCGGATGCAGCAGATTCGCAAGGCCTACCAGATGGGACCGGTAACGGTCAATGTCCTTAATGGTGTTGACCTGACCGTCAACCATCGCGATCTGCTTGCCATTGTCGGATCCTCAGGGTGTGGCAAATCCACGTTGATGAATATTCTGGGATTTCTCGACACTCCTGATGCGGGCAACTATTTTTTTGCCGGTCAGGAGACGTCGACTCTCCCCGACAACAATCTGTCGGCTATCCGCAACGAAAAAATCGGCTTTGTTTTCCAGCAGTTTAATCTGCTGGCAAAGCTGTCGGCCCTTGAAAACGTCTGTCTGCCTCTGGTCTATCGGGGTATGCGAGAGAAAGAGCGCGTTGATCGGGCAAGGCAGATGCTGGACCTGGTCGGAATGGATGACAGAAGGAGTCATCGACCCGATGAACTGTCCGGAGGACAACAGCAACGGGTCGCCATCGCCAGAGCCTTAAGTGGAGGCCCGGCCATCGTTCTGGCCGATGAACCAACAGGAGCCCTCGACACCAAGGTCGGTCAGGACATCATGAATCTTTTTCTTCAGCTCAATGACACCCAGCAGACAACGCTGGTTATCATCACCCATGATCCCGCTATTGCCGCCCAGTGCCGACGTAAGGTCAGTATGAAAGATGGGATCATCGTTGACCAGGGTCCGGAGCTCACAACCGGAAGCCAACATGATGATTAGAACCAATATAAACGAAGCATTACGCAGCCTTCTCGCCTCTAAACAGAGAACCCTGCTGGCACTGCTGGGGATCGTTATCGGCATCGGCTCGGTGATTGCTCTGGTATCAACCGCCACCATCGCCCAGAATGAAACCATGAAGCAATTTCTCGAAATGGGTACCGATGTCATCAGAATTCAACATGAGCAGGCTCGCGGCCAGGCTCCCGAGGATCAGGGCTTTCGCTTTGATCAGGCCATGGGGCTCCCCCTGGAGGTCGATGCCGTTACCGAAGTTGCCCCTTTTGTTTCTTTCAGTGGACAATTAAGAATTCACGACAAAAGGATACCCGTCATCGGTGCCGGCGTTACCGGCTCTTTTGCTTCCATTAACAAGCTTCAGGTTGCCGAAGGCAGATTCATTTCCGACCTCGACTATCTGATGTACCAAGCCGTCATCAGTGGTGGTCTGGCAAGCAAATTGAGGCAGCAGGGAATTTACGATCTGGTTGGCTCAACCGTTTATCTCCAGAATCGCTTGTTTACCATTGTCGGGGAACTGCAACCGGCAGCCTCCGGAGTCATGCGCTCTTATGAGGGTATTGAGGGGATTCTTATTCCTATTTCCACCGCAACCAGAATGAATTCACAAAACAGAATCCGCAGCCTGATGGCAACCAAACACCCGGATGCGGCCCATGATCAGGTTGAAGCGGCGATAACAACTTACTTTCAGGGCTTTCCCAGACCGACCAGAGTCGTTGTCCGTAGTGCTGAGCAAATTATCGAACAGATGGAAAAACAGATGCGCTTGTTCACTCTACTTCTCGGTTCCATCGGTAGCATTTCTCTGGTAGTAGGGGGGGTGGGGGTAATGAACGTCATGCTGGTATCGGTTTCCGAGCGTAAAAAGGAAATCGGCATCCGCCGGGCGCTGGGAGCCAGGAAAAAAGACATTCAGAGCCAGTTCCTTATGGAATCGATTGTTTTGTCCCTCATCGGCGGAGTACTAGGTATTATCATTGGCGTCGGTATTTCTTACGCTATTGCCCACTTTTCCGGTTGGGAATTTGAAATAATCTATCAGTCTCTGTTGGTCGGGGTGGGAGTTTCTGCTGCTGTAGGGATTTTTTTCGGCTTTTACCCTGCCCGACAGGCGGCAAACCTGATTCCCATTCAGGCTCTGCGTTCCAGCTGAAAAAATCAAAAAGGATGGCCCAATGTTTTCTCTGTATCTGCCAACCACAAACCCATAACAGGATAACAAGATGCTGACATTCGAACTCCCATCCCGTCTGGATGCTGCCAATGCCGCCACCGTAGAGGAACAGATCCTTGCAACCATTTCGACTAACCAGCCTGATGTGCTGATCTGTGATTTCAGCCAGACCACATACATTTCCAGTGCCGGTTTACGGGTGGTCCTCATGGCCGCTAAAAAAATGCGCCAAAACGGAGGATCTCTGCAGTTGCACCACCTGCAGGACAGTGTCGCCGATGTCTTCAAGCTGGCCGGCATGCATACCATTCTTGACATTCGCGAATAACCTGAACGAGGCACAATGGCTATCAAGTACCTGGAATGTTTGCTATCGGCGTTTGACAAGGGCAGGAAAAGGGGTGTTGTCGGGCTTTCGGCAGGTGCTCTTTTCTGGCTGCTCTGGTGTAGCTCAAGTGCTTTTGCCACCGAACTGATAACCGTACGCCTGGTCCTGCAGTGGGAGCATCAGGCCCAGTTTGCCGGTTATTACCTGGCTCTAGAGCAGGGTTATTACGCTGAGGAGGGGCTTGATGTCGAGATTCTTGCCGGTGGTCCCCACGTTGATCCGCTGCGGATGGTCAACAGCGGCACTGCCGAATTCGCTACAACCATGCTGTCTTCCGCTCTGGCAACGGAAGAAAACGGCAGTAATCTGGTACTGCTGCGGCAACTGATCAACCGCTCCAATCTGATGTTGATCGCATGGAAAGACGGTCGTCATGGCACCACCCCGATCCGCCAACCGGCGGATCTGAACGGCACAACCATCACCCTGTGGGAAGGATTTCGCCCGGCCTATCTGCAATTTCTCCACCGCTATGAGGTCGATGCCAGGATCCTGCCCCAGTATTACAACCTCTCCTTGTTTCTGCATCGTGGCGCTGATGCCTCATGCGCCATGCGTTACAACGAGTACCATGTGCTCCACCAGAGCGGTATTGACGCCGCTGAACTTACGGTCTTCGATTTCCACCAACTCGGTATCAATCTGCCGGAAGACGGCATCTATACCAGGCGCTCTTTCTGGCAGGAACAACCGGAAACAGCCGAAGCCTTTGCCCGCGCCAGTATGCGTGGCTGGGAGCATGCCCATCGACACCCGGACGAAGCCCTTGATCTGGTCATGACCTATGTCCAGACCGCCAAGCTGCCGGTTAATCGCACCCATATGCATTGGATGCTCGACACCGTACTGGACTCCATCTTTCCGGCCAAGCAGGGAGAATGGGTAACCGGCAAACTATCCCCAGACAGCTATCAACAGGCGGTACGGATCCTCCAGCCGGACTGGGAACCTCTGCCCTATCGCGATTTTATCACTCCGGGAGCACGCCATGCCATTGATTAACAGATCCCTGTTTGTACGCATGGCACTGCTGATTCTGGGTGGAGCAGCAGTCGTCCTTCTCGCTCTGGTAACCTTCAACCATATCGAGATGCGGCGCGAAATGCTTGGAAGCCAGCAGCGTTACTTTGATACCCTGGCCCAGTCCGCCGCTCGTCATTTCGACCAGCAACTCCTGGCCGCACAAAAAGAAGTGGATGAAGCGGTTGCGATCTTCACCTACATTCCTTTGAACCGCGACAGTGCCCTGAACATCCTTGAGCGCACGATGGAGCACAACCCCGATATCTACGGCAGCGCCATAGCTCTGGCACCACAGTTGAATTCCGCCGTTGCCGGGTTCCAGATTCTCTACAGTTGGCGCGATAACGGCAACGGATCAAGACAAACAATCGACCGCAGCAGTCCGCTCCAGGATTACCAGAGCGATTGGTTCTATCTGCCCTATTACCTGCAGCAGCCCGTGTGGATCGATCCCTACTACGATCTTGATACCAATACCCTGATGATTACCTATGCAGCCCCGGTGGTCATCGACGGGCAAGTCATGGCCGTCATCACCAGCGACCTGTCCCTCGCTGGAGTACAGGCGCAACTTGAAGGGCTGGAGCTCGGGCAACAGGGCTACCCCCTGGTCATCTCACGTTTCGGCAAGTTTATCGTTCACCCTGATAGCCGTTGGGTCAACAGTGAAACCCTCTACAGCCTGGCCGCCTCCGCCGCAACCTCCCAGGATCACACGACAATAGCCGATATCACCAGCGCACTGACCCAGCAGAAGAGCGGAACCTTGCGCTTCAAGCGCTATCAGCAGGCTGAGCATGCCTGGCTCTTTTTCAGTACGGTTCCACAGACCGGCTGGAAAGTCGGCTTTATCATTCCCGAACGCCAGATCCTGGCACCCATCGTTGACCTCGGGGTGAAAACAACCCTGATGGCACTGATGGGAATTGCCCTGTTGCTCGTACCTGCTTTTGTCATTGCCCGCACCATCACCAGGCCGCTGCAAACCCTCTGTGGTGCCGCAGAGCAACTGGCCGGTGGTCACTTTGATGCGACCCTGCCACCCCAAAGACGTCGCGATGAAATCGGTCGGCTGATCAGCGCCTTTGACCGGATGCGCATCGACCTGCGCAGCTATATCGACAAGCTGACCACCACCACCGCCGAAAAGGAAAAAATTGCCAGCGAGCTTGCCATTGCCCGTGAGATTCAACACAGCATCCTGCCAAAACTGTTTCCACCCTTTCCACAGCGCAGCGGTCTGGATATCTTTGCCACCCTCACATCCGCGCGCGAAGTCGGCGGCGATCTGTATGATTTTGCCCTGCTGGACGACCAGCATCTGTACTTCTGTATCGGTGATGTGTCTGACAAAGGAGTGCCGGCATCCCTGTTTATGGCCGTCGGCAAAACGTTACTCAAGTCCACTATCCAGACTATTCCTGATCCGGCTAAAGCTTTGGCGCACGTCAACAACGAAATGGCCCAGGGCAATGACTCATGCATGTTCATTACCCTGTTCTGTGCCGTTTTAAACCTTGAAAACCGTGAGCTGATTTACTCCAACGCCGGCCACAATCCGCCGATCCTCATCACCAGCGACGAAACGCGCATGCTTGAACGCGCCGCTGCCCCACCCCTGGCCGCCATGTCCGATATCGAATTCGTCAATCAGCGCATGACCCTGCCGGAGGACGCGCTGCTGTTTCTCTATACCGATGGTGTAACGGAAGCCATGAATGAACATCAGGAGATTTTTGGTGAAGAGCGCCTTCTCAGCCTGCTGGCTGAAGATCGACGGGAAACGGCGGAAAGCTGCATTGGTCGGGTAGAAAAAGACGTGTTACGGTTTGTCGACAAGGCCGATCAATCTGACGACATCACCATGTTGGGCTTGCGTTATCTTGCCCCGGGCACAAGAACAGCAAGCACAACATCACCTTCATCCATGCTGGTGCTGCAGAACCGCACCACTGAATTGCCCCGTCTGGTGACCTGGCTGGAAGAGCTACAGCAGCAACTGGGCTGGTCCGCCGCTTTTCTTGCCCGGCTGAATCTGATCCTCGAAGAGTGGCTGGTCAACGTCATTAACTACGCTTTTGCAGACCATCGACTTGACGACATCGAAGTGCGCCTGTGGCAGACAGATCAGGAGGTGCGAATGGAAATCAGCGACGCTGGTCTGCCCTTCGATCCGACCACCGCTACCGCACCCGACCTTTCCCTGCCATTGGAAGAACGCCCCATCGGTGGGCTGGGGCTCCATTTTATTGCCGACAGTCTGGATGAATGGCACTATACCCGCAACGCCGGTCGGAACATTAGCACCATGATGAAAAAACTGCCCCGTTAATGGCAATAACTGCACCCTGAAGAGGATGACCTGGCACTTCCTGTGGAAAAAAGGGAGGCACCGGCACCACTGCCAAAACCCATATTATGCCGCCCTCGGACCCAGTGCGGGCAGTCAAAATCTCGCATATCCTGCATCAGGCAAGCACTTCGGGCTATCGCACAGCCGTCAAGGCAGTCCATATCACCGGGCGGACACAGGGCTTCACACTGATCCCGTTTGCCATTACAGGCTCCTAAAATGGAGCTGAATGTCTCGTTGCAGCAGTTGTTGCAGTCGATCAGGTCAGGGCAACCATGGACGCAGTCGATATAAGTGCCCGTTCGGCTATGGGAAAGCGTTGGAGCCATAATAATCAGGGCCGGGATCAGCAAGGCTCCGACAAACAACAGGTTGAGTCTTTTCATCACTTTTCCTTTCATTAAAGCAACTGACAGTCTGACATGTCGGGAAGCATGGTTGGAGTATGCTTATTATATAGAACAAATCCAGTGCCCTGTCAGCAAGATTTGTCATCAGACATCAGAAGAAAGGAAAGTTTTTTGATCGGAAGGGATCAGGTTGTTTTGGGCCGGAGGCAAGAGTTGAAAGATTTGCGTTTCCGGATAACGCCGACCAGCTGCCGTGCTACGAGGGGAAAGAGCCCCAGCAAGAGAAAGGACCCCAGCAATCCCGGCGAAAACAACCCTGCGAGACTGTCAATCTGCCCCAACTGGGTACCGGCGTTAATGTAAACAGCCGTACCGGCCAACATACCAATTTGGCTGACCCAGTAGAACGTCAAAGGGCGCATGGCAGTCAACCCCATGACCAGGTTGATAACAAAAAACGGAAATACCGGGAGAAATCGCAAGGTGAACAGATAATAGGCTCCTTCTTTTTCGATCCCTCGGTTGATGGTGCCCAGACGTTCGCCGAAACGACTCAGAACCCAGTCCCTCAGCAAAAAGCGACTGCCCAGAAAAGCAAGGACCGCGCCACCGGCACTGGCGAAAGAAACCGTAACCAGAGCCGGAAGAAAACCGAAGAGAGCCCCTCCTGCCAAGGTCATCACCGTTGCTCCCGGCAACGACAGCGCGGCAACCAGAACATAGAGCGCAAAATACAGGACCAATGTCAATAGACGGTTGACGCTGTAAAACTGTTGAATGTCCTGTTGCCGCGCCTTGAGCTGGTCAAGGGTCAGATAGTGCTGCAGATCAAGGGCAAAAAACATAGCAAACACCACGCTGATAGTGATCAGAATTAAAGCTTTGCTCCGGCGCTTTGTCATAATAAACCTTCTCAAGAATTGTGTTGCTCAACCCGTCAGGCAACGGAAATAATACTCCTATCCCGCATTTTGACTGAAATCATGACGCCGCCAGGCATAGGGCAAATCGACAATAGTGCCAGGAACATCAATGGTGTACAGATGTTTAAGGCAGTCAAGAATCACCTGACGCTGTTGGGCCTGATGATGAGGCTCTCCCAGGGGATGGCCGAAAGGCCAGCGCAAAAACAGGGTGCGCGGCGGTTTCACCTGTTCACTGTACTCCCTGACGATGCTTACACCGATAGTAGCAATCCCCGCTTGTTCGACCACCCGCTGAATCAGTCCCACGGACTGATTACAAATCCCTCAGCCAGGGGTCAGCAGGGCAATGTCGACCTGTTCGGCATTGAGCTTGTTTGCAATCTCAACAGCACTTTTATTGATCAAGGTATCGATGTGCGGACCGTCGATATGCCCCATAAAGGAATAATGGGTTGCGGCAATACTGCCGAGGACCTTGTCATCTACCAGTTCTCTCAAACGATCGAGGGGCAGAATAATGTTGGGATCCTTATCGGCGTCGCTGTGATTGTAATAATCATGGGTGATAACAAAGTCATTAAACAGGGTTGCTGCATTCAGTTCTCGATAGCTCGGATCACCATTGGCATCAGCCATGTCAAAAGGAGCCTGGTGAGCGTGATGAATGCCGGCGGTAGTAATAAGCGCCAGTCTGGCCTGGCGCACAGGAACGGCCGGGATCGTCCAGGGAATATCACCGTTACTTGTCCGCGGAGTGTAGCTGTCGGTAAATTTTTTCGCCAAAGTCGGGAAGCGCGTCGCCGCCCGTGCCAGCAGTTGATTTTTTAAACGTGATAGTTGCATGTTGATTACCTGTTGAACAGACCTGCAGCGGCCTGAGTGCGTTGGGAAAGATCTCCATCGAGGGTGCCATCCGCCGTGATAATCGGCAAGCTCGGATTGTTCGCCCACTCAATCCACGAACCATCATAGTTTTTTGTTCGTTCATAGCCTAGGCCCATGAGAACCAAAGTCGCATAGGCAGAACGAATTCCGGTCTGGCAATGAGCAACGATCTCACGGTCGGGAGTAAGTCCACGTTCCGTCAACAGGTGAATGATCTCGTCACGGCTCCTGAGAACCCTAACACCGTCAACTTCTTTCTGTAATTCAGTCCAATTCAAGTGCACTGCCCCCGGAATGTGACCACCGCGACCGGCGCGCACATCAATTCCGTTAAATTCTCCCGGGGTACGGGTATCCCAGATTACCGTAAACGGATTGAAAATACGGGTTCGTATATAATCTGCCTCCGCCCTGACATCCGGATAATCAGACACGTCTGCAATGGTGTATTCCACCGACTTCGGTCTGGAACTGGATAGCAGGCTGGTAGATCGTCCCTCCTGTGCCCATTTCTGGTAGCCACCATCAAGAACATAGGACCTGGTATGCCCATGATAGTGCAGAGTCCAAACCAACCTGGCCGCGTAAGGATTATTGTCTTCAGCATAAACAACCACCGGCGTTTCCGCTGTTGCTCCCAGGCTGCCGAGCAGGGCGGCAATATCATTAAAATCGGGCACCAGACTGACAACATCATTACGGGTCGACAAGAACAACTCACGGCTTACATGCTGTGCTCCGTCAATATGGCCGAGCCAGTAAAGAGGTGCGCGACGGACATCGAGGACCAGGGCCTGGTCCCGATTGTCAGCCAACCAGTCAGTACTGACAAAATAGTTATCAAGAGATGCGTGGCTGGTGGCAACACCAATCGCCACATAGACGAGAAAAACAGTAAATAACTTTTTCATGAATACTCTCCTTGTTTAGTGTTTGACTGGTGTTTTACTTTCATATTTACACATTGTCAAGGTAAAGTTTAAAAAATATTTCTACTTTTATTTGGTGTTGTTTCTGGCGAGGGTAGATTTTTGACAAAAAAAAGCCCTGCCATTTATGGAAGGACCCCAAAAAACAAGACATACCATCAAAAAAAGTGCTAGATGCGGAAAGTCCGCAAATCAAATGACGAGTGTTGGTTCAGAATGGATTTTTTTGCCGGACAATGGCAGGAAAACGGCTAGTTAAAGACAGCTACTTTTCGGTTAAAGTCTTATATTTGTTCATTAATTCCAAGGGGATATGACAGTAGTCATCGGGGTATCGTGTTAAACGATCCTGGTGTTCCTCTGCGCTTTTTACGTATTGAATAAGGGGCAGAACCTCAACAACTATTTTGGGGGCGTCTGCCCTCGAATGAATAAATTGTTTCGCAGCTTTTAAATGATCAGCAAGCTTACTGTAGATTCCTGTTCGGTACCGCAACCCCCTGTCTTGACCCTGCCAGTTAAGACTGTACGGATCGATGATTTCAAAAAAACAGGTCAATAACTGCTCCAAACTTGTCTCGTCGGCATCAAATACGGTTTTTACACACTCAGCGTAACCGTCATAATCACCATCAAGGGAACAAGTGCGCCCATTAGCCCGCCCAGCTTCTGTCACCACCACACCGGGCAAAGTTTTGACAAAGGCCTGAACACCCCACAAACACCCCCCCGCTAGATAAATAGTTTCCAGTTTCATTTTTGACATTCTTGCCTTCTAAGATTCACATCTCATCGTCATGGCCGCTCTTCTGACATTTAGTCAGCGTTCGCTCCGCTTCGAATCCCCCCCTTGAGGTTCCTGGCATCGGGTAGGAGGCGGAATTACTCCCGCCGTCCTCCCACACCACCGTACGTACGG
>OBJA01001798.1_pt1 | contig 13761 bp, 13 predicted proteins | sample 1519751 | NCBI WGS metagenome assembly OBJA01 (sample SAMEA3881238, study PRJEB22517) | soil metagenome | biome: lake sediment; feature: soda lake sediment; material: sediment, water from around vicinity | place: India | collected 2013-12-23 | depth 3 m | reverse complement strand
CAAAGATACTTTTCTTGAGAGAATCAAAAACAATCAATTTCTAGAATGGGCTGAATTCGTCGGTAACTATTATGGAACACCCAGAGATAAAGTCGAAGAACAGCTCGATCAAGGGAAAGAGGTTGTTTTGGAAATCGAAGTTGAAGGTGCCCTTCAAGTTCGTAAGCAGATGAAAGATGCTGTATTTATCTTTATCGTTCCACCAGGCAAAAAAGCACTGTATAATCGCTTGCAAGAACGAGGTACGGATACACCAGAAATGATTGAAAAAAGAATGCGTAAAGCAGAATCAGAATTTTTGCTTGCGCACAAATATGACTACATCGTCGTCAACGACGAAGTACATAATGCTGCTGATCGCATCATGGCTATTATTCGTGCTGAACATGCGAAAACGGAAAGAACGATACATAATTATATCAAGATGTTAGGAGAATAATCATGATAAAAAACAAAGACGGAATGCGTTACCCATCGATTGACAAGTTACTCGATAAAATTGATTCGAAATATAAGTTAGTCTATGCAGCAAGCAAAGTTGCAGGCATCTTAGAATCAGAAAAACTAAAAGTTGAAGGCAAACAATGTGTGAAAAGTGTTGGTATTGCATTAGAAGAAATTTTAGATGGAAAAGTAGATATAGAATTTGAATCATAAAAGCGTCCAAGACGCTTTTTTTATCGCTTTCAGACATGTTTTTGTGATAGAATATAAATGGTGATGATATTGGATTTGAAGGCTAAAATAGGGCTTTTACCCACTGAACCTGGGTGTTACTTGATGAAAAATGATTTAGGTGAAGTTATTTATGTGGGTAAAGCAAAAAACCTAAAAAATCGTGTGAAATCCTATTTCACAGGTGCTCATAATGAAAAAACAACGCGATTAGTAGCTGAAATTCGCGATTTTTCTTATGTGCTCACGCATAGCGAAAGAGAATCACTTATTTTAGAAATGAATTTGATTAAACAATATCTGCCCAAATATAACATTCGATTAATTGATGACAAAACATATCCTTATATTGAAATCACAAAAGAGAAATATCCTCGATTACAAGTCGTTCGTAAAAAAGATGTCAAAGGAAAAGTCTTTGGCCCCTATCCTAATGTCTATGGTGCAAGAGAGACAGTTCGTTTGTTGCATCGCTTATATCCACTTCGAAAATGCGAAACATTACCTAAACAAGCATGTCTTTATTACCATATTGGACAATGCTTGGCACCTTGTATAAATAAACAGGTTGATTTTAGCCAAACCATATCTGAGATCCAATCATTTCTTAAAGGCGATACAAAGCAGGTCTTAGATAAACTGAATTTTGAAATGAAAAGTGCAAGTGACATGATGGCTTATGAGAAAGCAATGGAATATCGTGATATGATTCAACATATTGAATCAACCACAGGCAAACAAGTGATAAACCTTAATGATCAAAAAGATCGTGATGCCATTAGTTTTGCGCATAACCATGATGATGTGGCCATTCAAATCTTAGTGATGCGTCAAGGCAAACTCATTGATAATCATCAAGTTGTTTTTCAGTATGCAGGGGATTATATGGAATCAGTGATTTCATATATTCAACAATTCTATGAAACGCTGATGCCTGACGAACTCCTCTTTAGTGAACGATTTGAACAAGAGACCATGATAGAGTTGTTTGGTAAGAAAGCTATTTTCCCACAAATTGGTGATAAAAAACGTCTCATTGATATGGCATCAAAAAATGCAGATTACGATTTAGAACATTATTTTATGCTCTATCGTCATCAAGCAGAAAAGAAGCAAAAAGCATTAGATGAACTCAAAGAACTTATTGGTCATCCTATTAATCACATCGAAATTTTTGATAATGCACAACTCTTTGGCACAGCACCTATTTCAGCTTGTGTCGTTTATAAAGATCAAGCATTTGACAAAAAGAATTATCGCAAATATCATTTACAAACAGCAACACAAGATGATTATCAAGCGATGCGAGAAGTCACATATCGCAGGTATCAACGTATGCTTGTTGAACAACATGAACGCCCTGATTTAATTCTTGTTGATGGTGGTAAAGGACAACTCAATGCCGCAAAATCTGTTTTACATGAACTTGGTATAGAAATCTCGATAGCAGGACTCAAGAAAAACACAAAACATATACTCGAAGCACTTGTCTATAATGACAAAGTGATACCTCTCCTTAAGCAAACGGACTTATATAAACTTTTACTCAGCATCTCAGAAGAAGTGCATCGGTTCGCCATAGATTTTCATCGCAAGACTAGAAATAAAAAGTCAAATGCATCTTTCTTAGATGATGTAAAAGGTATTGGAAAAACAAGAAAAAAACTTATATTAAGTCATTTTTCAAGCATTCAGGCTATTAAAGAAGCTAGCGAAGAAGATTTAAAAAAACTTGGTATCCCATCAAATGTTATCAAGCAATTAAAAGAGGATTTAACATGAAACGAATCATTACTGACATTAACATTAAGCATCAAACCTTTTTCGTTATTTACCAAGGAAGAAAAATAGGGTTTCATCTTACCAACAAACTTGCTAAAACTTTTTTCTCCTATTTAGAAAAAGGTGTTTTGGTTGATTTTGAAATCGGTCCGAAAAGGAAAAAAATCAGTCATAAGTTTTATTTTCAAGTTGCTTATTTTACACAGATTATTAAGCTCAGACCTTATATTGTACATTATGATTTGATTGCATTAAGAAAAGAAATGTATCATGTGTTAACACAACATGATTATTATCTATTTATCGATTTTGAAATGACGATGCCAGGGTATACTGATAAAGTTTTTTTACCAGAAATTATTCAAGTCGGTTATGCACTCGCAAAACCACAAGAAGAAATTATCATGCAAGATGACTTTTATGTTGCACCGATACTTAGACCGACATTATCAAAACGGACAAAACGTTTTCTCGACTTAAATGATGAAGCGTTTTTCAGAGAAGCACATCCTTATGATTACTTTTATGAAAGACTAAAAGCGATTATCACAACATATCAACCGAAACTGGTCGTATGGGGTAAAAATGATATTTCAGCACTTAATGATTCCTATAAATTACACGAAAAAGAACCATTAACACAGGATTATGATTTTATTGATTTACTGAAACTGCATAAAGATTATTACAATCTAAAAGACGATTTAGGATTATTTAAAGCATACAAAACCTATTATGATGTTGAGCATAAGCAATTACATGATGCTAAAGATGATGCTTTAGTGACTAAGTATGTGTTTGATGCATTTATCAATTATATGTAGAAAAAAAACAGAAGTCTAGGCTTCTGTTTTACTTAAGTCAACTAAAATGGGTATAACAAGAGGTCGTCGTTGTGTCATATCAAAGATCTTATTGCTTAATTGATCAATAACTGCTTGTTTTAAGTTTAGTTCATTGAATAGTTTCTTGTTTAACTCTGTTTGAACAATCTTTTTTGCCTCATTTGCTAACTGTGAAGTGATTTCCTCATTACCCTTCATATAGATGAATCCACGCGAGATAATTGTTGGATCATTCATCAATTTCTTCGTTGATGTGTTAAGTGATAGAACAACAGCAAACAAACCTTCCTCACTTAATAGTTTTCTTTCTTTAATGACTTGACTTCCAATATCACCAATACCTGTGCCATCAATGTAGACTTCACCAGATGCAACTTTTCCAGCTAAACGAATGGTATCTGCAGTTAAAGCAGCAACATCGCCATTGTCCATAATTAAGACATGGTTTGGATTAACACCACAATCCACAGCAAGCTCTTTATGATGTTTTAGCATGCGATGTTCACCATGCATTGGTATAAACATTTTGGGTTTCACAAGTGATAAAACTAGTTTTAAGTCATTTTGACTACCATGACCAGAAGTATGTGTATCAGCAAGTGGACCATGCGTAATAACTTCAACATCTAACCTAAACAACTTATTAATCGTCCGATTGACACCTTCTTGATTTCCTGGAATAGGAGATGAAGAGAAAATAACCGTATCACCAGCCATCGCTTTGAGTTGTCTATGGTTTCCATTTGCTATTCTTGATAAAGCAGCAAGAGGTTCACCTTGTGAACCAGTTACTAAAATCGTTAACTCATGAGGTTTAAGACGATTTACTGTATCTCCGGAAATAATGTATTCTTTTGGTGCCTTAATATAACCCGTTTGCATACCGACTTCAATGGCACGTTCCATGCTTCGTCCAAAGACAGCAATTTTGCGACCATTTAAAACAGATGCTTCAATGATTTGTTGGATACGATACATATTTGAGGCAAATGTCGCAATGATAATACGTCCACTGATTCTAGAGAAAAGCTCATTAATTGATTTGCCAATCTTCGAATCAGATTGAATCAGTTCATCTCTTTCTGAATTCGTTGAATCAGAGAGCATACATAAAACACCTTCGGATCCGATTCTTGCCAATTTATCATATTCAGCTGGTGGACCAACGGGTGTAAAATCAATTTTGAAATCTCCTGTATGAAAAAGAATACCTTGTGGTGTTCTAAACACCATACCAAACATATCGGGAATCGAATGATTCATACGAATAAATGAGATCTCAACGTGTTTAAAATGATATGTGTAATGACTTTTGTATTCTTCAATTTTTGGTGCTTTCACATCTTGGTGTTCGATCAGTTTATATTCAATCATATCGACAGCAATACCTGCTGCATAAATTTTTGGAATATTAACCTTTTTTAATAGGTAAGGTATGCCTCCTATATGATCTTCATGAGCATGTGTAACAAATAACCCAACAATACGCTCTTCATTTTCAACGAGATATGTGTAGTCAGGGATAACATAGTCAATGCCTAAAAGATGCTCATCAGGAAAAAGAATCCCAGCATCAACGATAAAAATCTGATCTTCTATTTCATAAATATACATATTTTTCCCAACTTCACCGAGACCACCTAAAGCAAAAATGCCGAGTTCTCCCGTTTTAAGTAATGGATTTTTCATCAATAATCCTCCAGCAACGATTTGTATCATTCTTATTTTATAATAAAAATCTTAAAAATGATAGCAGAATACATATTATGTTATAATATTTTAGAGGTGGAAAATGAAAACAATCATATTTTTTGATGTCGATAATACCATTTATCATAATGCATCAGGAACCATACCAGAGCAAACCAAGAAACTCTTTCAAGAACTTCATAAAAACCCCAATGTCGTCTTAGGTTTAGCAACCGGTAGAGGTCTTTCAAAGTTAGACATCATCCAAGATGTGTTAAACTACTTCACCTATAAGGTTTTAATCAATGGATCTGTTGTTTATAAAGGATCAGATATCATTTATAACCATCCCATCTTAACAGCAGATATTGAAGAAGTGATAGCTATTGCTTCTGGCCATGCGTTTAACATCGGTATGGTTGGTTTGCACGATGAAGCAGTCAACTATTGGGACGAACGTGTTGAAATCGGGATGAAAGAACTACGTGGAAAGTCTCCACAAGTTGATCCGAACTTTTATCAAAACCATCCCATCTATCAAATATGGATGTTTGGTGATTCTGAAGAACATATCTTAGAGATTGCTAAGCAAATCAAAAAGTTTGATGTTTATCCTTGGCATAAAGGTGGAGCAGATTTTATATATCCTACCATCAATAAAGCATTTGGCATCAAAAAAGTTTTAGAACAAGAATCATTTGACCAAATGATTTGTATAGGCGATGGTGCAAATGACATTAAAATGATTGAAATGGCAGATATTGGTATAGCCATGGACAATACAAGGTTTCTCGAGCTAAAAGAAAAAGCCGATCATATCGCTCCACATATTGAGCTAGATCAACTTTATGAATTTTTTAAATCGCTTCACCTTGTTTAGATCTTAACTTGTTTTGAACATCTTCAATGATTTCTTTAGGCACATAAGAAGAAATATCTGCATGATGGGTAATTAACTCTTTAATGGCGGAAGATGAAACAAAATGATTTCTTGATGAAGGAAACAAAATAATGGTTTCAATGTTTCGGTTTAGATTACGGTTGAACTGATAAAGTGCGTATTCATTTTCATAATCAGGTATATTTCTTAGTCCTCTAATCATTAATGTGATATGATGACGTTGGGCGTATCTAACAATTAAGTCCTCTGTAGATGTGACAACAATATTTTCAATATCAGCTGTTACACGTTTAATCATGTCAATTCTTTCTTCAGTCGTAAATGTTGGTACTTTCTTATAATTGTCAGCAACAACAACATGGAGTTCATCAACAAAACGTGAAGCACGTTTGATAATGTCAAGATGGCCAATAGTTAGTGGATCAAAAGTTCCTGGATATACAGCTTTTTTCATGGATTCGACCTCATTTCATTTACAGTATAACATAAATCAAAATAAAGGAGATTTAAAAACATGAAGGTTTATCGTAAAAGTTTAGTCATACAACTTTTATTATTCGTTGTCTTTTTCTTAATGGGTGCATACGTGATGGTTGAGTTTTATTTACTCAGTGACAACCGTTGGTTAGGCATTGTTTTGCTAGCCGTATTATTGACATTTGGCGTCATTGGTTTTATCATTTATAAAAAAAGTGATCAATCCGTTTCAATTATAACTGAAAAAGAAATGAAGATGATTAAGTACTTATTATATGGTTATTTCGCGGTTTACATACTCGAAATCTTTTTAAGTTCTGTAAGATCAATTAATCAGGAATTCCTAGCCATAACAACCAGTGTTATCTTAATGAGTATTGCAGTTTATGGCATTTGGATTCAATATAAAATTTTAAAAATCAAGTAAAAAATGAAAAGGGAGAATAAGAAAAATGAAAACTGTTCAAGAAACTTATGTACTTTCTAATGGGGTAAGGATGCCCAAAGCAGGATTTGGAAGGTGGCAGATTCCTAACGGTGATGAGGCTTATACTTCAGTGACACTTGCTTTAAAACATGGATATCGTCATATCGACACAGCAGCTGCGTACCGCAATGAAGAAAGTGTCGGAAAAGCGATAAGAGATTCAAAGATTCCAAGAGATGAAATATTTGTGACTACAAAACTTCAGTCACACATCAAAACATATGATGAAGCACTTGAAGCTTTTGAAAAGTCTCTAAAAGAGCTTGAAATGGATTACGTTGATTTATTCATCATCCACGCACCATGGCCATGGAGTGAAATGGGAAAAGATTGTAGTGAAGGTAATGTTTTAGCTTACAAAGCCCTTGAAAAGATTTATAAAGACGGTAAAGCGAAAGCAATTGGAGTGTCAAACTTCTCAGTTAAAGACTTAGAGAATATATTAGCACATACAGAGATTGTTCCACATGTTAATCAAATATCTTTTTTCATTGGTAATAACCAAGAAGAAGTTCACACTTTCTGCAAAAAACACAATATCTTAATTGAAGCATATTCACCACTTGCGATTGGATATGCTTTATCCAATCAAGTTATTATCGATATGGCAAAGAAATATGACAAAACACCTGCTCAAATTTGTATTCGTTATTGCATCGATAAAGGAACTGCTCCACTACCAAAGTCAACACATGAATCGCGTATTATAGAAAATGCACAACTTGATTTTGAGATTCATAAAGAAGATTTAGCTGTTTTAGACGCGATTAAAGATGATCCAAGAAGATGGAATTCATAAAACTCACCTCGGTGAGTTTTTTTATCTTTTTATTCAGAGAAAATATGATAAAATATGAGTAATGTCAAACAGGGGAGGCTTTATGAAACGGTTTATATATATCATGTTGTTATCATGTTTTTTCGTTTTAATCACAGCATGCAATGCAGATCAAACGATTGAAACAGAAATAGATACAAACGTTGAAACAGAAATAGATACAAACATTGAAACAGAGATTATAACCATCATTGAAACACCAAGTGAGATGACTGAACCCTATGATTTTTTTCTATCTGCGCGAGTCCAAAATCAATACGGTGTTATTAATCAGCGTGGTGATGTCATCTTACCGTTTATTTATCACTGGTTATCTCATGTATCATTAGATGGTGTCATGATTCATAAAAATGTTGATGATATCTATGAAATTATCAATGTTCATGGTGATGTTCTTCACACAGGCTTTTCATTTCTTAAAACAGTCGTTGACTACGCTATTGATAAGGATATTCTTGCACATGTTGTAGCGTTTTATGGATATAAAGATGGATTGTATTGGTTAATCGATGCAAAAGGTGATGTTTTTTCAACAAGTGATCACTATATGTTTCATGGCGTTTTTGATGGTTTGATTCACACTGAACACTATAGTATTACATTAAATTCAGTTACAAAAGACTTAGTTCATAGATATGACATCGTCAGACAAACCAAACAAGGTATTTATTATGCATACACAGATGACACTTTTTCAATTTATGATCAAGAAGGCATTTTGATGGATACCTATGAACATACAGATGTATACGTCTTTTTTGGAGTTGCACATATCTATATCGAAGATGAGGTTTTCATCTTTAATGATGACGGAGAACTTATTGTTAATCGGAATGACATCGTTGATGTTTATATGGAGTATGGTTTAGATTTGATCATCGTAAAGACCCATCATAAACAAGGATTGTATAATCGCGATGGCACGTTACTTCTTGATGTGATCTATGATGAGATTGCGTTGTACGCTAACGATTTTTATATCGCAAGAATAGGTAATGATTTTGAGATCTATCATATGAATCTACATATTAATACTATTCAGGGCATCAATTTAGGCAATTTTTATAATCAAATGGGTTATGATGGTATCTACATCATCCATCATCAAGATTTACGATATTATTACTATAGAGGTCATGAACGAAAAGGGGAAGGATACTTGATAGCATATGCATTTAATGAACTAGGCTATGCAACTGTTATCATGCAAAACTATCAAGGTGCTATCATCAATAGTGCATTTGAAATTGTTCATGAAGCATATGAAAGTTATACACCAGCTTCTATCTATTTCATCGTTTCAAATGAAGAAGAACGAGTTGGTGTGATTAATCATCTAGGTGAAGTGATTATTCCTTTTGATTATGAGATGTTATTCTATAACAATTCTTTTTTCTTTGGTGTTTTAATAGAGCCAGATTATGAAACAGGAAATCCTTATGATTTTTTTGTAATGAATCCAGATTATGAAATCATTCACATCACTGATATATCCTTTGATGTGATGAGAACGATCGATCAAGAAATCTTACAACTTTTCTATGTGCAGATTAGTCAGTTTTATTATCAGTATTCAAATCAGAATTTTCTTGATGAGGTCATTTATGTTATAGAAATTGTTCGTAACAATTATTATATCGCTTATAAAGATGGGAAAATGGGTGCAGTAAACAGTGATGGTGATATCATCATTCCATTCATCTACGATTTTATATCGAACTATTATGGTTAAAAAAAGCTCACATTTGAGCTTTTTTGTTATAAGATAGACATAACAAACACACATTTCATAAAAATAAATAAATAAGTGGGAGGATATATGAAAAAAACAGTATTAATCATATTGATGATTTGTTTTTCAGCATTGTTATTTTCCTGTAACAATAATCAAAACGTTATCAAAGTCAATTATCTTGTAGCTGTACAAAATGGCAAATATGGTGTCATCGATGCAACAGGACAAGAGATACTACCCTTTGATTATCATTATTTATCAAGTGTATCGAAAGAAGGTGTCATGGTACATCAATTGGTAGATGATAGCTATGAGCTCATCAACATCGATAAACAAGTTCTAGCAAGTGGTTTTGATAGCTTATTACCAATCATTGATCCATATGTATTAGATGAGTCGCGCTTGTTACCAATGGGATTTACAGGCGTTAAAAACGGTGAAAGGTATATATACGATTCACAAGGGGAGTTTTTTAGTCAATCTTCTTCACATTTCATGATGTATACCTTGGGTTATTTAGAAACCATGCAATATCGTGTAAAAATAAATCATGTTTCGAAAACAATTGTTAACCATTACGATTGGGCTTATCAAACAGCTGATGATGTTTACTATGCACGTAAAGATGGTGTGAGCTATATCGTTAATGCACATGGTCAAGTCATCGCATCACATGATAATGTAACATTTACAATGTCACATCTAGACAGCTATATTGTCATCAATACAACACATATTTATGTATATAATAGTCGTGGCACTTTAATCTATATAGATACAGATGACGTTAGTGTTTATCCTCAGTCATCACCCCATTTTTTAAACAACTATTTCACAGTACTTAAAAACAATCAATATGGTCTTATGGATGAAGATGGTAATTTCTTGATAAATCTTGAATACGATGAAATCAGCTATAAAAATGAGCAATTTGTTATCGCATCAAAAGATGGCTATGATGAAATTTATTATCAATTTTCAAAAATTAATACTGTTCAAGGAATAAACAAAATGTATGGCATGCAGGAATCGATTTATGATGATCGTTATATACTCGTATATACAGCTAATGATTATGCATATTATTATAAGGGTAATCAAGAAATAGGTGGACCTTATCTAAGAGCATATGCGTTTAATGAGCTAGGTTATGCTGTCGTCCAATTATTGAGTGAAGCCTATGCGATTATCGATATGAATTTTCAAGTTGTCCACCAAGTGTATGATGACTATCAGCCATTTGGCAATTACTTTGTTGTTCAACAAGGCGTTTTTCCAGATCCAAGACTATATGGTTTAATTGACCATGCAGGTAACTTCATTTTACCTGTTGAAAATGAACAAATCAATATTGTGAATGATACTCTTCAGATAAAAAAGTTTATAAATACATCAAGTCAATTACTCATGTATATCATTGACGATCATCAAACACTTCGATTGCTAACAGATTTCACGTTAACTGAATTAACACATCATATCAGCCAAAATCGATTAGCTGGCTTTATTAATAATATAATTCCTTATTATTTTGATCACTTAAGTCTTGTTTATCCTCAAGTGACATATGACATCTTAGGTTTAATCTCTGATCAACGTTTAATCGTCATGCACAATGGAAAAGTTGGTGTTGTTGATGAGGTTGGCAACATCATTATTCCTTTTGACTATGAGGCTATTTTAGGATATGCATAAAAAAAGAAGCCATCGCTTCTTTACATGGTTTGTTGACACGATGCACAATAACCATAAACCGTCATGTCATGATGTGTAATTTTAAAGTGATGTGTATCTGCAACTTTTTGTGCGATGTCATCTAGATGACAGTCCATTTCATACATTTTTTGACAACTTAAGCAAATCATGAAATGATGATGATGTTTTTTGTTGTAATAGTAATAAGTGGTATTATTCATATTGCTTTTTGAAATCAAACCTGCTTGAAAAAATGCATCCATCGTGCGATAGACAGTGGATAGATTCAAGGTCTTGCTATCAAGTTCTTCAAAAATCATTTCAGCACTTTTGGGCTGATGTGATTTTTTTAATACATCCATAATTTCTTTTCGTTGATTGGTCATTCTCATGATAAATTCCTCCGCATAGCTGATTTTAACAGCAATGAAACAAGTAACACAATGGTATAAAGCACAACAATTGTAGAGCCTACAGGTAGTTCAAGAGGGTGAGCAATAAAAATACCAAAAAGTGTAATGATTAATGAAGACATTAAGCCAATAAGTAATGTGTTTTTAAAACTCTTCGTCCATTGACTCGAAATAATGGAAGGAAAGACTACTAGTGCAGATATTAAAAGAGTACCTATTGTTCTTACACCTATGACGATAAAGAATGCAGTTAATCCTGCTAGTACATAGCCCAATAGCTGCACTTTAACCTTGGAAAACTTCGCATAGTTTTCATCATATGTCATGAGAAACAATGGTCGATAGAAAAAGATGATGAATAATCCAATCAACAATGTAATTGCAATAGACATCAAAAAGTCCATTTGGCTTGCTGTGAAAATATTGCCAACTAACATCGATTCAATGGAGATTGAAAATCCTGGACTTTTCTTAACCAAAATCAAACCAATCGCAAAAGCGAAAGAAGAAACAAGTCCTATTGCTGCATCACCATTCATGGTCTTATTTGATGATAAATATTTAATCAGTAAAGAAGCTAACATGACGAAAGGTAGGGCAACCCATAAAGGCTCAGAGGACAAAATAATACCTAATATGATACCTGCAAAACTGACATGAGCGAGTCCATCACTAATCATGGCCTGTTGATTTAAGACCAAAAAGGGTGATAACAAAGCCGCTGAAAGTGCTAATGTTATCCCAATAAAAATAGCGTCTCTAAAAAATCCATATTGTAATAACTCAAGCATGATGGTGCCCCCTATGCTCAAATGCATGAAAATCATTATATGTACCTTTAAAGCGAATAGTTTGATCAACATACATGATTTTACAGTTTTCTTTAACCGCATCGGTTAAATCATGTGTGACGTGAATAATAGTCGTCTTTTTCTCTTGCTGCAAATGATAAAGTAAATGATAGAATTTTTCTCTAAATGAAGGGTCCAATGCAGAGGTTGGCTCATCTAAAATGAGTAATTCTGGCTCTGATATCAATGCGCGAATTAAGTAAACGCGTTGTTGCTGTCCACCAGATAAGTATTGCATCGAGGCATGTCTTAAGTAAGGAATCTCCATTCTTTCAAGCCACTCATCAATTAATTTACAATCCTTTTTAGAAGGGATAAGCTTTTGCTTTTTGAATCCACTGTAAATGACTTCTCTAACAGTCATCGGTAAGTTTTGTTTCGTGTTTAATTTCTGCGGCAAATAGCCCATCTGCTTAGCAGAAAGGCTTATGTTGCCGCTTGTTGGCTTCAATAAGCCCACAAGAAGCTTAACCAGCGTTGTTTTACCTGAACCATTTGGACCGACGATATGCATAAAATCGCCTGGTTTAACTTCAAAAGTAATATGATTCAAGACATTAAATTTCCCAAAAGATACGGAAACATCTTGATATTTTATCATACAGATTGTGCGCCTAATGCGATCTTCAGGTTTTCGAAATTTCTTGCTAGAAGATCCGCATAGGATACTCCTTGATTAAAATCTTCTTTTGTGACATTATGATATCCATGTAACTCTAACATCGAGATATTATATTTACTGAGTTCATTGATGATTTTCTCAGCTGTTTTAGGATTTACAAGTTCTTCAACAAAAATGTAAGATGTCCCTGTGTTTCTGACTGCATTGACAAAATGGATGAGCTCAGCTGATGTTAAATCAGCATCTGGTTTAAAGGATTCAAAAAGTGGAACGATGTTGATATGATAACGTTCTGCAAATGCACCCATTGCATTGTGGCCTGCAAAATATATCGGATGTTCACGATGAATAGGATTTGAAAAGAATTCATTAATGTCATGATGCAACTCATAAATTAATGACTTGTAAGCATGAGCGTTTTCTGTATAATAAACTTCATTTTCAGGGTCAATTAAGATAATCTTTTCCAAAATAGCATCGATTAATTGCATTGCAGTTGTTGGATCTGTCCAATAATGAAGTTCATTTTCGTGGTCATGATCATGATCGTGATCGTGATCACTATCTAAACGTGAGTTTAGAGGATGTGTATCATGTGTTTCATGTTCTTCATGTGTCTCATGTTCATCATGATAATCGTGTGTGTGATGTTCGTGTTCGGCTAGTTCATATGCCCTTGATAAATCAAGAACAATCGTATGTTCTCCACCAATGGTTTCTGGATTAACCCATGTGTTCAAATCTGTACTTG
>OBJA01001797.1_pt1 | contig 13763 bp, 9 predicted proteins | sample 1519751 | NCBI WGS metagenome assembly OBJA01 (sample SAMEA3881238, study PRJEB22517) | soil metagenome | biome: lake sediment; feature: soda lake sediment; material: sediment, water from around vicinity | place: India | collected 2013-12-23 | depth 3 m | reverse complement strand
GTACTGTTCTTCCCGGCTACTGCTTCACCATGCTCACAGATGCAATCGTATTCACCTATTTACCAGCACTTCCCTGAGAAATCAATCAATCCTTCTCAGGAAGCGCTGTTTTTTCTTCGTTCAAATGCATTGTGAATACTGTCCAGCGCCTGCCTGATCCGGTGTCGGGGCGCACCGATGTTCATGCGCATGAAACCACTACCTTCCCTGCCATAGGAAATACCGGGGTTCATACCGATCCCCGCCTCAAAAATGAGGAACCGCTTGAGTTCGTCGTCACTCATGTCCAACTTGCGACAATCCAGCCACAACAGGTAAGTACCCTGTGAAGGAACCAGCTGAATTTCCGGCAGATATTCAGCCAGGTATTGTCGTACCATTTCTCGCGTGTCTGCGAGATAGGTCATCAGTGCATCCAGCCATTCTTTTCCTCCCCGGTATGCTGCTTCAAACGCCGCCACACTGAATGGATTGGCAGCACTGACATGTGTCATTTCCAGTTGATCCCGAATCGCTGTCCGGTATTGTGGATTGGGAACAATCAAAGCAGATAAATTAAGTCCGGGAATGTTGAAAGTTTTGCTCGGTGCGACAGCAGTAATAATTGATTCTGGAGAATCAGCCAGGCTGGCAAGGATATGATGCCTATTTCCCGGATAAATCAGGTCAGCGTGAATTTCATCGGATACGATGATGAGTTGATGCTGTCTGGCAATATCCAGCAACCTTTCCAGTTCCGGTCTGCTCCACACCCGACCAACTGGATTATGCGGAGAACAAAATAACAGCATGCGCGCGGTGGCAGCATGCTGTGCCAGATCGGCAAAATCCATGCCATAGCACCCTTGTTCTTGTTGCAATGCATTGTTCAGCAGCTTTCTGCCAGTTTTTTTGACCACCGAGAAGAACGGATAATATACCGGCGGCTGAACGATGACAGATTCATGTGGCTCGCTCATTGCAAGAATTGCCGTACTCAATGAAGGGACCACTCCGGGACAGAGTATGATCCACTCCCGCTCTACTCTCCACCCATGATGTAATTTCAGCCAGTCGATCAACGCTTCATACAGACTGTCAGGAAAAAGTGTATAGCCGTAAACCGGATGAACAGCGCGTGCAGTCAGCGCTGCAGTCACCGCTGCCGGAGCGGCAAAATCCATATCGGCTACCCACAGTGGCATGACGTCCGAGTGACCGAACGTTGCCTGGCGGCCGTCATATTTCGTACTGCATGTCCCGGTACGATCGATTTCGCGGTCGAAATCGCCACTCAAACGATTTTCTCCCAGATTGTTACTTCGGACAGTGTATGCTGAAACTTGTGCCGGGTTTCACGAATCACGAAAGGTACTTCACGTGGCGCTCCAATCAACCGGAAATGTTTACCCAATATTTCTTTCAGGCCGTCCAGCGTGGTGAAATTCTCACCATCCCGTTTGAAACCACCAATCCAGTATTCCCGTCGGGTGTGCTCCTCCAGCCAGGTATAAGGTGATGCAATCAGCAGCATTCCCCCTGGATTCAGTCGCTCATGCACCATGGTCAAGAATTTGGCAGGTTCATACAAACGGTCGATCAGGTTGACTGCCAGAATCAGATCGTAACCTGTCAGTATCGGTTTGAGATTACAAGCATCCCCCTGGAAAAACTCGACCTTGTGCCTGACACTCTCCAGATTCAGCCCTGCAAGCGTACGTTCCCGGTAGGAAACCAGTTCCCCCTCATCCACGAGCGTATAACGCAGGATACCATGTTCGGCCAGTGTTACGCCCTGGTTGATGAAACGCGCAGAAAAATCGACACCGGTGACATGGTCGAAATGTCGTGCCAGTTCAAACGTCGCACGCCCGGAAGCACACCCCAGATCGAGCGCTCTGCGTAGCGGATGAGTGCCCATCGCAGTAATAGCCAGCTCGGCCAGTGCCACCGGGAAATTGGCCACCCCGAAATAAGTATCGCCATAGTGGAACTCGGCGTACTCCGACAGCAGTTTATCGGTTTCATAGTGCGAACTGTGATGAGTGGCAGGCATATCGGAAATCACATAGCGGAATCCTGCATGCTGAAAAAAATGTCTGCGGAAAGCATAGCGTGATGCCCGGATGGATTCATTGCCGCACGCAATCCATGATCCTCCTTTGAGGAGATTATGCCGATCGTCAAAGGTGGGAGTCGTAAAATCATCGTACAACGGATGTACTTCAAAACCGGTAAAAGGATAAATCGGTGTTTCCGTCCACTGCCAAACGTTACCTGTGATATCGAAGAACTCACCCTGCTGAAATTCATCCACCGGACAGCTGGAAGCATAATGATCAAGATGAATATTACCTTTTGCCGCTTCCATATGCGGTACATCGGCCAGCCCTGCGACATCATACAAACGGTACCACTCATCTTCAGTAGGTAAACGTACCGGCTGCCCGGTTGTTTTCTGCTTCCAGTTACAGAATGCCTTGGCTTCGTGGTAATTGACTTCCACTGGCCAATTCCAAGGCATGGGTACTTCCTCCGTCATGAGGCGTAACCACCATTGATCGCCCTCCCGGACCCAGAAAGTCGGACAGGCCGTATCACTGAACTGCCGCCATGCCAACCCTTCTTCTTCCCAGTAATCATCCGTTTCATATCCTCCTGCTTCCACGAAACCAAGAAATTCCTGATTACTCACCAGATAACGACTGGCCTGAAAAGCGGAAAGTTCAGCCTCATGATGACCATATTCATTGTCCCATCCATAAACAGGATCTGTCTTGTCTTTGCCTAAAACCACCTTTCCTGCCGGAACCGGAACCATCTCGTTTTCCGGTGCATTTCCACTATTGCGACAGGGTGTCCAACCGGAATGAGATTGTACATATCTGAGTTTATGCTGACGGATCAGTACGGAAGAAGTTTCAAGATGGATACGTTCGTGCTCCACACCCATCACGATTGCCCACCATGGACTTTCCCATGAAATGGGCAATGTCAGCGGCAAGGAGCTGATAAGCGCATCCACCTTGTCACGCATGGCGCGGCGATAAGCCATAACTTCCTCAACCGTCGGCCAGTCATAGTGGGCCGTATTCAGATCATCCCAGCTCATTTCATCCACACCCACCGCAAATATGGATTCCAGTCTTGGATCGATGCGTTCCGTCAGTACTCCAGCCAACACCAATTTGTTGACAAAAAAAGTAGCGGTATGTCCCAGATAAAAAATCAGGGGATGACGCAATGACATCGGCCTGTCGTAATAAGCCTCTTCACTGCGCAAGGTCTCGAATAACTGCTCATATCTGTCCAGGGTAGTGTGAAAATATGCGCGCAGCTCTACACGTTTAGCTTCAATATCTTCGCCATTCAACCATGGCGTCCTTTGGAAAAGTTCAGGTTTGGAAGACATAAAACAACTCAAGATAATAATCTTGTTGTATTTGGAAAGGGCCGATTATACCGCCACTCACTGGCTGGATCATTCTGTTAAAGAAAACATACCATGCTGAACAAGAGCTTCTGATTACAAAATCAAATTCTACAAGCGGCTTGAAATTTCACGGTTACATCATATAGTAAGGTCATTCCCACCTATTTTATTCTCAGGAGATGACATGCGGTTTGACAAATTCACCACCAAGTTTCAGCAGGCACTCGTCGATGCGCAAAGCATGGCGTTGGGTCAGGATCATCCCTATATCGAACCGCAGCATCTGTTGCTCACCCTGATGCAGCAGGAAGACGGCAGTATTACTTCTCTGCTGCAACGTGCCGGTGTGAATGCCCAGCCATTGCGCCAGGCGCTGACACAAAGTCTGAAACTTCTGCCAAAAGTGGAAGGTACGGGTGGAGAAATCAATGTTTCCCGGGATCTGGCCAATCTGCTCAATCTGATGGACAAGGAAGCACAAAAACAAGGAGATCAGTACATAGCCTCGGAAATGTTCCCGCTGGCAGCGCTGGAAGACAAAGGAGAAACCGGGCGATTGCTGAAACAATACGGGGCGACACGCGCTGCGCTGGAGCAGGCGATCGATTCCGTACGCGGCGGAGAAAAGGTAACCGATGCCGAAGCGGAAGGCAGTCGCGAGGCATTGAAGAAATACACACTGGATCTGACTGAGCGCGCGCGTTCAGGCAAGCTTGATCCCGTGATCGGACGCGATGATGAAATCCGACGGACGATTCAGGTACTGCAGCGACGCACCAAAAACAATCCTGTCCTGATTGGCGAACCCGGGGTCGGAAAAACAGCAATCGTGGAAGGATTGGCACAGCGCATCGTCAACGGAGAAGTACCTGAAACACTGAAGAACAAACGGGTGCTGTCACTGGATATGGCTGCACTGCTGGCAGGTGCAAAATACCGCGGCGAATTCGAGGAACGGTTGAAAGCCGTGCTGAAAGAACTGGCGCAGGATGAAGGCCGCACCATCGTATTCATCGACGAACTGCATACGATGGTGGGAGCCGGCAAGGCAGAAGGTGCCATGGATGCGGGCAACATGCTCAAACCAGCGCTGGCACGCGGTGAGCTGCACTGCGTGGGTGCAACCACTTTGGATGAATACCGCAAGTATGTTGAAAAGGATGCAGCACTGGAACGCCGTTTCCAGAAAGTGCTGGTGGATGAACCCGGTGTTGAGGCAACGATTGCCATTCTGCGCGGCCTGCAGGAAAAATATGAATTGCACCATGGCGTGGAAATCACTGATCCGGCCATCGTCGCAGCGGCTGAACTCTCCCACCGCTATATCACTGACCGTTTTCTGCCGGACAAAGCCATTGATCTGATCGACGAAGCTGCAGCACGCATTCGCATGGAGCAGGATTCTAAACCGGAAGTCATGGACAAGCTCGATCGGCGCCTGATACAACTGAAAATCGAACGCGAGGCCGTCAAGAAAGAAAAGGATGAGGCTTCTAAAAAACGCCTGGCATTGCTTGAAGAAGAAATCAGCAAACTGGAGCGGGAGTATGCCGATCTGGATGAAATACTAAAAGCAGAGAAATCTCGTGCAAAAGGTTCACAGGAAATCAAGGAAGAACTGGATAGACTGCGCCGTGAAGAGGAAACTGCTCGACGCAAAGGGGATTTGCAAAAAGCTTCTGAGCTGCTGTACGGTCGCATTCCGCAGCTGGAAACACAGCTTGCCGAACAACTCCATCACGCCGAGTCAGCTGAGGAAGCTGTGCAACCAAAATTATTCCGTACCCAAGTAGGTGCCGAAGAAATCGCCGAAGTCGTTTCGCGCGCAACCGGCATTCCGGTTTCCAAAATGATGCAGGGTGAGCGTGAGAAACTGCTGTTCATGGAAGACAAGTTACACGAACGTGTCATTGGCCAGGATGAAGCCGTTAGACTGGTTTCCGATGCGATCCGTCGTTCCCGCTCCGGGCTTGCCGATCCCAATCGCCCTTATGGATCTTTTCTGTTTCTGGGACCGACCGGGGTGGGCAAGACCGAGCTGTGCAAGGCACTGGCAGGGTTTCTGTTCGATTCCGAAGAACATCTGATCCGGGTAGACATGTCCGAATTCATGGAGAAACATTCAGTCGCACGTCTGATCGGAGCGCCACCAGGATATGTTGGTTATGAGGAGGGCGGTTATCTGACCGAACAGGTGCGACGCAAGCCCTATTCCGTCATTTTGCTCGATGAGGTGGAAAAAGCACATCCGGATGTGTTCAACGTCCTCCTGCAGGTGCTGGATGACGGACGGATGACGGATGGTCAGGGACGTACCGTGGATTTCAAGAACACGGTTATCGTCATGACCTCCAATCTGGGTTCACAAATGATCCAGCAAATGAGCGGAGATGATTACCAGGTCATCAAACTGGCAGTGATGGGAGAGGTTAAAACTTATTTCCGACCCGAATTCATCAATCGCATTGACGAAGTAGTCGTTTTCCATGCACTGGATGAAGCGCATATCAAATCGATTGCCCGGATCCAGCTGAGCAATCTGGGTAAAAGACTGGCACAAATGGAAATGAAGCTGGTAGTCTCGGAACAGACGTTGGCCAGGCTGGCCGAAGCCGGCTTCGATCCGTTATTCGGTGCACGGCCACTGAAACGGGCTATCCAGACTCAGATCGAAAATCCGCTGGCAAAAGAGCTGCTGGAAGGCCGCTTTTCTGCCGGAGATACCATTCTGGTGGAATACAGTAACGGCCACATGCAGTTTACTACGCAACATTAAACTGCCTCATGAGCATTGCTGAAGTTGAATGAAGGCAGATCGTTTCAGGTAGAATAACGATCATTGTTTTCAGATGGATAATATGCCATGTTCAAAGGTAGCCTGGTAGCTATCGTCACACCCATGCTCGAAGACGGGGCACTGGACCTCGACAGGTTTTGTGCCCTGATCGATTTTCATATCGAACAGAAAACGGATGGCATCGTCGTAGTTGGCACTACAGGCGAATCCCCTACCGTAGATTTTGATGAGCATCACCTGTTGATCCGTACTGCAGTCACCCACGCAGCCGGACGCATTCCGGTCATTGCCGGTACTGGCGCCAATTCGACGCGCGAGGCAATCGAACTGACGGTATTTTCGAAAAATGCCGGCGCAGACGCCTGCTTATCCGTAGCCCCCTACTACAACAAACCCACTCAGGAAGGGTTGTACCAGCACTTCAAGGCAATTGCCGAAGCGGTGGACATCCCGATGATTCTGTACAACGTACCGGGGCGAACCGTGGCAGACATTGGCAACGATACTGCATTACGACTCGCACAGATTCCCGGTATCGTCGGTATTAAGGACGCTACCGGCAATATTGCACGGGGGTGTGATTTATTACAACGTACCCCGGCTGGTTTTGCGGTCTACAGCGGAGATGATGTCACAGCACTGGCACTGCTGCTGCTCGGCGGTCATGGCACCATCTCGGTGACGGCCAATGTTGCCCCCCGGTTGATGCACGAGATGTGCACCGCTGCCTTTGCCGGTGATCTGGCCCGGGCGCGGGAAATCAACACCAGGCTATTTAGGCTGCATATTGATCTGTTCGTCGAAGCCAACCCGATTCCAGTCAAATGGGCCGTAGCAAGAATGGGATTGATCAACGACAGTCTGCGTCTGCCATTAACAATTTTATCCGACCAATATCACGAACTGATCAGGAAAGCCATGCTCCAGGCTGGCATTACGGTTTAAAGGTTTACCATGCGCAATAAGCATCTGGCAACGCTTCTGATTGCAAATATCACACTTGCGGCTCTCATTCCAGGTTGCAATCTATTACCTGAGAACAAAAAGATTGATTACAAATCGGCAGGTAAACTCCCGCCACTTGAAGTTCCGCCTGATCTGACCAGCCCCGAAACAAATGACCGGTTTGCCGTGCCGGATGTAGATGCATCCGGCAGTGCCACATTTTCAGACTACAGCAATGCACGCAACGGACAGCTGAGAGACCGACCAGGCTCACCCGTACTATCTGCCACTGCTGTGCAAAATGGAATTCATATCGAACGCTCCGGTACACAACGCTGGTTGGTCATACCCCGTGAACCTGCCACAGTATGGCCGATTATCAAGGAATTCTGGCAGGACATGGGTTTTCTGCTCAAACTGGAAGCACCTGACGTGGGAATCATGGAAACCGACTGGGCGGAAAATCGCGCCAAAATTCCTCAAGATATTATCCGAAGTGCATTATCGACTTTCCTGGATGGCCTTTATTCCACGGCTGAGCGCGATAAATTCCGAACTCGCCTGGAACAGGAGCAACCTGGCGTAACTGAGGTTTATATCAGCCACCGCGGCATGATTGAAGTACTGGCAGATCGCAACACCAGTCGTACCATCTGGCAACCGCGCAAATCCGATCCTGAGCTGGAAGCAGAAATGCTCAGTCGTCTAATGCAACGCTTTGGTATAGATGAAGAACGCGCAACTGCCGAAGTTGCCGCCAGCAGCATAGTCGAGGAACGAGCATTCCTGGACAAAACCCGTAAAGGCGTGTTGATCATAAAGGAACCGTTTGATCGTGCATGGCGACGAGTAGGAAACGAACTCGATCGGATCGGCTTTACCGTGGAAGACCGGGATCGTTCGAGTGGGATCTATTTTGTCCGTTATATCAGCCCCGATGAAGAAACCCGCAGAGCGGCTGAAGGTAAAGGTTTACTCTCCAAGCTAGCTTTCTGGTCAAGTGATACTGATGATAATAAGGATTCTTCAGCGGAGAAATATCAGATCAAAATAAGCGAGGTCGGTTTGAATAGTGAAGTCAGCGTGCTCAATGCGAATGGCGTTGCCGAAGGTTCAGAAACTGCTCAACGCATACTTAACCTGCTACGCGAACAACTCAAGTAAGCATAGGAACAGTATTATTTAACGGGCCATGCACTATCTCCTGAAAGGTATCCGGCAAGCTCATCAATATAAGGCTTAACCCAGTTTCTACGTCCAGCTACCTGCTCAAACAGTAACTGTGACTGGTTCACCCATAAAAAAACCGCCTTTCAGGCGGTTTTATTTTTGAAGCTTTTATAGCTTAGTGCTTAATGCCCTTCCGGAATACCAGTTTCACCTTCTTTCAAGCACTTACCATTTCCGTCAATGCCGTGCGGGCATTCTATTTTTTGACCGGATATGATTTTCTCGTAATTCTCTTTTTCTGATTCAGGAAGTGCCTGATTAGGACGTCCACATGCTACCAGCAGAAATGCGGTGGCGATAACAGCTGCGTAAGCAAATTTCATTATAAAAGTTCCTTTAAAAAATTTCATAAAATCTTGCTGCGGCCGGCAGTATATAACAAAAATATCTCTCGGCTCAAGCTTGGAGAAGCGATCCTGATTTTATCCATGCCGGGAAAAATAAAACCAGCATCCGACACATTGAGACATCTCCTGATGCAGGACTGGACAAATATGCAAAATGAATCTGCGGTACACAGCGAAAAGGTTAATGCCGCGCAAAATCACGCAACCTAAACCCCAGCATCCAGAGACACGCAAAATAGCCAATCCCTCCCAGCATGACTACCAGCCCCAGTTTTATCGCACGTTCGGTAGCTGTCATAACAAACCATTCAGTGCTATTTCCGACTGCCAAACACAACCCGGCCCCCATTACAATCAACGCGATCAGAATCTTGAATACAAAGCTTCCCCAGCCAGGCTGAGGCTGATAAATCCCTTGTGAACGCAATTTGGAGTAAAGTACCCACGCATTGAGACAAGCACCCAGACCAATGGCAAGTGCCAGACCGGCATGCTTCAGGGGAATGATGAATGCAAGATTCATCAATTGAGTCGCTATCAGCGTCAGAATTGCAACCTTGACCGGGGTTCTGATATTCTGCCGGGCGTAGAAACCCGGCGCCAGCACCTTCACCAGTATCAACCCCAGCAATCCGATACTGTAAGCGACTAATGCTTCACGGGTCATCCATACATCTTCCACCGTAAAGGCACCATAATAGAACAGTGTCGTAATGAGAGGGGTGGCCAGCAATGCCAGTGCTACTGCAGCAGGCAGCGTCAGCAGAAAAGTCAGGCGCAACCCCCAATCCAGCAAACGTGAAAATTCCTCCGTACTGTTCTGCGTATAGTGGCGTGACAGCGACGGCAGAATCACGGTACCCAGCGCCACCCCCAGCATACCCGCCGGAAATTCCATCAGCCGGTCAGCATAATACAGCCAGGAAACACTGCCGGTGATCAGCAGTGATGCAAAAATAGTATTAATTAACAGACTGATCTGCCCGATCGAGACTCCAAATACTGCTGGTCCCATGAGTTTGAGCACGCGCCATGCCGCGCTGCCACGGAATCCAAAACGTAAACGTGGCATTCTTTTCAGGCGCAGCAGAAAAGGTATCTGAAAAGCCAGTTGCAGTATACCGCCAATGAACACAGCCCAGGCCAGTGCCAGAACAGGCGGATCCATCAGTGGCGCCAGCCATAATGCACAACCGATAAAGGAGAGGTTCAGCAAAACCGGGGTCAGGGCAGGCACTGAAAAATGGCCGTAGGTATTCAATATTCCACCTGCGAGCGCCACCAGTGAAATGAAAAAAATATAAGGAAAAGTGATCTGAAGTAACGCGATGGTCAGCTCGAATTTATCCGGCACACTGGCAAAACCCGGAGCACTGATATAGATAATCAATGGTGCTGCCAGGATACCTACCAGTGTAACGATAAATAATGCAATACCCAGTAAGGTTGTCACGTGATCAATGAGCTCCCGGGTCTGCTCATCCGTACGGCTATTTTTATATTCTGCCAGAACAGGAACGAATGCCTGGGAAAAAGCACCTTCCGCAAACAGGCGTCTCAACAGGTTTGGAACACGGAATGCTACGAAAAAAGCGTCGGTCGCCACCCCTGCACCAAATATCCTTGCAATGATCAGATCTCGTATAAAACCAAGGATACGCGAAACCAGTGTCATACTGCTGACAGTGGCCAGTGCTTTGAGCAGATTCAATTATCGGAATATTTTTCGGGATTGGCAAAGCTGGCAGGCTTCAGGATCTTCTGAAATATCCTCGTGCCAGCCGGAAAGAATTAATTCTGGCCGATTATCCCGGATTTCATGACTAAGTGCCAGAACCTGCCGACACATGTATGAGGAATATTTACACCCCTTCTATTTTTCTGAGGCGGATTTTGGAATGAAGCACCTGGTAGTCATTTCCAAACCAGGTGCTTATTATCGGGAATAAATCGGTGAAAATGAAACAAAGTAGATATCATTAAGAATCAAATCACACACAACTCTCTAACCTCGATTTTCTGCTCCTCCCTAACCACCTGTGTCGCACGTTTGGTTTTGCCGGCACGTGAAGGAACATGGCAGAGTCCGCAGACATGATTAGACTGAATATCCAGACTGTGCACCAGAAAATTACCGGTACATTTGACACAAGACGTAACGGATAACACCTTGCTCTCTACGAAACGCACTAGCGTCCATGCACGCGTAAAACTCAAGATACGCTGCAGATGATTAGCCTCGATATGTTCCAGATACAGTTGATAGCTCTTGATGATCGCATCGATATCGCGAACCTTTGTATATAGAGTAATGTAATTGTAGATATTGATGAACAATGATGCATGCATGTTGGGCTGCCATCCTGTAAACCAATCCTCCGAATAAGGAAGCATACCTTTGGGAGGAGAGACACCCTTGACTTCTTTATACAGTTTCACGAGCCGTTCCCGGCTGAGTGTGGTGGATGCTTCAAGCACCTGCAATCTTGCTCCCAGACGAACCAGCTCGGTAGCAAGCTGAATCTGTTTACCTTCGGATAAAATACTTTTCCCTTTCATGATTTTTCCTCCTTTGTGCGGGTACTTAGGAAATTTTCTCAGCAGGCAAACCTGCCATGAGTATTGCGGCGTGGGATTGTGTCAGTGCACGATCCTGTTTATGACTGGTAAGTATTTCTGCAATCAGGCTATCATCAAAACGGAATCGACACAGCAGCATGTTGGACCCGGCCATTTTGAGCAACTGGCTGTTGGTCAGTTTGACCAGGATATCAGCTATATCCTCGTCTATACCCAGACGGTACATGGCAGCAACTCTGTCTTCACGCAGCATCTGTTGAGCCAGCAGCAAATAACTGAGATTAACTTCCCTGATTTCATCCAGAATCTGATTTGTCTCCATTTCCACTGCTCCTTTTGATATATACAAATTGAACCGGATTACTCCAAAAATGATGTGTGCATTTTTAACCCGGGAGCAGATACCGTAAAGCGGGCTACCACTATATCTTCAGTAAGAATTTGGCTGGAAAGCTTGTAGGAATTTTTCCTACAGATGAGAAAGGTGTTCTCTGCTACTCTTGCATCACCGATACATACGTCATATATATCGGGCATATCAGCGAAAGAACCTGCCACATACTCTGCAGATCCGGGGAGAGATTCAATCCCTTCCGCCTGCTGAAGGCCATTTATCATGCCAGAAATAGCGATTGAGACTTCTCCACGTATCGGCTGTAATGTTACCTCTGGCAAAGCGCAACAGTACTGCCCCGTTATGATCACTACGATACAGGCGACTGCCGTGCTCAAGATACCGTTCGACTATTTCTGCATGCGGATGCCCGAACCGGCTGCGATACCCCACTGTAAAGATGGCATGATCAGGATCAACCTGCCGCACAAATGCCTCTGACGACGATGACCGGCTGCCATGATGTGGCACAATCAACACGCTGGACGTAAGCTCATGGGCATAGCGTCGCAGCAAATCTTCTTCTGTTATCCGGCCGATATCGCCCGGCAACAATACACTGCCATGCAAGGTTGTCACTTTGAGTACACAGCTTGATTCATTGGTTTTACGTTTATGAATCAAGGTATCGGGTTTGATCGGATGCAGAATCTCAAAATGTACTCCATCCCACCACCACGCATCGCCTGCAAGACAATGACGATTATCGGAAACAGCCTGACGAATCGGATGATTATCTTCAATCGAAGTCAGCAATACATCTGTCTTTATTCTCTTCAGTACCGACAATGCCCCACCGCTATGGTCCGAATCAACATGGGAGACAATCATCATATCAAGCGCCTGCACACCCTCTCCCCGCAAGAACGGTAAAATTACATATTTTCCACTGTCATTTTCACCATACCCCGGCCCGGTATCGTAAAGTAAAGCATGATCCCGGGTACGCATCACCACTGATAATCCCTGCCCCACATCCAATACCGTCAGCCAGAGTTCTCCCTCAGCTGGTTTTTCAGGGGAAACCAGAAATAATGGCACCCCTGCCAGGATTCCCAACCAGCGTGCAGGAAAACCCGCTGACACACCCAATCCCGGCCCACCCGGTAATAACAGCCATATCACACCGAGGGTGGCTGCAATCACACTCCACAAAGGAGGCATCTGCTGCTGCCATGTTGCCAGAGGAAGCTCTCCCAGCCATTCCAACGCCAACATCGTAATCTGAAGAACGGGATAGGCAATCAGCAACAGGAATTCCAGCCCGGGGATAGTCGCCAGCAGTGCCAGCGGTACGATGATGAAGCTAATCACAGGAATCGCCACAGCATTGGCGATGGGCGATATCAGTGAAATCTGCTGAAACAGAATCAACAGCAGCGGAAACAAACCAAGCGTAATCGCCCACTGGATGCGTATCCAGCCAGCTACCGCCCCCGGCCGGCCAACCCTACCTGATACAACCAGACAAATCAGCGCAACCGCCGCAAAAGACAGCCAGAAACCCGGCGCAATCACCGACCAGGGATCCAGCACCACAACCAGTAACAACACCCATCCCAACACTGGCAACGTGCGCACACGCTGATTTCTCCAGAATGCCACCACGATGATCGCCATCATGAACAGTGCGCGCCTCACAGGCACAGCAAAACCAGCCAGCAGCGCATAGCCGATTGCGACACTCAACCCGCATACCAGCGCGAACTTACGGGCGGGCAGCCATAACGCCAGACCAGCATATCGCCAGGCCCGGTACGCCAGCAGAAATACCATCCCGGCCAGCAACGTAATGTGCGAACCGGAAATCGCCATGAGGTGGCTGGTACCGGTACGGGTAAAAATCTCCCATTGTTCCGACGGAATAGCCTGCTGATCGCCCACTGTCAGCGCAATCAGCACTCCTGCATACGGATAATCCGCCAGATAACGTTGAAACTGGCTGCGAATTTCATCCCGTTTGCGCTCGAACAAATAAGCCGGGTGAATCTCCTGAACATTGAGTCGCCTGTTACTCTCCCCTGCCCGCACATATCCTGTTGCGCGCACATTCCGTTC
>OBJA01001796.1_pt1 | contig 13764 bp, 10 predicted proteins | sample 1519751 | NCBI WGS metagenome assembly OBJA01 (sample SAMEA3881238, study PRJEB22517) | soil metagenome | biome: lake sediment; feature: soda lake sediment; material: sediment, water from around vicinity | place: India | collected 2013-12-23 | depth 3 m | reverse complement strand
ATTCTCGGCACCGCGGTCAACAACGACGGCAGCGGCAGGGCCGGGTTCACGGCGCCTTCTCCGGCGGGGCAGGCCGCGGTGATCGCTGCGGCCCAGGCGCGGGCGGGGATCGGTCCGGAGGCGGTGTCGTATGTCGAGGCGCACGGCACCGGGACCAGGGTCGGCGATCCCATCGAATTTGCCGCCCTCGCCATGGCATTCGGAGTACAAGGCCCAGAGAACTCCTGCGCCCTCGGCTCGGTCAAGGCCAATATCGGTCACCCGGATGCCGCCGCGGGCATCGCCGGCATCATCAAGACTGCCCTGGCCCTCGAGCACCGCACCTTCCCGCCGCAGATCAACTTCGACCGTCCCAATCCCGAAATATCATTTGCCGGCACGCCATTCTTCGTCAACACCGCCTTGCGGCCCTGGGATACGGCAAGGCTGCCGCGCCGGGCCGGAGTGAGTTCGTTCGGGATGGGCGGCTGCAACGGCCATGCCATCCTCGAAGAGCCGCCGGAAAAGCAGGAAATTCACGCCGGGGCGGCCGGATGGCAGTTGCTGCCGTTCTCGGCCACGAACCCGGAAGCCTTGGCCAGGGTGGCGGAAAATCTCGTCGCCTGTCTGCAAAAACATTCCGGGACGGATCTTCGGGATCTTGCCTATACCCTGCAGGTGGGCCGGAAGAGATTTGCCTGCCGGGAGTATGTCGTGGCGGACAGGGTGCCGTCGGCAGTCGAGCAGCTGAAGAGGCTGTCGCAGGGGACCGGCGATACCCGGGACTATCCTGCATCTCCCCGAGCCTCCCTGCTGACCGACCTCGGCAGAGCATGGCAAGGGGGGAAGGAGATCGACTGGACAAAGCTCCATGAGAGCCGACCGCTCCTGCTTTCCCTGCCGGGCTATCCTTTTCGGCGGCAGCGCCACTGGCTGGAAAGGGAGACAGGAAAGGACTTTCCCGAAAAAGGCGATGACGGATGCGAAAGACTGGCGGCGAAAGAGCGGTCGTAGGCCATCCTGCCGGAAGGGATGGAAGGCGATGAGACGGAGCGTGCGGTCGCCGCTATCTGGGATGAGTATCTCGGCCTGGGCGAATATCGGAGCGATGACGACTTCTTCGATTTGGGCGGCGATTCGCTCATGGCGGTGATGATGATCGAACGGCTCGGGGCTCGTTTCGGCCTTGCCTTGACCGGAGGTGCCCTCATCGGCCGCTCGAGCCTGGGCCGGCTTGCGGAGTATGTCCGACAGCAGCTTTCGGCTCGCGCGACGACAGCGGAAAGATTCGGCCCCAGCCACCTGCTTTTCCTGAAACCGGGGTCGCCGTCCAGTCCCCCGCTATTTCTATGTCACCCGGCAGGGGGATATCTCTATTTCTATGTCCATCTCATGAGGCATCTCGATATCCCTGGGGCGGTCTACGGGATCGAGGCCCTCGGACTGCGTCCGACCGAGCAGCCGCTGCCGACCATCGAGGACATTGCCCGCCACCATCTCCGGCAAATCCGACTGATTCGGGGAAGGGGACCGTATCGGCTGGGTGGCTCTTCCCTCGGCGGCATGATCGCCTATGAGGTTGCCCAGCAGCTTCTGGCAATGGGGGAGGAGGTAGAGCTTTTATATATGGTGGATACGCCGGGCCCGGGGCAGATGGTAGGTCCGGTCGAAACTGGCGCCCAAATCCTCTCCGGGCTCTTTGCCGACGTGCTTGTCGATCGGGACCAGGTGGTGTCAGCGCTCCATGGCCTTGAGGGCGATCCGGAGAAACAGATCGAACATATTGTGCAACAGGTCCATTCCCGGGGGCAGGGTTGGAGAATCCCTCCCCATCTGGGCCGGCATATCATCGATATGGTCAAAACCCACGTCGCTGCGATGCGCTCCTACCAGCCAAAACCGTATCCAGGTTTCCTGTTGTTCTTCAGACCCACCGAGATGATGGTGGACTATCCAGGCCATGCCGAGATGGCTTGGTTGCCACTGGCGACCAAGGGGGCGAATGTCTATACAGTACCGGGGGATCATCTGACCGTGAATATGGAACCGAATGTAAGAGTCATTTCGACTCATCTGCAGCGTTACGTAGCCGAACTCTCAAAAGATTGAAGGAGAAGAAAGCAGCGATTTTCGGTACTCGCTGGTGAGGGTGCCGGAGATGTGATGGTGACCCTGGATAGCCTATAATCATTGACCTTTTCGTGCTCGGTTTGGTAAGAGAGAGGTTTTGGGGGATGATGGGGGTGAGTTTTGCACGAGCCTCTGTCGGAATCATCTCGTGGTCTAAATCCTTTAAAAGCACAGAGAGGTTTCCCGTTTCCGCGGGGCTGAGAAGCATTATGAAGAGTTGGAAAATGTTGTTACTTGTCGGGCTGGCTGTCGCCATCTGCAGCCCGAATGCACCAGCGGCCGACAACAGGTCGATCGTCCCGGCGGACATCCTGAAAATGTCTTTCGAGGAGATGATGAATATCAAGATAACCACGGCCGGCAAGAAGGAAGAGCGGGTTGCCGATATCCCGGCCAGTGCGGTGATCATTACCAGGAACGATATCGAGAAATACGGGTATATGAACCTCGAGGAGATACTGGAAAACGTGCCGGGGATGTTTGTCATCGACGATTACGCCGGTTATCGCAAGACTTTCGGTGTCCGCGGTTTTTATTCGGGCTACCCGCGGAACATCATCTTCCTCATCAACGGCGTCGCCCAGACGGAAAGCCTCTTCGACTATAACGTAATGTCCAATTTCAAGATTCCGGTGGAGGCGATCGACAGGATCGAGGTCGTCCGGGGACCGATGTCGGTGCTGTACGGCCAGGGGGCTTTTTTCGGCGCCATTAACATCATCACCAACTCACCCGAAGACAATACCAGTCTGGTTGCCGGGTCTCTCGGCAACGGCAGGGGAAAAGGTGCCGCCAAGATCGCGGGTGCCCAGGGCGACCTCCATTATTCCCTGAGCGCCGGGCTGGCAAAGGACGACGGGCCCAATCATAAGCTGTCGAAGATGGTCTCCGACATGGCTGGCCTGCGGCCTTGGGGCATCAACGGGACCAACGACACCACGGCAGGCAGATTGGAGCGCGATTCCGGGAATTTTCTCTTCTCCGGCGAATATAAAGGCTTCTCCACCGACCTGATGTTCAACCGGAGCAGCGATGAGGTCTTCATTTTCAAGCCCTCGGTTACGGAAGGCAGCACCTACCGGCGGGAGATGGCGATTGTCTCGCTCGGGTATGAACACCGGGTGAGCGATGATGTTCGGCTGACCGGCAAGATGACCTACCACGACTTCAACTTCAACCTCGACTGGGATGTCGCCAGCAGCGCCTTCCCCGGCGCGGAGGCCGGAGAGACGCGGGGCGGTTCCAACTACTTCGAGTACGAACTCGACGCCTTCCTGAACCTTGCCGAGAACCTCGAAATGACCACCGGGGCATACTACAAGTATACCGTCGACACCCGTTTCAGCGGGGATCTGCCCATCTTCGGCCTGTCGGAAAAGGCGACGACCGACGAGATAGACCTTTGGGCGGTCTTCTTCCAAGCCAATTACCGGCCGTGGGAAAAGGTGCGGTTGGTGACCGGGTTGCGCCTGGAACAACAGCTCGGCTATGAAATCCATTACGACCGCAATCCCGGCAGCGCCGCATCCTCCCGCACCACGGGCTCCTACGACGAAGACAAGGTGGAGGTCATCCCGAGCTTTGCGACCATATACTCGTTCGACGACACGAACGTCCTGAAGCTCTTGTACGGCAAGGCCATCGCCCGGGCGTCCTTTTTTCAGAACGGGGATCAGGTGAAGGAAAATCTGCCGAATCTGGAGACCGAAGAGGTCCATACCTACGAGGCGAACTACATTACCACCCCGTCTTCCAATGTCACCGTCAACTTCTCCCTGTTCCACAATATCCTCGACAACCTCATCGTCCGGACCGTCTCCGCGGAAGCGGGTAGCCTGACCACGCATTTCACCAATGGCGGCAAGCTGGTCACCAACGGGGCGGAACTGACCATCCAAGTCAGGCCGATGGCCAGGCTAGTCGCCGAGCTGAGCCTGACTTACCAGGATACCGAAGACCGGCGCGACGGCTTCAAGGACATAGAAGTCGCCTATTCCCCGCATTTTCTCGGTTACGCCAAGATGGCCTACCAGTTTACCGACCGGATCAGCTTCGCCCTGACCGGCACCTATGTGGATGAAATGCAAACCGAATGGGATGTCCGGCTGAACGATTTCGCCGGCGGCCGGGTGGGGGAGGAGGTTGACGGCTACTACCTCCTCGGCGCCAACTTGCGGGTCGACGATCTCTTCGGGACCGGCTGCTACTTCAACCTGCGTGGGTCGAACATCCTCGACGAAGAGTACCGCTATCCGACCTACATCAACAATACCTGGGCCGACCGGGGCACCCTCGGAGAACCGCTGCAGGTACTCGCCACCCTCGGCATGAAATTCTGACCGCACCCATGACACCACGCCCCCACACCACCGCACCCAGTCCAGCCGGTTTCCTCTGCCGGTGCATTGCCGTGGTGTTTCTCCTCCTCTTTCTCCTGCCGGCCTCCTCCCCCGCCCAGGATATGGAATACCTGCTCAAGGCGGGTTTCCTGGAGAAGTTCGCCCGGTTCACCGAGTGGCCCGGTCAGGGGGAGCCGGCCGGGCCCGATCGGCCCTTTGTCGTATCGGTCATCGGCGAGAGCCCCTTCCAGGGAAATCTCGAACAACTCTACACAACCGAAAAAATCAAGAACAGGCAGGTCAGGGTCAGATACATTTCCACCCCGGACGAGATCGACTGCAGCGATATCCTCTTCATTGCCGGATCGGAAAAAAACGACCTGGAGTCGATCCTGGAAGCCACCCGGGGGAAGCCCGTCCTGGTGGTGGGCGATACCAGGGGCTTCGGGGAGAGAGGCTGCCATATAAATTTCTATATCACCCCCAGGGGTACCGTGCATTTCGAGATAAATCTCGCCAAGGTGAAGGAGTCAGGCCTGCATATGCAACTGGTTCTGCTGGAAGTATCGAAAATCATTTATTGACCTTCTGGCGCATCCGGCATGCCTCTCCTTCCGATCCGCTCCATCCGCATAAAGATAACGAAAAGCGGCATCTATCCCCTGGGCCGGATCCGGGAGTATACCGCCGGCTATCGAAAAGCCGGCGGTCGGGCCTCCTCCGCCGATTACCATACGGCCCGCTACGACATGGCGTGAACCAGAGCCTGAAAACGAACATGGTCTCGCCGGCCACAATCTGGTGACCGACGTCTCCTCCGGGGAGATGGATCTCATCTTGTACCGCAATGTCCTGATCTTTTCCCGGGAACTGCAGAACAAGGTTTTTCCCTTTTCCTGGAAAGCCTCCGGGACGGCGGTTTCCTCTGCCTGGGATCGCGCGAGAGCGTTCGGTTTTTTGGGTCCGGTCCCGGCCTTCGCCGATTTCGAGGGGAGGGAGATAATCTATCGGAAAAGATGTTGATGACGGGTAGCCGATTTAGCCATTAAGCCGTTGACGATAGAGGACCTGTCGGCCCTGACCGGTTCCCTGGACAGCAGATAGAAGTGCTGCCTTTACCTACCGGGACGCGTAGAAAAAAGTTGCCTCCTGGTTACTCATGGACTAGGATCTCTTGTTCGAAAATGGCCGGGACTTCCATATCCAACTCAAGCGAACACCGCATAACCCATTATATTCACTGAATTATCCACAATGACACCCATAAAACCGGTTAATGTCGTATGCATCAAATGGGGGACGAAGTTCGGACCAGAATATGTCAATATCCTATATCACATGGTCCGCCGCAACCTTTCCCTGCCGTTTCGCTTCATTTGTCTGACGGAGATATCGACCGGATTGCACGAGGGCGTCGAGGTTTTGCCCCTGCCGGTTTTTCAGGAGCCTCCCGTCGAGTATCTGGTAAACTGCCTGTGCTGGCGCAAGTTGGCTCTCTTCGGCAGGAAGTACCATGACATCGAAGGCAAAGTTCTGTTGCTGGATCTCGATGTGGTGATCGTCGGCAAGATCGACAGTCTCTTTACCTATTCCGAAAAACTGTGCATGGCCGAGAACTGGGACCAGCCCGGCAAAATGATCGGAGAAGGTTCCGTCATCTGCTTTGAAATGGGAAAATACCCTCATTTGTTGGAAAGATGGCAGGATAATCCTGCTTCCGTCTATGAAAATTACAGAACCGAACAGGTCTATCTGACGCAGGTCCTTGGCCGGGAGGATAGCGAGTGGTTTCCCGAAGGATGGGTGATAAGTTTCAAGAAACACTGCATGCCCGGCGGCCTGCTCAATAGCTTTGTCGCTCCCAGGAAAGAGAAAATGCCGAAGGACGCAAAGGTCATTTCCTTTCACGGAAACCCCAACCCGCCCGAAGCCATAGCGGGTCGATGGGGTGCGCCCGTAGTCTGGTACAAGAAGTGGTATAAGACCATAAAACCCACCACCTGGGTTGCCGATTACTGGCGCGAGTAGTCGCAAGAGGCTGCCCCTCCACCCGAGAGTTTTCCCAACAGTGTCCCGCTCCTTTCCCTGGAAGGGACACGAGGTGGGCCCGATTTCCCCTGCATCGGGCCCGCGCCGTTGCCCCCTCAGCCTGTCATTGCAGGCCTTTCCCCTTGATGCTGTTGCCTTTCCTCAAATTATTCCGGTCGTTTTCCATTTTTCTTTCATTTTCCGCAAATCTGTAATTCATCGGTAACCTATCTGTAACCGGTGGGCTGCTATGATGGAGACAGGAAAGGGAGCGACGGGCGGGATGGCCCGGAACGGCCATCGGGTCCGTCATGCTGAATGCATCATGAAACGGGGAGGTAACATGCCGAAGTTTATCATTGAGCGGGACGTGTCCGGAGCGAGTGCGTTTTCTGCGCGGGAGCTTCACGACATGTCCCGGAAATCCATCGACGCAATTCGGGAAGTCGGGAAAAAGATCCAGTGGGTCCAGAGCTATATCACCGAGGACAAGATCTACTGCGAGTATATTGCTCAAAGCGAGGATGTCATTCGGGAACATGCCCGCAGAGGCGGATTCCCGGTTACCCGTATTTCCCGGGTTCAAGCAGTGATCGATCCCGTCACCGCCGAGTGGCAGACGATCAGGCCGTAACGAAAAGTCTCTGTATCTCGTTACAGGGAACACCAAGAGGAGGGCGTGCCATGTTGTACCATGTATCGGAGATCATTGTAATCGTGCTGGCTCTGCCGGTGTTGATGCAAATCATCCTGCCCCTGGGAATGCTGGCGGGCTGGTCTGCGTGGAAAGGCTTCAAACATCTCACCGGAAAGAATGTTCCGGTGACCGAGGGAGATTTACTCACTGCCCGATAAACCGGCCACCGATCGGCGACCGACGCGCCTTGCGGCAGTCGGCCGCCCCTGAATATAAGCTTGATGGACTCGAAAAAAGTCCGAGCTGCTTCGTTGGAGGTCTGAAACGGCTACGATATGTACTACCAAAAGCGCCGTTTTTCAGACACTACGCCTCAGAGTCGATCTCCACGAGTTGAAGCGCTTTTTAGGGCTTTATTGCTCATGATTTCGGCATCGCATCGAGAAAAGCCTGGGTCTTAGGCCCCGGGGCCATTCTTTGTTCCGCCAGCAGGTTGCGGCACTGCTGCACTATGTCCACCGCCTTGGCGGTTTCTCCGGTCTTGCGGCAGGAGCCGACCATCTTCTGCAGAACCGCTACGGCGGCTTCATCCATGGTCAGGGCCAGTTTGATCGCCCTGCCGGCGTCGTCAGCAAAGCCCTTGGCTGCCGAAACCGGCAGGACCGCGGCCACGACATCGAGCCAGGTATCGTGGAGCTGGCCGGAATACCTCACTGCCGCATTCAGTCCGTAGCCGATGGCATACTCCCCCTGATAGAGGCTGAGCGCCTCGCTCCGATAATCCTCCGCCTCTGTCTTTTCCAAGGGTAGCCTGAGGCGCTGCGCCAGTGATTGGAATCGCCAGCTGTCGACCCAGCACCGATCCCGGTTCAGAAGGAGATGGCCTCCCTGATGCGTCACCGCTTCGTCCTCACCCAACAGCCGGCGCAGCCGGTGGACCGTGGTGTTGAGAGCGCGGACGGCCCGGTCGCCGTCCGAATCCGGCCATAATCTGTCGGCCGCCGCCTCGCGCAGGATTCCGTTCCTCCCGGCGCAGATGAGCAGGGAGAGCAGTTCCAACGGCTTTCGCGGCGCCTTGGCCGAAAGCGCGAGGGGGTTGCCCCGGCAATGGATGGTAAAGCGGCCCAGAACGGCGATGCGGACCGGCCACCGTGTGCTCTCGTCGACATCTTCTCCTGTCGCGGGTCCGAGTTTCCACCGCCTGATCATTTCAGTCACCGTCTCCTTTTCGATTCCCGCCTGGAGCGCCCGGTTGCAGAGGAACCCGAGCCTCTTGTTGCTCATGCCGAACGGAATCCACAGGCCCTCTTTCCTGGCGGCCCCAAAGGCCTTGGCGCAGAATTCCCTGGCCTGTTCTTCCTGCTGCTGCGAATAAGCGCAGTCGGCCCGGGCGAGTGCCACCAGAAAGGGCAGGATTCTGTTGTGGCCGAGGCGTGGTTCGGCGAGCGTGTCGGCGAGCACCGCCTCCGCCTTGGCAGGGCGTCCGAGTTCCAGGAACAGCTGGGAGCGGAGGATCTTGCAGAGGGCGATGGTCAAGGGATTGCCGCAGGCCTTCTCCAGGCTGGTGGCGCGCTTCAGGTGCTCTTCTGCCTGGGGCAGGTCCCCCTCCTGCATGGTGTACCAGGCCTGTAGATAGTGGTACTGAGCTTTGTCCCAGATCGCATAACCGGCCAGGGCGCCTTCGATTTTCGTCAGGAGCGGCTGCACGGTGTCCAGCTCGCCACGTCCGAGGCCGCTGTAGGCGGAGAAGGACGCGATCAGGAAATCGAAGACATGAATACCTGTCTTTTCAGCCAGTTCGAGGGATTCCTGCACCAGCCGGTGGCATTCCGCATGGTCTCCGCGCATGATCCCGGCCAGGGCCAGCAGGGCGCCGACAATGATCCGGCCGAACGGAGGCAGCGTCCCGGAATCCAGGAGATTCTTCAGTCCGTTCTTCATGTTCCCTGCCTTGTTCAACTGACCGAGCCAGTAGTAAGACCAGAAAAGGTTTTTGATCAATGCCAGGGCTATCTGCTCGTCACGGCAGCGGAAAAAGAGCCCTTCGCAGCGTGTCTGCCACTTTTCCATTTCCGGGTGGCCCTGGTTGCGCAGCAGCAGGGCCATCAACATGGCCGCGGCGAACCTGCTGTTCAGGCCGATGGCCTCGTCTCCGTCCGACAGCAGGTCGCCCAGGCGGCTTCCCTCGTCGATCCACCGGTCGAGCTGGGCGAAGCCGCTGCGAAACATGGTGAGGATATCCACCACGGTCGACCAGCTGAGGACCTGACCGGCGACATCGTGACTCTCGGTAAATCTATGGTAGGCCAGGGTTGCCAGCCTGACACTCTCTTTCGGGTCGAAGGGCACCAAGGCGATACCCTTCCACAGAACCAGCCAGGGATGGTTTGCCGTCTGCTCTTCCGGCAGGGCGTCGATCCAGGCGGCGAGAACGGCATACCGCCCCTGGTCGATCAGTGCCTGGGCCTGCGACAGGATGAGGTCCTGCATCGACTCGAACGCGTCGACCTGCCGGTACAGCAGGAAGGCCTCCTCTACCATGCCGTGCAGTTCGAGGATTTTTGCGGCGCGTTGTCGCAACGACTGCAGGCTCGACGCGTCGTAAAAGCGTTCTGCCTCCAGGGAGAGGAACCGGCGGAAGAGCGGGTGGTACTTGTAGCTCACGAGCCGGTCCCGGTGCTTTTCCACGAATAAATTCCTGCGATGCAGGTTCTCCAGGATCTCCGCAGCCGGCATGCCGGTGAGCTCCCTTGCCATCTCCACCGTCATGTTCGGCAGGTAAGCCGTCTGCAGGAGAAACTGCCGGACCTCCTCCGGGGCCTTTTCCAGGATTTCGCTGGCGAAGTAATCGAAAATATTCTCCGGCGTCCATTCCGCCGGGATGGTATCGGGGATGCCCTCTCCAGAATAATCGAGCAGCCAGAGGATGACGCCGGCAATCCACCCTCTGGTCAGCAGGTGAAGCCGAAGCGCATCCGGGGTCTCCACCTTGCTGCCCGAGAATTCCAGGAAGGACATGAACTCGTGGTTGGTAAAGGCCATCTGGTTCCAGCCGATGTGCTTCAGGGTCCTGTTGGCCAGGAATCTGGCCATGAGCGGCGGTGGATCGCTGCGGCTGAGGATGGACACCGTGAGATGTTCCGGCAGCTGTTGGATGGCGGTGTGGAGAATCCGTGGCAGGGGCGAACCTGCCGGCGCATCCTGGAAGTTGTCGAAGACCAGCCAGCTGCCCGGGCGCAGCCGCTGGAAGAGGGTCTCGAAATAATGAAGGATGAAGATATCGATCTGGGGGAGATATTCCCGGGTAAGCAGGGGCGGGCGGTGCTCCTCCACCAGCAGGGACTCCGCCGCCCGGCCGAAATAATAGAAGAAGGTGGCCGGGTCTCCGTCCAGCGAGTCCACCTGGTACCATAGGCTGGGTATTTCTTTCAGATCGAGGAAATCGGCGATGAGGGTGGTCTTGCCGGACCCGCCCGGCCCCGAGATCCAGAAGGCCCTGGTCGGGAAGTCGGGCTCCAGCAAAGCGAAGAGACGCTCGCGCCGGAGGGTTTGCCCGATGGAAATGGGTGCTATTTTAGCCACATGGGATATTGCCGTATGCATAACGCCCACTCGTGCTTATGACTGCAGGTCGAACGCCCGACAAATAAAGAAATTAACTCATGCTCCTGCTCCGGGCAAGGCCGAATTGGAATTTCCTCGTTCCCCCGAGGAAAAAAATTAAGGAGGCAAGGGAGCCGCGGCGTGGTTGCCGATGGCCGGAGAGCACTTGCGCGCCGCCTGGACCCCGGGCAGGGGGCCACCTTCCCGCACCGTTGCCGGCCAGCCTGCCATGTTCGACGCGCCCGACCGGGGAAGTAAAATAGAGAAATGAATTCGTAAGTTTGTAAGATACTCTGCGGGCTGCACCCGCAACCCGAGGGCTCTTATCCCCTCCCACAGCAGAGGAAATCGTACCTTCGCGAAATTCATTCTCGCTCAGCGGGAGGTCAGCTTCATCTCGATCCGCCTGTTCCTGCTGAAGGCCGCCGGGCTGTCGCCTTGATCGATGGGGTGAAACTGGCCGAAGCCGGCCGCGGCCATCCGCTCCTCCGGAATACCCTGCCCGGCCAGGAAACGGACAACTGAGACGGCCCGGGCCGTGGACAGCTCCCAGTTCGAGGCGAAGGCCGGGGTGTTGATGGGCACCCGGTCGGTGTGCCCGTCCACCTGGAGGATCCAGTTCAGGTCCTCGGGGATGGCGGGAGTCAGGCGGCCCAGCACCCCGGCGAATTCCTCCAGCTCCTGCCTGCCGCGCTCGCTCAATTCGGCGGAGCCGGAGGGAAAGAGCAGCTCCGCCTGGAGGAGAAAACGGTCCCCCTCGATCCTGACCATGGGATTTTCGGCGACGATCCCCCGCAGGCGGCCGAAGAATTCGGAGCGATACTGTTCAAGTTCGTTGACCTTGCGGGCCAGTTCGATATTCAGCCGCCTGCCGAGGTCGTCGATCTCCGCCTGCTGCTCTTTGCGCCCACTCTCCGAGGCGCCCAGGGCCCGGCCGATTTCCAGGAGCTGGCTCTGCAACTCGTTGATCTTTTGGTTGAGCAGGGCGACCTCGGCCCGGGCGTCTGCCGTCAGCGTCCTCTGGTTGTCAAGGGCCTCCTGCTGCTCGCCGACCAGGGCGGAGAGGGCCTGGATGCGGATATCCCGCTGCTCGAGGTCCTTCTGAGCCAAGAGGGTCTTTTCCGACTCCTCGGCCAACTGCGCTTCCAGGGCCTTGCTGCGGTCCCGGAACGAGGCGGCGAGCTGCTGCTCGGCCGCGAGCGCGGCGGCCGCCCGGCCGATTCTCTCCTCCAGTTCCCGGCGCAGCGTCTGCAGCGCCTGGATATCCTGCTGAAGGCTGGCGATGGTCCGCAGGTGGACCTCGATCGTCTCCCGGTCGGCCAGGTTCTTCCGGCCCAGCTCTTCCATCTCGTTCTGCAGGTCGGCGCGCTCGATGGTGAGGGTCTCGACCCGGGCGGAAAGGGCGGCGATCTTCTCGGTCATCGCCGACGTGGTCTCCCGTTCGAGACCCAGGAGCTCGGAGATCTCGGCGATGCGCCGGTGCAGACCGTCTAGTTCGCTGCTCTGGCTAGTGAGGATGCGGCTCAGGATGAACTGGGAGAAGGTAAAGATCAGGAGGACGAAGATGACCACCATGAGCAGGGCCGAGAGGACGTCGACATACGCCGGCCAGATGCTCGGCGACTGCTGCGAGTGCCGTGAACCCGTTGCCATACGACCTCCCTACCTGCCGCCGGCGGCACCGCTTGCCGAAGGCATCCGGCTCTTGCCGAGCAGTTCTTCCATGTTGCGGTTGGTCAGCTGCAGTTCCCGGACCAGGGCGGCCAGTTCCCCGGCGCCGGCTTCCGGCTGGGGCAGGTATTCGACTTCCTCCAGGGTGGCGCCGCCTGCCGTCCTGTTCACCAGCTGGGTTACCCCGGAGAGCCATTCCTCCAGCTCGTTGAAGAACCTGTTCTGGGCATGGTTGGCCTGGATGTCGAGAAAGCCGAGGACCAGGGAGCCGCCGAGGCCGAAGAGCGACGAGCTGAAGGCCGTGCCCATGCCCTTCAGCGGTTCCTGCAGTCGGGTCTTCAGGGCCTGGAACATCATGGTGTAATCCTGCTCTCTCATGTCGAGGCCGCCGATGATCCCGCTCACGGCGCCGATGGTGCCGAGCAGTCCCCAGAAGGTGCCGAGCAGGCCGAGAAAGACCAGCAGGCTGATGATGTAGCGCGAGATCTCCCGCGACTCGTCCAGCCGTCCCCGGATCCCCTCGAGCACCGTCCTGAGCGACAGGGCCGACAAGCTGAAACGATCACGGTGCAGCCCCTCCAAATGCTTGGCCAGGGGTTTCAGCAGCTCGGGGCTTTCCGCCACCGAGAGTCCCGTTGTGCCGCTTCGGAAGATGGAGATCCAGTTGATTTCCGCCTCGAGCACGATTACGCGGCGGAAATTGAGGAGGACGCCGATGGCCAAGGCGCCGATGATGACCAGGTTGAACCCCCAGTTGGCCATGAAGGCTCCGTGCAGGGGTCTGTACAGCAGGGCGCAGACCAGGGCGACGATGCTCAGGTAAAAGAACATCATTACGAGATAATAGCGCGGTTTACTCATGTGACATTTTCCATTTGATAATGATGAAGGCGACCGCATCGATCGAATTGGGCTCTTCTTTCCGGGGTGCTTGTCAAAAGACATGGATGGAGAGTAATTTCGAATTATGCATTCCACTGTATGCCACAGTGTAGTGTTTGGCAAGTTCTGCCTGATGCGGGGGAGAGGGCGCCGGTCGCTCGAGGTTTTATGTATAGCGGTTTACCACATTGTCTCATCCGGCGGAATGTGTTGAAGGTCGAAGAGGGTGTTCTGCTTCAGTTGCGGGCGTCGGCGCGCATTGGTATCTTGGGAGTTCATTTCTTGTTTTCGCAGAAGCATTTCGTGAAATCCACCAGCCGCCTCGAGGGGGATTGAGCTCAAGGAGCCCCTTCTGGGGACAAACAATCAACCGCAACACCAACCGACGAGGAAACCATGAGTGATTCGGCGATCCAGGATCTCTATCCGGAAGGATATGCTCACTGTTACGGCTGCGGGCGAAATAACCCGCACGGCATGCACCTGAAGAGCTAC
>OBJA01001795.1_pt1 | contig 13764 bp, 8 predicted proteins | sample 1519751 | NCBI WGS metagenome assembly OBJA01 (sample SAMEA3881238, study PRJEB22517) | soil metagenome | biome: lake sediment; feature: soda lake sediment; material: sediment, water from around vicinity | place: India | collected 2013-12-23 | depth 3 m | reverse complement strand
AAGACCTTTATTATACAAGTGCGCCCGTTATGAAAGTTTTCAACTTACTTTTTCTATTAAACTTTGATAGCAGCCCTCAACAACTAGGCTAAGGTCAATTATTCTCCCTTGAATCCAACCTTATGGTGACAAAAAGTATCTACTTTGCATTTATACTCATGCTGTTTACTTCATGCGGAGTTGATACTCCGCATGAAAATAATAAGATTAAGGAATTTAAACTTTCTATTGTCAATAATCCACCTTTATCTGATTGGAGCGATTACATAACTGATATAGATTTTATTCCTCTTGAAACTGCATCTGAAGCCACTATAGGTGAGATACATAAGATCATTATTAAGAATAACAGAGTTTATATTAAATGCTTTAAAAGTGAAGGCATTTTTATTTTTAATTTAGAAGGTAAGTTCATTCGGAGCATCTGTAAGCCAGGTAAAGCTCCTTTTCAGGTAAATTACCTTTTCGATTTTTCAATTGCACCTAATGGCAATATTTATGCACTTGACCATGCGAAATTATTGACTTTTGATTCTGATGGCAATACTTTAAAAGAAGTTTTTTTTCAACCTTATGTTAAGGATATAGGCAACGCAATAAATATATGCGTTCATAATGCCGACACAATATATTTATGGCATCAGAGCTCTGGGTATGGTAATAACTTTCACTTAAGTATGGTTGATATTAACGGTAAAGTAAGAAAACTTTACATCCCGTATTCTATACCCTCCTTAGGTACTATGGGATTTGTTCAATGTGGCAGCGGTGAATGGGTAGTAACCACTCCTATACTTAATGATACTATACGTGTAATTAACAAAAGTAAACTTGAAGAAAGATATTTGCTGAATATCACAGAGAACAATAAAAACATACCTCCCTTGATTTATGAAAGTGCTATTGAGTTCACTAAAAGCGAGAAATTATTTGAATATGCGGCGAAACATGGGTTGTCACTTGGATTAAGCGATATAGTTTTAAACTCAGACTTTATTTTTGTTAACTTGGATAATATAAGTAAAGGCTTATCAACGGGTTGTTTAATTAATGTTCATACCGGAAGCGTTAGTTACTTTGCTCATCCATCAAAATTCGATAGTATTTTTTACCCTAAACGTCTATATTTATCAGACAACAATAGATTTCTCACTTCTTTTTATGCGTATGAGGTTACTGATTTAATTTCAAGAAATAAAATAAATGCACTTTCCTTCCTGAAAAATGAAGGCTGGAATTGCTTTAAAAGCTTAAAAAGGTTAAAGAAAGCGATAATCCTGTTTTGATGATGGTTACAATAAGACAATGATACTATAAATAATTAAAAATATTCATAGCAAACTATTGACTTTATAGATTTCTTTATTATATTTGCATAACACCCAAGAGTTATGAACAATTCTAAACAACTCCCTTTTCCATATATTATACCATACAACTACATGTATGTGGATATGGTATATATAATGGGGGGGTAAGTTTCCTCCTAAATAATAAAAGAAAGGCACTTGCACATCCCTATCTGGTGTTTAGGCAATATCATCTTGATTGCCCGATGATAGTGGATGTGCCGCCATGAATCTGGATTGCTGCAGTAAAGAAGTCAAACATTCATTTACCTAAACTTGTAACAATGAAAATTTCTTTGAAAATCATAATTTTGTTAAATATTGCAGTAATATTAGCTCTATCCTTTTTAAACCCTAATTCAGGATATTCAGCTCAAGAACCCAAAAGGTATTATGCTATAGATTATGTATGCGATATCCCACCAAATCCATTCATGTACATTCGTGGTGAGTGCGAAGAGCATATATGGGGGCCTTATATTTCTTGCACACGATGGGACTGTAGGATGCAATCATATACCTTTTAAATTTATAGAAACCTATAAGCGGTAATAGTTGTATTACCGCTTATTTATTCAGAAACAGAATATGAGATATATAAGAACAATATGCATTATTGTGATGATAGTTGCAGTAAATACTTCTTGCAGTATCAGTACACAAGAGAAAACACAATTACCGAAAGAGTTTAAACTTTCTATTGTCAATAATCCTACATTATCTGATTGGAGTGATTACATTGCTGATATAGAATTTATTCCTCTTGAAACTACATCTGAAGCCACTATAGGGGACTTACAGAAAATTATCTTTAGGAATGGCAGGATTTACATAAAATGTTTGAAGAATGAGGGCATTTTCATTTTTAATAAAGAGGGAAGGTTCATTAAGCATATTTGTCTGCCTGGTAAAGCCCCTTTCCAGGTTACTCATCTTGTCGATTTTTCAATTGCTGAGAATGGAAACATTTATGCTCTTGATAAAGGAAAGCTAATGGCTTTTGATAAAGACGGAAATCCTTTATCAGAAACTTTTATAAAACCCGATGAAAAAAAGTTAGGTATTGAATTAAGTATTTGTGTTCATAATGTCGATACAGTTTATTTATGGCATCATAGTACAGGTCTTGGTAGTAATTTCCATTTAAGCAGAAGAGATATTAATGGTGTAGTAAATCAAGTATATGTTCCCTATACACATTACTCTCTTGCTAATAAAGGTTTTGTTCAGTGTGGCAGAAGCGAATGGACAATGACCATGCCTTTACTAAATGACACTGTTCGGGTGATAGAAAACGGGAAATTAAAAGAAAAATATGTGCTGAAAATCGCTGAGAATGACAAAAACATACCTCCTTTAATTAGCGAAAGCCCTATTGATTTCAGTACCAGAGATAAATTATTTGAGTATGTAGCCAAGCATGGGTTGACATTGGTAATAAGTGATGTGGTAATGAATTCAGATTATCTTATTGCTACTTTATATAACTTAAGTAAACCTGTATCTAAACGTTGCATGATTAATGTTAAAACCGGAAGCGTAAGTTACTTTGATCAACAAACCGAATTTGATAATTTATTTTTTCCCAAAACACTCTATTTATCTGAGAATGATAAATTCCTTTCATCTATAAATGCATATCAGGTTACTGATTTACTTTCAAGAAACAAAACAGAATGTTCTTTCCTTCCTGAAAAACGCAGACTGAAATTGATTGATAAGCTTAAAACAGTTAAAGATGGTGATAATCCTGTTTTGATGATGATAACAATAAAAGAATAAGATATTGTAAATAATTGAAAATATTTATAGCAAACTATTGACTTTATAGATTTCTTTATTATATTTGCATAACACCCACTAGTTATGAACAATTCAAAACAACTCTCTTTCTCATATATTATACCGTACAGCTATTTGTATGTAAATATAGTGTTTATAATGGGGGGGTAAATTTCCAGTGGATATGCCTCCATGAGATGACTGATTTCTTTGAAATAATCGAAACACATTTGTCATTTTAATCATGTCATATATGGAAAATTTTCTTAAAATCATTATCGCTCTGAATATAGGAGTAATTTTTTCTCTCACTTATATTAAACACAGTTCTTCAGCAGAGGTGCCAACTAGGTGGAATGCTATAAATTGGCATTGTACTCAATATCCATCCAATCCTTACCCACTTATTAGAGGTGAGTGCTATCAGGATCCAAGAGGGCCTTGGATTTCATGTGTAGACTGGGATTGCATGCCAATGTTACCAACCTACTAATTAGTGCATCTATAAGCGGTAATATTCGTATTACCGCTTATTATTCAGACCCAAAATATGAGATATATAAGAACCATTTGTATTATTGTGATAGTTGCAATAATTACTTCTTGTAGAATCAATTCACAAGAAAAAACTCAATTATTAAAGGAATTTAAACTATCTATTATTGATAATCCACCATTGTCAGACTGGAGTGATTTTATTACTGATATTGATTACATTCCTCTTGAAACTACTTCTGAAGCAATAATGGGTGAGATACATAAGATTATCATTAAAAATGGTAAAATTTACATAAAATGCTTTAAGAAAGGAGGAATTTTTATATTTAATACAGAGGGCAGATTAATAAAGCGCATTTGTCTCCATGGTAAAGCTCCTTTTCAGGTAAATTACCTTTTCGATTTTTCAATTGCACCTAATGGCAATATTTATGCACTTGACCATGCGAAATTATTGACTTTTGATTCTGATGGCAATACTTTAAAAGAAGTTTTTTTTCAACCTTATGTTAAGGATATAGGCAACGCAATAAATATATGCGTTCATAATGCCGACACAATATATTTATGGCATCAGAGCTCTGGGTATGGTAATAACTTTCACTTAAGTATGGTTGATATTAACGGTAAAGTAAGAAAACTTTACATCCCGTATTCTATACCCTCCTTAGGTACTATGGGGTTTGTTCAATGTGGCAGCGGTGAATGGGTTGTTACTACTCCTATACTAAATGATACAATACGTGTAGTAAATAAAGGTAAGATTGAAGAAAAATATGTTTTTAATATTACGGAGAACGACAAAGATAGACCTCCCTTAGTTTATGAAAGTGCTATTGAGTTCACTAAAAATGAGAAATTATTTGAATATGCGGCTAAACATGGGTTGTCACTTGGATTAAGCGATATAGTATTAAACTCAGACTTTATTTTTGTTAACTTGGATAATTTAAGTAAAGGCTTATCAAGGGGTTGCTTAATTAATGTTCATACCGGAAGCGTTAATTACTTTGCTCATCCATCAGAATTCGATAATATTTTTTACCCTAAACGTCTATATTTATCAGACAACAATAGATTTCTCACTTCTTTTTATGCATATGAGGTTACTGATTTAATTTCAAGAAATAAAACAAAATGCACCTTCCTTCCTGAAAAACGAAGGCTAGAATTGCTTGAAAAGCTTAAAAAGATTAAAGAAAGCGATAATCCTGTTTTGATGATGGTTACATTACAAAAGTAAGAGTTATGAATTTATATAACTTTCTTTCTACATAATAAACCATTCGACTACTTTTATTTAGATATAATATAAGTAATGCTGAGAGTATGGTTGTTCCTAAATATTATAAGAAAGGTTTTTGCACATCCCTATCCATAATTGGGCAAAATCATTTTGATTGCCTAGTGATAGTGGATGTGCCTCCATGAGATAGTGGTTACCTTAAATATCAAAGCATTAACCAATTTAAATTTAAGTCATTATGAAAAATTTATTCAAAGCCATAGTAACCCTCAATATTGTTGTTATCATTGCTCTAACTTTTACCAATCCCTTTTCAGGTTACTCTGCTCAACCAACAAAAAGGTGGAATGTTATTCAATACCCATGCAACACCCCTTACACTCAATACATGTACGTTACGACTATATGCTATGAGGATCCGAACGGACCTTGGACTTCATGTACAGATTCTCATTGCACAATATTAAGTTGGTAGCAATAATTGTTTACAAGCATATAAGCGGTAATATTCTATTACCGCTTATTGAAAATTGATAACCCAGTATAATTAATTGTTACAATTCACATAAATCCATGAAGACACAAAAGCCCACAATATGGATCATTAGTATCCTAAATGTATCGTTACTTATAATTTTAGTATATAGTCAATACTGGGACAGTAATATAAGAGATAACGAAATTTTAAATAATAGGATTTTAATGCTTGAAGCGCTAATTAAGCAACAAAAGTATCTGTCCACTTCACAGGTTTATTCAGATGGGATTAAGCTTAATAGTAATATTGAGATGGAAAATTTAAAAGGTGATAAGATTCAATTAGCTCATGCTATTATAAATCCGAAAACATTAGTCATGCGTTTTACACAATTCAATTGCAATTCCTGTGTTGATTTGATCTTGGAGGCAATTATGACTAATTCCTCATACAATAATTCCAACGCTTTATTATTAGCTGATTATAAAAACCGTCCATACATTAATAAGCGGAATAATAGTAAAATTCCGATTTATAGTATCGCTAAGTCAACTCTTTGGTTAGATACTTTGAACATGCCGTATCTATTTCTTATTGACCAAAATGCACAAGTGAGTAATGTATATATTCCGCAAGAAGGTGACACTACAGCAATTTATCAATATTTGCATTTTGCTTCAAAAAAAATTAAAGGCCATCTTAAGTAATTAAAGTGATTTGTGATTATAGGTTTGGTCAACATTAAAAACTTGCAATTTCTTATCAAGTACCTTCAAGATTTTTTACTAAATTGCGTGAAAAACAAATTAAAATGTCCAAATTCCTCACGGCCCAATTATTTGCATTGTTATTACTTCTGATTTTAGCAGGATGTACTCAAAAACAGACAACTGATATATCGGGTTCGGCGAATGCAAATAAGGCGGTTCTTAATGATACTACGGTAGTTGAGTCGGTTGTTGTTCATAAGGGGAGTTTTGTTACTGAAACCTGGTGCAATGGTACACTACAGGCTGCACAAAAAGCAATAGTACCTTTTGAGATTCAGGGGAATATTGTTAGTGTACTTGTTCAAAACGGACAGTGGGTTAAGGCAGGGCAATTACTCGCTCGGATTGATGATTACCGACAGCAAAATGCATTAGTGCAAGCAGAGATAAACCATAGGCAGGCATTGATTAACTATAATGATAATTTGTTGTTGTCGGGATATAAGACTGAGGATACTTTAGTGATTCCGGCACATGTGAAGAATGGAGCAATGCTACGCTCTGGTCTCTCGCAAGCTTTACTAGAATTAAATAAAGCCCGACGTGAACTTGAAAATACCCGTATTACTGCACCTGTTAGTGGTGTAGTAGCAGGTATGATGGCACGTGCATTTACACCAACGTCAGAATATAAAAACTTTTGCACTCTTTTGAATACGAATGAAATGCTTGTTGGTTTCGATGTGCTGGAAAATGATGTAACCTTCATTAAACCTGGCATAGGTGTTGAAGTATTCCCTATTGCTATGCCTGGAAAGAGTTTTAATGGTAAAATATCATGCGCTGATCCAATGTTAGGCAATCATGGAACACTCACAGCTTCGGCGCTTTTGCCTAACCCAAAAGGTTTACTTATTGATGGCATGAAGGTAAAAGTTGTTGTGAAAACAGTAGTCCTTAATCAGGTTGTAATCCCTAAAACTGCTGTTCTTGCCAGGCAAAACCGTAAAGTAGTGTTCACTGTTGAGGATGGTCGGGCAATCTGGAACTATGTTGTTACTGGATACGAGAACAGCACTCAATATACTATTGCCGATGGATTACAGGTTGGTCAGCAGGTGATTGTAACTAATAATCTTACAATTGGTCATCAGGCTCCTGTGTTAGTTCATAATCCTGATAAATAACCTATGGTTGGGGTGAGCCAAAATAGGAAAGAAGGACATCACAGTTCGTTTACAGTTAACATGTTATTTGTATTATTTGCAATCATAGGTATTGCATTAATTCCACGGTTGACAGTAAAGTTAAATCCCGGAAGAGTAGCAAATGCCCTCACTATTAGTTATACATATCATGGAGCCTCTTCTCAGGTAGTGGAACATGAAGTTACATCCGTTCTGGAAGGAGCATTGGCAACAATAAGTGGTGTTCGTCAAATTCAATCAAACAGCAGTTCGGGCCATGGTAATATAACATTGGATGCTGAGAGAGGCATTAATGTTGAAACACTTCGTTTTCAAGTGCTTTCAATTGTAAAAGACATGTGGCAACATCTTCCTGCTGAAGTAGGTTATCCTGAAATAAGTAACGGAAATCAATTAGGCACTGATAAGCAATTGCTTGTTTCATATACCCTTAATGGTAACGCATCAACCTATGCATTAAAAGAGTATGCAGACAATAAAATAAAAAAGACCTTGGGGAAGGTTAAAGGGATTTCGGGTATTGAAACCTTTGGTGCTTCTCCTTATGAGTGGAAGTTTTCATACAATAACGAGCAATTACTACAATATGCTCTTTCACCAACAATTCTTGCAAACTCCTTAAGTCAGTGGCAGCAAACAACAGGAATAGGTGTTTGCTTGGATGAAACTGAAGGGAATAGCACACATACTACACCGGTAAGTGCATCTTATTCAGGGGAAACTGAATTAATTAATTCATGGAAGAATATACCTCTAACTGAAGTTAACGGCAAGATTGTAAAGCTTGGTGATGTAGCAAAACTTAAAATAGAAGAGCAGCAACCCTCAGGTTATTTCAGGATTAATGGGAAGAATACTGTGTCGGTCAATGTATATGCATCCTCATTTTCGAATCAACTGGCCTTAGCAGAAAACATATACAAAGAAGAAAAAGGTATTCTTGCAGCTTTGCCTCATGATTGGTCACTCATTAAAATGTATGATTCAAGCGAATACTTGAAAAATGAAATCAGTAAAACTACCCGACGTTTAATAGCTGCAATTGTTTTGCTTTTCCTTTTTGTGTTATTGATTCAAAGGAGTTGGCGATATCTGCTCCTTATCGTGATTAGTCTTACAGTAAATATTGCCATAGCTGTTATCTTCTATTACATATTTAATATAGAAATACACCTTGTTTCAATAGCCGGAATCACGGTAAGTATTGGGATTATTATTGACAATTATATAGTCATGGCAGATTATTTGCTGAAGAGAAAATCGTTGCATGTATTCATGGCCATGCTTGGTGCTACTTTGACTACATTGGGTGCTCTGGTTGTTATTTTCTTTCTTGATGAAACCGATAGGGCAAATCTTAATGATTTTGCCGGTGTAACAATAATCAATCTGTCAGTATCACTTTTAGTGGCGCTATGGTTCATTCCATCGCTTATAAATGGATTGGGTATCAATCAGAACAAACAAGCACTATCGGCGAGAAGACTAAAAAGAATATTGTCCTTTAACAGAATCTACAAAACTTACATCACATTTGCCGTTCGGTGGCGGCCAATATTTCTTATTGTAGTAATTCTGGTTTTTGGTTTTCCAACACACTTATTGCCAGTAAAGATTGATGGAGAGAGTTTCGGTGCAACAGTATATAATCATACAATTGGGAGTAGGTTTTACTCAGAGTATCTTCGAAATCCGCTAGAGCGGATTACAGGGGGAACTCTTCGACTGTTTATGAAGCATGTTTCCGGCAGAAGTAGTTTTTATAAATCAAATGCCGAAAATTCATTATTTATGCGCGTTTCTCTTCCAACGGGTACTACCATAAGTCAGCTTAATGAGGTTTGTTTGAAGATGGAAAGTTACCTGACCGAATTTGATGGTGTAAGACAATTTCAGACTTATGTAAACAGTGCGCAGAATGCAACTATCATAGTTTATTTCACTAAGGAAACAGAGAAATCGTCATTACCATTAGCTGTGAAAGACTTTATGATTCAGAAAGCAAATGAATTTGCCGGGGCCGATTTTGGTATATATATGCGAAATGATGTATTTAGCAATGAATTAGTTGAGGGATATCGCTCTTCTCAAGTTCAATTGAGCGGCTATGACTATAGGCAACTGATTGGTTGGGCTCAGAAATTTAGTGATACACTTAGTTTGAATCCTCGAATAAAAGATATAGCAATATACAGTGGGAACGACCGATATCAGCAATCTTCAACTATTGAGGAAAAGGGTTTGCTTATTGATAAGACTATTCTTGCATACTCAGGAATAGGATATAATGATTACATTTCAGCAATGAGAAAATATCATGCCGGCTCAACTGCAAAAACTTTTGTTTCAGGTAATGGTGGGTTTATACCGGTTAGCTTTTATGCCGCTGATCTTTCAAATATAGACTTCTGGAAATTTATGAACACACCAATGGGAAGTGATGCTGTGAAATTGAGACCTGCAGAAACAGCAAGTATAACAAATCACCGTGTTGATGGAAATATTTATAAGAAAAATCAGTCATACGTTATTAAGCTCGCTTATAACTTCATAGGACCGGATGTATTAGGTAGAAGGGTATTGGAGCGTGAAACAGAAAAACTTGCCGGGCATTTACCGCTTGGTTTTAAAGCGGAGATTCCCAATTACGATTTCTCGTGGATGTTTGGCAAAAAACCACTTCAATACTGGTTGCTGGGTCTCATATTTATAATTATCTGGGCAATTAGTGCAGTGTTATTTGAATCACTGGTAAAACCTTTAGTGGTTGTAAGTATAATCCCTATGTCGTTTATCGGTGCTTTTTTTACATTTCATTATTTTAACATTCCATTTGATGAGGGGGGCTATGCATCATTGTTATTACTCAGTGGGCTGTCGGTGAACATGGTAATATACATAATGAATGATCTTAATTTCCTTATGAAACAAAACCAACGATCTGTAATTGTAAATTATCTCAAAGCATTTAACTTAAAAATAATACCTGTACTTTTAACTACTTTGTCTACCATTGCAGGATTGTTGCCTTTCCTGCTATTCGACACTTATACAAGCTTTTGGACTGCATTTGCAGCAGGTACTATAGGCGGGTTGTTGTTTTCTGTTCCACTCCTTGTGCTATTTCTTCCACTCTTTATCAGGATGAAATATACAAAGAAAGAGAGTGCTTTAACTATTAATACAAATTTGTAATAACCTGATTTATGGTTCGCTACCTCATAGAAAGGCCCATTGCTGTTATCATCTCATTCATTGCTATAATTATAGTAGGATTGGTTACTGCCAGATTATTACCTGTATCGCTGTTACCTGAAATAAAAATCCCTGAGATAACAGTTTATATTTCCCAACCAAATACAAACGCCTTAGATATTGAACGAACTATTGTTTCAGGAATTAGGGCACGGTTGCAACAACTTCCCGGACTTGAGGATATAAGCAGTGAAACACGCGACAACAATGCAACCATTAGACTTAAATTTGCTTTTGGTACTAATACCGACTATTCATTTATTGAAGTGAATGATAAAGTTGATGCTGCAATGGCCGGACTTCCTCGTGAAGTTAGAAGACCAAAAATAATTAAAGCAAGTGCCACCGATTTGCCTGTGTTTTTACTGAACCTCAGCCTTAAAGATACAACCGAGCATAATCAGGAAGAGCAATTTAACCACCTAAGCAGTTTTGCAGAAAGCGTAATACGCAGACGGATTGAACAGCTTAACTCTGTTGCCTTTGCCGATATTACAGGACTTACTACTCAGGGGTTATACATTGTTCCAAATGAAGCGAAAATGCAGAGTATGGACATTGGTTTAAATGATATAACCAGTGCCCTCTCTCAAAATAACACTTCAGTAAGTGGAATAACAATCAGGGAAGGTCAGTTGCAATACAGTCTCATGTTCAGGAATGAATTGCGTACAGTTGATGATGTAAGAAGTGTGATAATCAATGTACATGGTAAACCTATAAGGCTTGGTGATCTTGCTGAGGTCGGTATTCATTCTCAGGATGCGCAGGGGTTATATATGTCTCAGGGGAAAAGAGCAGTATGTATGGCCCTTATTAAAACAAGCGGTGCAAGAATTGAGAGTATGCGAGAAGAGGTGAATGCACTTACAACAGAACTAGTTAAAGATTATCCTGACATATTGTTTGAAACAAGTCAGGACCAGTCATTCCTGCTCACATATACAATCGAGAATCTTAAAAGTAATCTTATACAGGGAGCGTTTCTTGCAATACTAATTATGTTTTTGTTCATCAGAGATTACCGAAGCCCCTTGCTTATTGCACTCACTTTGCCGGTAACCCTGATTATCAGTCTATTTTTCTTTTACCTTTTTGGTATATCTATTAACATTATTTCATTGTCAGGTCTTATACTAGGTGTTGGGATGATGATTGATAATTCCATTGTGGTTATTGATAACATCATACAGCACAGGCAAAGAGGAGAAACACCTATACAGGCAATAACAAAGGGAACTAATGAAGTTATTGCCCCTATGATCTCATCAACCTTAACCTCTTGTGCTATCTTTATCCCACTGATATTTCTAAGTGGAATAGCAGGAGCTTTATTTTATGATCAGGCTATTGCAATTGCTATTGGACAAGGTATTTCGTTGCTGGTATCTATTACCTTAACACCTACTTTATTCAATCTGGTTCATCGTAAGGAACATGTAAATACTGAAATCAAATGGCTGCATAAATTTAAGCTTTTTGATCTTGAAAACAGCTATAAAGGTGGGTTTGAGGTAATATTCAAAAATCAAGGATTAACGTTTATAATACTATTTTTGATACTTGCCGGAGGTTATTTTGCTTTCAATAGTATGGATAAACGACAATTACCTGTTTTGCCTCAGGATGAGATAAATCTTACTATCGATTGGAATGAGAATATTCATACTGATGAAAACCGTCACCGCATTAGCCAGTTAATTGCCGCAGCAGGGAAAAGAGTGAAGCAGTCAAATGCATTTGTGGGAGAACAGCAATTTGTTTTAAACAGGGATATAGATCTTAGCGCTTACGAGAGTAAGGTTTATTTCAAGGCTGTTTCAGCCAGTGAGGTTCAGATGATTGAAGATACTTTGCGATCATTCATCTCAGCCAAATATCCAACAGCTTCAGTAACATATAAAGCACCAGAGAATCCGGTAACAAAACTGTTTTCCGGGAAAGAAGGAATGCTTACAGCTCGTTTGATAGGGCAAAATAGTGATACTCCGTTGCCTATGAATGAGGTGCAGGTTATTTCAAAGAAGATATCCGGTCTTACAGGTCTGAATAATAATGGTATTCCTACAAGATCACAGTATATTGTGAAAGCAAATCCTGAAATGTTGTTTCTCTATCAGGTAGCATACAGCGACATACTTGCAGTCCTTAAGACTGCTTTCAATAGTTATAGTTATGCCAATTTGAAAGCTGTTGACCGATATATTCCTATAATAATTGGTTCCGAGAATATGTCGATGCAGCAAGTGATAAATACATTATTTGTTAATAATAGTACAGGGCAGAAAATACCACTAAAGAGTCTTATTAATGTCGAAATGAGCAGTGATTACCGAACAATTTATGGTGGGACAGAAGGTGTATATGTGCCCGTCAACATTGATGTAGCAGCTAATAAAACTCCAGCAGTTATGAAGGGGGTTGAGCAGATAGTTCATAGCCGGCAAAATGTTGATGTGAGTTTTACCGGAAGCTACTTCGGCAATAGAAAGCTAATGGCAGAAATGATTATAATTATGCTTATCTCAGTATTGCTACTATATTTTATTCTGGCTGCACAGTTCGAATCGCTTACTATTCCGTTGGTCGTACTTATCGAGCTGCCTATTGATATCGCTTTTGCGGCTATAGTTCTGTTAATTGCCGGAAGCTCAATAAATGCAATGTCCTTAATTGGTTTCATTGTTATGGGAGGCATAATAATAAACGATTCTATCCTTAAAATTGATACTATAAACCAACTTCGTAAGGAGGGTATGGATTTATTGCCCGCTATTCATGATGGTGGTCGTCGTAGGTTAAAGCCTATTGTTATGACCGCATTAGTTACGGTAATTGCACTTTTACCACAAATGTTTGGCACTGATACAGGTGCTAAACTTCAATTGCCGCTCTCTTTAACAATGTTAGGTGGCATGACTGCCGGTACTCTCATAAGTCTCTGGGTTATACCGTTACTCTACTATTATACAGTAACTTTCGGAACTCGAGTTAGAAATTTTCTCAAAGTGAAGCAATAGTGCATTTAATCATTAAATTTGTTAATCCAATTACATTTAGCAACTGCGATTGCCTTCATTGTAATGATACTAGCTTGAATTATATCCCATGACCCATCTAAAAATAATAACACTGCTCCTTTTGGTCTCTCTGCTTGTTTCCTGCTCAGAGAAGGAGCCTGCTGGTGATAAGTGGAAGACTACGCCTTATAAAATTGATGTTCCTAACTATTTCCCAT
>OBJA01001794.1_pt1 | contig 13774 bp, 12 predicted proteins | sample 1519751 | NCBI WGS metagenome assembly OBJA01 (sample SAMEA3881238, study PRJEB22517) | soil metagenome | biome: lake sediment; feature: soda lake sediment; material: sediment, water from around vicinity | place: India | collected 2013-12-23 | depth 3 m | reverse complement strand
GGCTTCGGCATGGTGCTCGACGGCAGCGGCAGGGTAGACGACATCCTCCGCTCGGCCATGTCCTGGGACGTCATGGGCGGGGTCGCCCGGCGCAACTGGGCCAGGAATGAAAACGCCATGGAAGTGGCCATGGCCTATAACCGGGAGAACGGCAACGGCGACCAGATCACCATCCCCTACCGGGCAGACGACAGCCTGGTGGCCGAGGCGGTGGCGAAGGTTTTCGCCGAAAAACTGTAAGGGAGGCGGCATGTCGCGACAACTCTTTCGCAATGCGCGGATCTACACCCCGGTCGACCAGGGGCGGCCGCGCGCGGGGCAGTCCCAGGGCGAGCTGGCCCACTGGCCGCGGGGGGCGCTGCTGGTGGAAAACGGCCTGATCGTGGCGGTGGGGGATGAGCGGGAAATTTCGGCGCAGGCGGGAGCCGGGACCCTCGCCGAGACCGACTGCGGCGGCCGCTGCCTGGTGCCGGGCTTTGTCGACCCCCACACCCATATGTGCTTTGCCGAGCTGCGCGAGGCGGAATTCTCCCTGCGTCTTTCGGGCACGCCGTATCTCGAGATCCTCCGCCGGGGGGGCGGTATCCTCTCCTCGGTCCGCTCGCTGGCCGTAGCGAGCGAGGAGGAATTGTTCGAGAAGACCATGGGCCGCGTAACCACCGCCCTCGGCCTCGGCACCACCACCCTCGAGATCAAGAGCGGCTACGGGCTCGATACCGAGAACGAGCTGAAGATGCTGCGGGTGATCGACCGGGTGGCGCAAGAGAGTCCCGCCGATGTGGTCGCCACCTTCCTCGGCGCCCATGCGGTGCCGCCCGCCTTTCGCGACAACCCCGGCGGCTTCATCGACCTGATCGTCGAGGAGATGCTGCCGGCGGTGCGCCGCCAGGGGGTCGCCCGGTTCTGCGATGTCTTCTGCGAGGAAGGCGTCTTCTCCGCCGCCGACAGCCGGCGGCTGCTCGCGGCCGCAAGAGCCATGGGCTTTGGCGTCAAGCTCCACGCCGACGAGGTCCACGATCTGGGCGGGGCGGGACTTGCCGCGGAACTGACCGCGGTCTCGGCGGATCACCTGCTGGCGGCGAGCGACGAGGGGCTGGCGGCGATGGCCGGGGCGGGGACAATCGCCATCCTTCTGCCTGCCACCGCCTACAGCCTGAGGAAGCCCTACGCCAGGGCGAGAACGATGATCGAGGGCGGCCTGCCGGTGGCCCTGGCCACCGACTGCAATCCGGGGTCGAGCTTCACCGAGTCGATACCCTTCGTTATCGGCCTCGCCGTGCTCAACATGCAGCTGACCCCGGCGGAGGCCCTCGCCGCCGCCACCTTGAACGCGGCCTACGGCATCGGCATGGCCGACCGGGTCGGCAGCCTGGACTCGGGCAAGCAGGCGGATTTCCTCCTGCTGGACGGCGAGACCCCCGCCATCCTCGCCTACCACGCCGGGGTGTCTCCGGTCGCGGCCGTCTACAAAAAGGGACGCAGGATAGAATAGGAAACCACGGAATCCTCGTGAAGGAGAGACGATGAAGAAAATAGTCGAATGCGTGCCGAACTTTTCCGAAGGCAGGAACGAAGAGACCATCGCGGCCATTGCCGGGGCCATCCGGAACACCAAAGGCTGCACCCTGCTCGATGTCGATGCCGGCCGGTCCACCAACCGCACCGTCTACACCTTCGTCGGCGACCCGGAGAGCGTGGTCGAGGGGGCGCTGGCGGCCGCCCGGGTGGCGGCCGAGAAGATCGACATGCGCAGCCATCAGGGCGAGCACCCCCGCTTCGGCGCCATGGACGTCTGCCCCTTCGTGCCGGTTGCCGGCGTCACCATGGAGCAGTGCGTCGAGCTCTCCAAAAGATTCGCCGAACGGGCGGCGGTGGAACTGGAGGTGCCCTTCTACCTCTACGAGGCGGCGGCGGTCCACGACTACCGCCGGCACCTGCCGGATCTGCGCCAGGGCGAGTACGAAGGGCTGCCTGCGCGGCTGAAGGACCCGAAATGGCGGCCGGATTACGGTCCCGTCGAGTTCGTGCCGAAATGGGGGATCACCGCCACCGGGGCGCGGAGTTTCCTCATTGCCTACAATGTCAATATCCTCGGCACCCCCAACCAGGCACACCGTATCGCCCTGAACCTGCGGGAAGCCGGCCGGGGCGAGGACCAGCCGGGGCGTCTGGCGGCGGTGAAGGGCATGGGTTGGTTTGTCAGGGAGTACAACCTGGCCCAGGTGACCGTCAACCTCCTCGACTACCGGACGACGCCCATCCACGTGCTGTTCGAGGAGGTGAAAAAGGAGGCCCAGGCTCTGAAGGTGGGGGTGGCCGGCTCGGAGATCGTCGGGCTGGTGCCGCTCGAGGCGCTGCTGATGGCCGCCGACTATTACATCGACCGGGAGAAGCTCTTCGTCTACGAGGAGGACCGGAAGATCCGCCTGGCCGTGGACAGGCTGGGGCTCAGTTCCGTCGCCCACTTCGATCCGCGGGAGAAGATCATCGAGTACAAGGTGGCGGAACCGCCGGTTGAGCCCCTGGCCGGGATGACCGTGCGCGGCTTCATCGAGGAGATCGGCGCCCGCTCTTCCGCCCCCGGCGGCGGCTCGGCCTCGGCGGCGATCGGGGCCATCGGCGTGGCCCTGGGGGCGATGGTGGCGAAACTCACCCACGGGGTGCGGAGGTTCGAGGCCGAGCAGCCATATCTGGAGAAAGTCATCCCGGGCCTCCACGACCTCACCCGCCGCCTGATCCCCATGATCGACGCGGACACCTCGGCCTTCAACCTCTATATGGAAGGGCTGCGGATGCCGAAGGGGACGGAGGAGGAGCGGGCGGCCCGCCACGCCAGGATGCAGGAGGGACTCAAGGAGGCCATCCAGGTGCCGCTGACCACCATGCGCCTCGGCGACAGCGGCTGGGAAGGGCTGCTCATTGTCGCCCGCCACGGCAACCCCGCCTCCGCCTCGGACATTCAGGTCGGGGCCCGGGCCCTGGAGACCGGGATCTGGGGGGCTTATCAGAACGTGCTGATCAACATGCGGGAGTTGGAGGACGAGGAGTTCAAGAGGGAGGTCCTGGCCGAGGCCGACAAACTGCTGGGCCGGGCGCAAGGAAAATGCGCGGAGGTTCTTGCCGTCGTTGCCGCGCGGACGGCACGATAAGCTGCCGATCCGGGAGGATGTCGGGTAACTGCCTGACCTTTTAACTGCTTTTGTTGCAAAGAAATCAGGTTGATAATCAGTATTATTTATACGGGAGGATCATTCCTTAACACTTTGCAATCATGTGGATTACCAGCAGTCCATTGGCAGGAGGGCGCAGGAGGCCGGCAAGTGCCGGATAAAAGGTGGAACTTCTGTGAAGAGCCGGTTATGATTGCCATCCTTTTCGGTCCTGTCGGGACTGCAGGTGTTGCCGTGGTTATCATGAGAAACAGCTCATCCCAAGTTTATCCGCCATTCGTCATTACAAGAAGAGATCGTCATGTCAAAAAATCTGTATGTTGCCGGCACCGAGCCGCGCAGCGGGAAATCGGCCATCATTCTCGGCCTCATGGAACTGCTCACGAGAAATGTCAAGAAAGTGCTCTTCTTTCGGCCCCTGGTCGATGTCAATCATGCCGCCGGCGAACGGGACAACACCATCAGCCTGATCAAGAGCCAGTTCCATCTCTGCACCAGTTACGAGGAGATGTACGCTTTTACGGTGACCGAGGCGAGCCAGCTTATCGCTATGGGCAAGAACGCCGAACTGCATGAGGGGATTCTGAACAAGTACAATGCCTTGGTGGAGAGGGCCGATTTCGTGCTCTGCGAGGGGATCGAGATCGAGGGTACCGCCTCCTCCTTCGATTTCGACATCAACATGGACATCGCCAGCAACCTCGGCTGTCCGGTCCTGCTGGTGGCCGGGGGGAAGATGAGGACTGTCGACGATATGATCCGGACGGTCAAGGTGTACCATGAATCGATGGATGACCGAGGGATCAAGCCGGTCGCGACCATTATCAACCGGGTGGACCCGACCTCCCTGAACTCGCTGAATAAGCAGCTCGAGACCGAGAAGATTTCCACCGAGCACCTGGTCCATATCATTCCCAACGACGAGAACCTCGGCAACCCATCCGTGGGCGAGGTGGCGAGGCTCTTGAATGCCGAGATCCTCTACGGTGAAAAAAACCTCACCCGCCACGTGCGCAGCTTCACCATCGCCGCCATGCAGCTGCGAAATCTGCTCGCGCGGATCGAATACGGGACGCTGGTCATCACCCCCGGCGACCGCTCGGACGTGGTGCTTGCCTGCCTCGCCGCGGCCCAGTCCCGGACCGTGCCCAATATCTCGGGGCTGATGCTCACCGGCGGGCTGGTCCCGGAGGAGCCGATCCAGAAGGTGATCGAGGGCTTCGCCGACACCGTGCCGATCATCGCGGTCAATGAAAACACCTTCCAGGCGGCCATCCGGGTGGAAAACATCCACGCCTCCATCACCCCGGACAACACCCGCAAGATCACCCAGGCCCTGGCGGTCTTTGAAAAGCACATCAACATGGATGAGCTGAGCGACCGGATCATCAAGACCAGGACCACCATCGTAACGCCCAAGATGTTCGAGTCGCGCCTGTTGCAGCGGGCGAAGGTCAACAAGCAGCGCATCGTCCTGCCCGAGGGCGAGGCGGAGCGGGTCCTCAAGGCGGCGGAGATCCTGCTGCGGCGGGAAATCGTCGATATAACGCTGCTCGGCCGGGGGGACAAGATCAAGGAACGCATCCGGAGCCTCGGCCTGCACCTGGACAAGGCCACCATCATCGACCCCAAGACCTCGCCGCTCCTGAACGATTACGTAGACACCTATTTTGAGCTGCGGAAGGACAAGGGGATCACCCGGGACGTAGCCAGGGACATCATGGTCGACCTGAACTTCTTCGGCACCATGATGATATACAAGGGACATGTCGACGGGATGGTCTCGGGCGCGGTGCACACCACCGCCGACACCATTCGCCCGGCCTTCCAGTTCATCAAGACCGTGCCGGAATGCTCCATCGTCTCGAGCGTCATGCTCATGTGCCTGAACGACCGGGTACTGGCCTACGGCGACTGCGCGGTCAACCCGGACCCCACCGCCGAGCAGCTGGCCGAGATAGCCCTCAGCTCGGCCAAGACCGCATCCCTCTTCGGCATCGAACCGCTGGTGGCGATGCTCTCCTATTCCTCCGGGAAATCCGGCAAGGGCCTGCAGGTCGAGAAAGTGCGGCGGGCGACCGAGATCGCCCGGCAGAAGGCCCTGACCGAGTATCCGGGCCTGGAGATCGAGGGGCCGATCCAGTACGACGCGGCGGTGGACATGGAGGTCGCCAAGACCAAGATGCCGGACAGCAAGGTGGCCGGCCGGGCGACCGTCTTCGTCTTTCCCGACCTCAACACCGGCAACAATACCTACAAGGCGGTGCAGCGCTCGGCCGGCGCGGTGGTCGTCGGACCCATCCTCCAGGGCCTGAGAAAGCCGGTGAACGATCTCAGCCGGGGCTGCCTGGTGCCCGATATCGTCAATACGGTGGCCATCACCGCGGTCCAGGCCGCGGCCCAGAAGCCGGCGAAGAAATAGATCCCGTTGCCCGTTGGGTGCACTCCGTGCACCAACAGAATCAGGTGGCGCACGAGTGAAATAAAAAGGCCATGTCCCCGGGAGTCACCTTCCCGTGGAATGGCCTTTTTTGATCGTTCCCACGTTCCAGCGTCCCGAGTTGACGCATGGAAAGCTCCTGAAACATCCGGTTATTGCTCGCAGGGACCCAAATATCTGCCGGTAATGGTGTTCGAGACCGTCATGGCCATGGGGCCTCCGCTGATGGTGGTATCGATCTTGCCGCTGAAGAGAACTCCGCTGTAGGTGATCATTCCCTCGCTCGTCACCTCAGCGCCGTTATCCTTGCAGACCATTCTCCAGGTTACGGTGTCGCCGTCGGTCTTTTTTTCGGTGACCAGGCAATTACGTTCGCGGGGCTGCTCCTGGGGAATCGGATTCTTCTTGGTGAGGCACTGGGTGCTTGCCATTGCCGGCATTTTTATGGGGATGCCTTTCAGGCCAAATTCCGTGGCGATCTCCCACTTGCCTTCTTTCATGTCGGGGCCCATCCGGCAACCCGTCAGCAAGAAAGCCGCCCCGATCAAGACCACAAACGCCGCCGATGATCTTTTCATCAGTCTCTCTTTTTATTTCAACGTGCCCGCCTTCATCCGGGCGACCAGTTCGCGCAGATAATTGAGCCAGCTCTCCATGCCCTCGCCGGTCTTGGACGAGAGGTCCATGGTCCGGAGCTTCGGGTTGAGCTTCAGGGCGTCGCCGACCGCCGCCGGCACCGGGAAGTCGAAGTAGGGCAGGAGGTCGGTCTTGGTGACCACGAAGGTATGCGAGCTGGTGAAGGCCTTCGGGTACTTGGCCGGCTTGTCCGGACCCTCCGGCACCGAGACCAGGACCACCCGCTCGTGCTCGCCCAGGTCGAAGGTGGAGGGGCAGACCAGGTTGCCGACGTTTTCGATGAACAGCAGGTCGATTTTGTCGCCGCCCGGCTCCTTCTGCAGCCGGTGGAAGCCCTTGTGGGTCATGGCCGCGTCGAGATGGCAGGCGCCGCCGGTGGTCAGCTGGATGACCGGCACGCCCTTGGCGCGGATGCGCTCGGCATCCCGCTCGGTTTCGATATCGCCTTCGATCACGCCGATGCGGATCTCCCCCTTGAGCGCCTCGATGGTATGCTCGAGGAGCGTGGTCTTGCCCGACCCGGGGCTGCTGATGAGGTTGAGGGCCACGGCGCCGATCTCGTTGAAGTGCTCGCGGTTGGCCTTCGCCAGGGCGTCGTTGGCGGCGAAGAGGCTGGCATGGACCGAGACGGTCCTGCTGTGGCCGTGGTCGTGCGCGTGGTGGTCATGATCGTGATCGTGGCTGTGGCCATGGTCGTGGCCATGGCTGTGATCGTGGCTATGATGGTCGGAAGGGCTGGGGCAGCCGCAGGTATCGCACATGTTCTTACCTCACTCGCTGAATGGTGCCGGGACTCTCCGGGCAGGAGAGGCTGTTTGTCGATGTAGTGCCTTGGAAATTCGTTCTTGTTTTTCAAAACGATCTCAAGAAGGTACGTATCCCCTCTATGGGGGTTGAATCATTATTCCATCTCCACCTGGCGGAGCACGAGATCGTCGCCGCCCTCCGGAAAGAGAAGCAGGTCGCCGCAGGCCGGGCAGCTGTCCGGCCTGACGTCGGCGGTTTCCACTACATGGCCGCACCTGGTGCAACGGTAGCGGGCGGGCGGACTCTCGATAATGAGTCTTGCGCCCTTGACCAGCTCGCTCTCGGCGGAGAGGATCTCGAAGCCGAACCGGAAGGAATCGACTACCACGCCGGAGAGCGGGCCGATCTCCATGGTGACGGAGAGGATCTTCCCGGCTTCGTTTTCGGCGGCCAGATCCTCCAGCTGCTGGAGGAGGCCCTGGACCAAGGATATCTCGTGCATGGGCGGCAGTTACCTCAGGCGGATTTCGGGGTGGCGGGGGCTCCCAGTTCGACCAGCCGGGCGAGGATCATCTCGGCCACCTCGACCTTGCGGGCGGCAAGCTCCGGCGACAGTTCCACCGAGTCCCCGAGGGTCTTGGGGATCACCGTGTAGAACTCGACGCGCTCGGGGGCGCATTCCCGGAGTTTCGTGATCTCGAGAATCTCCAGGATGCCGAGCTGGTGCGGGGACATCCGCATCTGGAAGTTGCCGGCCTTGACGTCCTCCAGGGAAAAGAGGCGAAAGGAGCCGGGTTCACCCGCCATGTCCACCACATCGATGATCAGGACGGGATCGCATTCCTCCAGGAACGGGGCCATGTAGAGGCCGGCGGTGCCGACGTCCTGGATCTCCACCCGCTCGGGGAAGTCGTAGTGGTCCTGCAGATAGTGGACGACATGGACCCCGAAGCCCTCGTCGCCGACGATATAGTTGCCGATGCCGGCAACGCCGATTTTCTTCTCGCTGGTCATGTTGGTCAAAAAAATATGGTTAACAGATCCGGGGCAGGGGCATGCCGTGAAGAGGCGCCACGACCCTTGCCCCGCCCACCGGGGTATTGATGATCACCCGGCCGGCCCGACCATTGACGAGACGGCCGATGATCGCGGCGTCCCTGCCTTCCCTGGTGGCGCGCATCACTTCCAGGGCCTTCTCCGCCTTGTCGCCGCTGACGATGGCGAGCAACTTGCCTTCGTTGGCGAGATAGAGGGGCTCCAGGCCCAGCAGCTCGCAGGCGGCCCGCACCGGGGGGCGGATCGGCAGGGCCTGATCGGAGAGTTCGATGGTCAGGCCGCTGCTCCCGGCCACCTCGTTCAGGGTGGTGGCCACCCCGCCGCGGGTGGGATCGCGCAGCGTATGGACATCTCCCGGCAGTGCCGCCAGCAGGGCGGCCACCAGGTTGTGCAGGGCCATGGTATCGCTCTGCAGGTCGCCCTGGACGGCGATGCCCGCCCGGCGGGTCATGATGGTGATGCCGTGGTCGCCCATGGTGCCGGAAAGGATGACCGCGTCGCCCTCCCTGGCATTTTTCGAGGAAATGTCTATGTCCCTGGCGACAAAACCGATCCCCGAGGTGTTGATGAAGATCTTGTCGCCCTTGCCGCGCGGCACCACCTTGGTGTCGCCGGTGACCACCGGGACGCCCGCCTCCTTGCAGGACAGGGCGATGGAGACGATGATCCTCTCGAGGTCCTCCAGCGGGAGGCCTTCTTCGAGAATCAGGCCGAGGCTGAGGCAATGGGGAACCGCCCCGCGCATGGCCAGGTCGTTGATGGTGCCGTGGACCGCGAGCTTGCCGATATCGCCGCCGGGGAAGAAGATGGGATCGACCACATAGCTGTCGGTGGTGAAGGCCAGCCGGCCCCGCCGATTCTGCAGGATGGCGCTGTCTTCCAGGCTGTGCAGGGTCTTGTTGTCGAGGTGTTTCAGAAAGAGCTCGGCGATCAGCTGCTGGCTGGCCAGCCCGCCGCTGCCGTGATCGAGAAGGATGGTTTTTTCGGCCATGTGGTCTGGTTTGGCTGAGGGGCAGTTTCGTGATGAGCGGGATGATTACTCGTCCCGCCCGTACCGGTAGTAGGCGGCGCAGGTTCCTTCGCTCGACACCATGCAGGGGCCGATGGGGTTGGCGGTGGTGCAGCGGGTGGCAAAGAGCGGGCATTCCCGCGGGGTGCTCATGCCCTTCAGGATGTTGCCGCACATGCAGCCCTTGGGTTCCGTTGCCTCGGGCAGCTTGATGTCGAGACGGACCTCGGCGTCGAACTCCGCATATTTTTCCCGGATCTTGAGCCCGCTCGCCGGAATGCGGCCGAGGCCGCGCCAGTCCATGTCGCAGGGCGTAAAGATTTCGTCGACTACCTTGGCCGCCCGGGAATTGCCCTCCCAGGAAACCGCCCGGGGGTAGACGTTCTCCACCTTGATGTCGTTGTTGCCGACCTGGCGGGCGAGCAGGATGAGGCTCTTCAGCAGATCGGCGGTCTCGAAGCCGCTGACCACGCAGGCCAGCTTGTATTTGCTGGCGAGCGGTTCCCAGGTTCCCGCGCCGATAATCGAGGAGACGTGGCCGGGGCAGAGCAGGCCGTCGATCTTGAGGGCCGGGTCGCCGAGCAGGGCCTCCATCGTGGCGGGCATGGTCTTCTGGGTGGAGAACACCGTGAAATTTTTGACCTTGGTATTATAGGCGGTGAGGATGGTGGCGGCGATGCCGGGGGTGGTGGTCTCGAAGCCGACACCCAGGAATACCACCATCTCGTCCGGATTCTTCACGGCGATGTCCAGGGCGTCCATCGGTGAATAGACGATATCGACCTTGGCGCCGCGGGAGCTTGCCTCGGCGAGAGACCCCATGGTGCCGGGGACGCGGAAGAGATCGCCGAAAATGGCGACCCGCACGCCGGGCCGATCGGCCATGGAGATAAAGGCGTCCATATGGGAGGCGGAGGTGACGCAGACCGGGCAGCCGGGTCCGGAGACCAGCTCCATCCCTTCCGGCAGGATGGTGCGCAGGCCGTTGCGGAAGATGGCCATGGTGTGGGAGCCGCAGACCTCCATGATCCGGAGCGGCTTGGTCACCGATTTTTTCAGTTCTTCGACCAGGGGCAGGGCCAGATTTACATCGCGGTACTCGTCAAGGTACTTCATGCTTCAAACTCCTTTCAATGGGGCGAAAGATTTTTCGCCCCTACGACAACAGTTCGTCCGGGGTCTTTTCCGCAAGTTCCCGCAGGAGCGCGATATTCTTGAGAGCTTCCTCCTCGATGAGGGAATGGATGGCAAAGCCGGCGTGGACGATCACATAGTCGCCGACCGCGGGCCAGTGGTCGACGATCTCGAGACGGACCTCCCTGCTGATGCCGTCGGCATCGACGGTGGCGATCTGGTGGGTGGTGAAATCGTCGGGATCACCCTGGACGCTGGTGACTCTCATGGGGATGGCGAGACACATGTCGTAAACCTCCAATTATTGTCTGACCAAAGGAAACTGCGCCGTCGTTGACCGGCAGCAGGTTCCCCGTATACACCTGTAGGCTGAGCTGTCTCAGCGTATGAAAGAGACCCTCCAGCAGCAACCCGTTCTGCATGCAACCGCCGGAAAGTACGACATGTCTTATGCCTGTCTGGTGGGCGAGGATTTCAATGAGCCCCGCAATACTGCTGATCAGGAGGGAATGGAAGCGCAGGGCGATGGCCGAGGACGATGCACCCATGGCCATTCCGTCGCGGACCATCTTAACAAATTCCTGGGAACTAATCTCCCATTTTCCATTGGTCTCGCGGAGAAATGGGGACAAATCGATGTGCCTTTTGGGCAAGAGTTGCGTGAGCCAGGACTGGGTTTTCTCCCGATTGGCAAGAGCTTCGAGTTCCATGGCGGCCTGACCCTCGTAGCTGATGGTCTGCCGCAGGCCGAGCAGCGAGGCCACGGCATCGAACAGGCGGCCGCAGCTCGAGCTTGGCGGGGACTGAAAGCCGGCTTGCATCATGGAGGCGATGGTCGCCACCTTCGCCCGGTCGAGGTGGGTAAGCGCCGGCGGCAGGTTTTCGATTAAGAGACTGTCGGGACCGTAGGTCTGGTACAGGGCCGAGAGCCCCATGCGCCACGGCTCGGTGCTGGCGGCATCGCCGCCGGGGAGCAGCAGGTGGCTGAGATGGCCGAGGCGGGTAAAGCGGGTCAGTTCCGCGAGCAGTATCTCCCCCCCCCAGATGGTGCCGTCCTCCCCGAGGCCGGTGCCGTCGAGCACCACGGCGAGGACCGGGCCGGCAAGGCAGTGCTCGGCCATCACCGCGACCGCGTGGGCATGGTGATGCTGGACCTCGTAGAGCGGCAGGCCGAGTGCGGCGGCAAAACGGCTGCTCAGGTAGTCGGGGTGCAGGTCGCAGGCGACTGCCTCCGGTTCGAGCTGCAGGACGCTCTGGAGATGCGCCACCGACTCGAGATAGAACTCATAGGCGGGCAGGCTGTCGAGATCGCCGATGTGCTGGCTGGTGAAGACGCTCCGCTTCCGGCCGAGGCTGAAGGTGCTCTTCAGGCCGGCGCCGCAGCCGAGCATCTTCGGCAGGGTCCAGTCGACCTGGATCGGCGAGGGCACGAAGCCTCTTGCCCGCCGCAGGATGAGGTTGTTGTCGCCGACCGTCTTCACCACCGAATCGTCCACCCGGGTGACGATCTCCCGGTTATGCAGCAGGAAATGATCGGCGATGGCCGAGAGTTTTGCCAGGGCATCGTCGCTGGCGGTACAGATCGGCGAGCCGCTGACGTTGCCGGAGGTCATGACCAGGACCTTCGGGCAGTATTCCATAAGGAAAAGCAGGTGGTGCAGCGGGGTATACGGCAGCATCACCCCGATCTCCCCGATGCCCGGAGCAAGATTCGGTGCAAGGGCCGATGGGTCTTTCTTGCCGAGCAACACGATGGGACGTTCCGGCGAGGCGAGGAGCTTCCGCTCGATCGGGTTCAGGCTGCAGATCTCGCGCACGGCCTCGAGGTCCCGGACCATTACGGCCAGCGGCTTGTCCGGCCGTCCTTTTCTTTTGCGCAGCAGGGCCACGGCCGCCTCGGAGCCGCCGTCGACCACCAGGTGGAAGCCGCCCAGGCCGCGCATGGCGAGGATGCCGCCGCCGGCGAGGAGTCTTGCCGCCTCGGCCACCGGGTCTTCCACCAGGAGGCGCTCGCCATGCCTGTCATGCAGGGACACCTTCGGACCGCAGGCCGGGCAGGCATTTGGCTGGGCATGAAACCTCCGGTTGCCGGGATCGTGGTATTCGCCGGCGCAGCGTGCGCACATCGGAAAGACCTTCATCGAGGTCTTGGGCCGGTCATAGGGGATGGTCTCGACGATGGTGAAGCGCGGGCCGCAGTTGGTGCAGTTGATGAACGGGTAGTGGTGACGGTCGTCGGCGGAATCGAGGAATTCCCACAGGCAATCGTCGCAGATGGCGATATCCGGCGGGATGGCGGTATTGGCCTCGTTGCCGGCTATGCTCGGCAGGATGAAGAAGCCCTCGGCGGCAGGGGGCGACGCGAGCTGCCGGCTCTCCACCCCGGTGATTCTCGCGAGCGGCGGGGCTTCGTCCTTTATCGCCGTGAGAAAAAGATCGAGCCTCTCGCGGGGGGCCGCGGCCATGATGACCACGCCGTCGCCGGTGTTGGTCACCGTGCCGGAAATCCCCAGACGAGAGGCCAGATTGTAGATGAAGGGTCGAAATCCTACGCCCTGAACCGTTCCCCGGACAAGTATCTCGACCCCTTGCTGCTTATGCCTTGTGTTTGAACTTCGCACCGGTAAAGATCGAGGAGATGAGTCCCTCGGGCTCCTTGGTGTCATTCCAGATGCAGAGATAGATATGGATGACGGCGAAGATCATGAACCACCACATGAGGATGTGGTGCAGGTAGCGGGCGAATTGCTGGCTACCGAACAGCATGACCCCCCAGCCCTCCCAGAAAGGCGCTTCCGGATAGAGCATGTAGAAGCCGCTGATGACCATGACCACAGCAACGATGAAGGTGAACAGGTAGGAGAGACCGGCCAGGATGTTGTGGCCGAGACGCTCGTCGTGTTCGTCGCTGATGTAGCTGTACAGCAGCAAGGTCTTTTTCAGGTTGTTGATGTTCCGCCTGGTGATCGGCAGGATATCCCAGACCCTTTCCTGGGCGTTGCCGAAAAAGTAGAGGAACAGCCTGATCGCGACAGCGGCTGAAAAGGCATACGCCGCTACGAAATGGATGTAGCGCATGATCGCCATGGGCCAGCTCGCGCTGCCCTCGATCATGGTGTTGGTCCACGGATTGTTGATGTAGAACCCTGTGACTACCAGAAACACGATAGACAGGGCGAACATCCAGTGAAACAGCCGGAGCAGTACGCTCCAGCAGTAGTGTTTCTCGTATGTTGCCATTCTATTTTACCTCCTGCGTTTAAGCCGGAAAGAAAAAATCATAGTGGATGAAGTGATTACATCGCTTTCACTTTCACGACTTCCTTGCCTTCTGGGTCGAGCATATGCACGGCACAGGCGATACACGGGTCGAAAGAATGGATGGTGCGCAGGACCTCGAGCGGTTTTTCCGGATCGGCAATCGGGTTGTCCATCAGCGAAGCCTCGTAGGGGCCGAGCTGACCTTCCCCATCCCGCGGGCCGGCGTTCCAGGTGGAGGGTACCACCGCCTGGTAGTTCTTGATCTTGCCGTTCTCGATGACGATCCAGTGGGACAGGAGGCCGCGCGGGGCTTCATGGACG
>OBJA01001793.1_pt1 | contig 13805 bp, 10 predicted proteins | sample 1519751 | NCBI WGS metagenome assembly OBJA01 (sample SAMEA3881238, study PRJEB22517) | soil metagenome | biome: lake sediment; feature: soda lake sediment; material: sediment, water from around vicinity | place: India | collected 2013-12-23 | depth 3 m | reverse complement strand
ACCAGCCAAGCCGTAACATGTATGAGGAAATTGCTGCCGATTTTCTGGCCACAGATATAGATGTTTTTATTGGAGGTGGTTACAAACATTTTGCTGAACGCAAAGATGGGCGCAATCTTATAAATGAACTGAAAGAAAAAGGCTACACCGTAGAACAGGATCTTGATAAAATTAAAAACATAAAAAAAGGCAAACTTGCCGGATTGACTGCATCAGAGCATCATGGCAGGATAAATGAACGAGGCGACATGTTGCCTGTATCGACAGAAACTGCTATAAAAATTCTTAGTAACAACAAAAAAGGATTCTTTCTGATGGTAGAAGGATCGCAAATCGATTGGGCTGGCCATGCCGGAAGTACAATCCACATAGTGGAAGAAATGCTCGATTTCGATCTTGCTGTAGGCCGTGCGCTTGAATTTGCAGCCAACAACAAAGAAACTCTGGTAGTTGTAACTGCCGACCATGAAACCGGTGGAATGATTGTTCTGGATGGAGATTATAACACAGGGATGGTAAAAGGCGAATTTACAACCACCGGCCATACAGGAATGATAGTTCCGGTTATGGCTTTTGGCCCCGGAGCAGAAAATCTGACAGGATTTATGGATAATACTGAACTCAATCAACGAATTAATATGCTGCTTTTAGGAAAGTAAATAATAAAGAACTCAATTATTAAACGTCAGGCCGAAAACGGTGCTGACGTTTTTCTTTTAAAAAATGATGAACATTCAAGACATTCATAACTTTTTAAAATGATTTTAATGGCCGATTGCCTTTACACCCAGTAAGATGAATCTTTAATCCCTACATTTTCATTGTTGTTATTAATAGTTTTTCTATTTTCGAACGATATTAAACTGCATTTATCATGAAAGAGGCGTTGGAAATCCTGGATCATATAAGGTTAAATTTTTCCCCAACCGGACTTCTTGCTTTAAATATTACCATAGCATTCATAATGTTTGGAGTTGCTCTTGAAATAAAATGGCAGCATTTTAAAGATGTTGTTATGAAGCCCAAATCTGCCATTACAGGGATAATTTCTCAATTTATTCTTCTGCCTGCAATTACATTTTTATTTATTCTTCTGTTAAATCCTACACCAACGGTAGCATTGGGCATGATACTGATTGCAGCATGTCCGGGAGGCAACATTTCCAACTTTATGAGTGCCATGGCAAAAGGAAATGTAGCGCTTTCGGTAAGTCTTACTGCCATCTCTACCCTGGCAGCAACCTTCATGACCCCTTTGAATTTTGCTCTTTGGGGAAAGCTTTACCTCAACCAGTACAATGCAGCAGGGGCCGGCACATATCTGGTTCCAATTGAAATTGACTTTTTGCAGATGGTTCAAACAGTAGTTATCCTTCTAGGCTTGCCTGTGGTCTTAGGCCTTATCTTTTCACAATACTTACCAAAATTAACTGCAAAAATAAAGAAGCCAATCCGCCAGTTATCGATTATTGTCTTCATAGGATTTGTATTTATATTGCTTTCAGCCAACTTTAGTAATTTCCTGAAGGCAATTCAGGTAGTGTTTTTAATAGTTTTAATTCATAACGCACTTGCAATAGCGACAGGCTTTGGAATAAGCTCGCTGTTAAAACTGCCACAGACTGACCGCAGGAGCATTACGTTAGAAACAGGCATACAAAATTCGGGACTGGCTCTTGTACTTATGTTCAATCCGAAAATATTTCCCCCCGAACTGGAGCTGGGAGGAATGACAGTGGTAGCAGCATGGTGGGGGGTATGGCATATTATAAGCGGACTTGGAGTTTCCTGGTTGTGGTCGAAAAAACACGTTTATCAGCCGGCTGTATAATGAAATACGAAAAATGGTCATTGGGGTATTGGCTCCTAAAGCAGTATGTTCGCTTTGCAAGCTGGATAATTTTAAATAGAACTATTATTACAGGAAGGGAGAAAATCCCTGCCAATAAGCCCATCGTTTTTGCTCCCAACCACCAGAATGCCTTGAGTGATCCAATGGCGGTATTATTAAATACGGGTTATCAACCTGTGTGGTTGGCACGGGCTGATATTTTTGGTAAAAATAAAGCAATCGACACCATTCTTAAATTCTTGAAAATAATTCCGGTATACCGTCTGCGCGACGGCAAGGAAAATCTGGATAAAAATCAGGAAACTTTTGCAATTTCTGTTAAAGTGCTTGAAAACAATTCAGCACTGGCCTTGTTTCCCGAAGCAGCACATACCTCTAAACGGCAAATGATACCGCATAAAAAAGCCGTACCACGCATTGTTTTTATGGCAGAGGAGCTAACCGGCAACAGACTTGACATACAGATTATCCCGGCAGGAATCTATTACAGTCATTATTGGAAATTCAACCATTCTATAATTATTAATTTCGGAGATCCCATACCGGTAGCTGAATACCTTAAAATCTACCAGCAGAATCCCAATGCTGCAACAATTTCGTTGAAATCTAAAATTCATGATGCAATTCTTCCTCTGACCCTGAATATAAACAGTAAAAAACATTACAATGCCTTTGAGTACATCCGCATTATGTATGGCAATCATTTCATGAAACGAAAAAATATAAAGCCTTCGGTGTTAAACCAATTTCATTCCGACCGTGAATTGATTGATTTATTGGATTCACTTGAAAAAAAGAATCCCCAAAAAGCGGAGAAAGTCAGTTGTGCAGCAATTGAGCTGTATCATACCATTAATAATAACGGTCTCAGACCCTGGTTATTTGATATGAATCTAAATCATTATGGAAAATTAATGCTGAACGTCATGTTTCTCTTGCTAGGATTTCCTTTGTTTTTATATGGATTCGCATTAAATGCCATCCCATTTTTTCTTATAGACCGGTTGGTGCAAAAGAAAATAAAAGATCAATCTTTTTGGAGTTCATTTTTTTTGGTTGCCGGGATCATTCTTTTTCCTATATATTATTTTATTTTATTTTTATTTATTCTGCCATTAACCATACCCTTATGGATAAAACTAGTTTCCATTGCAACTTTGCCTTTTGCCGGAAAACTTGCATTCAAGTGGTACCTTCTGATGCGAAAGACAACAGGAATATTAAGATATCTGAAAATAAAACAATTTGATAAAAACAGATTCTGTGAAATAATTGCCTCAAAGAATTCCTTTTTCGATGAGCTGGATAAAGTTCTCGGGGTTAACTGATGCTCCGGAAATTTATTGAAGTTAAAATTACCTTCTTCTTCTGGCTTTTTTCTGTGGGGTCTTTGTTGATTTAAATTTATCTTCAAAGGAACGTTTTGATTTCTCTTTCCGTTTTTTTTGATGAAATGCCCCCTGAAAGGATGGATCGTCAATTTTGCGTTGTTTATCTATTTCCCTCAATTGCTGTTGACGTTCCTCAAAAGTTGTTTCAACGACTTCCACTTCACCGGGGACTTCAAAGGGGATAATTTCAGTACGTATCAATTCACCAATTTTTTTCCAGTGCCACTCCTCAGAAGGGTCAATAAAAGTAATTGCATCACCTTTATTCCCGGCTCTTGCTGTACGACCTATCCTGTGCACATAATCCTCATAATTGGGCGGAACATCAAAATTGACAACATGTGTTACAAGGCTGACATCCATCCCCCGTGCTGAAACATCCGTGGTAATTAAAATTCGCACCTCCCCCCTTTTAAATGCCTGTATTGCATTAATTCTGGAACTTTGTCCTTTGTTTGAGTGCAAAATCTTTATTTCACCTTCTGCTTTTCGTTGAATAACTTTATAAACACTGTCAGCATGTTCTTTTGTTTTTACAAATATTACCACTCTGGAAAAAGATTCCTCATCAAAAAGCAAATGTTGAAGCAACCTCAGTTTAGTACGGAAGTTAGGTACTTTATACGCAATTTGACGAACCTCCTGAACAGGAGTAGCAGAAGGGGCAACTTCCAGTTTTTCATAAAAATCGAGAAATTCTTTAGCCATTTTCTCCACCTCGTGAGAGAATGTTGCAGAAAAAAGAAGGTTTTGCCGTTTGGGAGGCAGTATTTCAAAAAGCTTTTTAAGCTGAGGAAGAAAACCCATGTCGAGCATTCTGTCGGCTTCATCGATAACAAGGTATTTTACCTTTTTTAACGAGAAAGCTCCTGCCTGGTATAAGTCCATCAACCGGCCAGGCGTGGCAACAAGGATATCAATCCCCGACACAACAAGTTCTGCATGTTTTGTCCAGCCGATGCCACCAAAAACTGCTGCATGCCGTAATTCTGAAAATGAAGTTAGTTCAGCTACATCTTCCCCAACCTGGATGGATAGTTCCCGTGTCGGCACTAAAACCACTGCACGTGGATCAGTCCCTTCAGGCTTCTGGAGTTTTGATAACAGAGGCAAAAGGTAAGCTGCTGTTTTTCCTGTCCCTGTTTGTGCAATACCCACGATATTCGCACCAGAATTAATTTTTGGAATGGCTTCCTCTTGTATAGGAGTAGGTGTTTCAAAACCGATTTCTTCCAATGTTTTTAAAATCGATTTGGCAATTTTAAGCTCTTCGAATAATTTCTTCATGTTGCAAAATTAACAAAACTCAATTGATTAGCTATCTGCCGTTTTAAGAACAACAAATTACAAACATCTGTTTCATGACCGGTTGCTGATTTTTAAAATGAATTCAATTTATTTCAATCGGTATATCTTTCCGGGCATCGAAACGATTAAATTTTTAAACTCCATATTCAGCAACAATGCAGATACCTTGCTACCCGGCATCTTCAACTCAGATGATATCTGATCAATAAACATATCACCTTCAATCTTCAATAATTCAACCAATTGCACCTCTTCATCCGATAACTCAACGAATAAATTGGCCTGAACTGCTGTTCCATTTTTATTGGTTTCCCAGCCCATAAAATACTCCAGGTCATCAATTCCCTGAATCAGGTTGGCACCATTCATCCGGATAAGGTTATTGCATCCTCTTGAATAAGGCTCATCAATTCTTCCGGGGAATGCAAAAACATCACGGTTATACGAAGAAGCAATATCTGCAGTAATTAAAGCGCCTCCTTTTTCGGCAGACTCTATTACGATGGTGGCGTCAGCCAAACCGGCTATGATTCTATTACGGCGGATAAAATTAGATGGGTCGATTTTGGTGCCACTTGGAAAATCAGTCAAAAGCCCTCCGTTACTCAACATATTCCTTGCAATTTCTGCATGAACTGATGGATATAATTTATCAAGGCCATGCCCCACAACACCCACTGTAGGAACATTATAGCGGATTGCTGCTTTGTGGGCCTGTATGTCAATGCCATAGGCGAGTCCACTCACAACTAAAGCATGATAATTTCTTTCAGAAAAGCTTTCTATCAGCTTTTCGCACAGTGATTTTCCATACCCTGTTGCCTTTCGAGTTCCAACAATACTAACCACCCGCTGCTCATCGAGGTTAAATTTTCCTTTCAAAAAAAGTATTATCGGTGCATCGGGACATGCTTTCAGACGTCGGGGGTATTCTTTATCTGTAAAAAACATCACTCTTATCTTATGCTTTTCAATAAAAACCAATTCCTTCTCGGCAACTTTAAAAATTCCATTGTTTTTTATTCGGCTGGCATTCACTTCACCAATCCCGGGAATTTTAACCAATGTATTGAATGGTTGAGCAAAAATCTGTTTTACATCACCAGTATACGCCAGCAAATTGCGTGCAAGCACGCCACCAATTCCCGGAACCATTGAAAGGGCAATTTTATAAAACAGTTCATCATTCATCAGGTACAGATTTAGAAGCATTTTGTCAAACTCCCATAATACGAAGCAATACTCCCTGCAGCTTTTTTCGTTCTTTCAATGGAAGAGCTGTAAGGCTCACTGATGGGTATTCAGCAATCCCACGGCGAGTTTTCACAATCAGTGTTAGATCTGTCATCTTCCCAAAGAGCGAGTTCTCAAAATGCATTTTGTAAAGCAGTGACTGCGGGAACTCAATCGAATTGTAATTTGTTTTGCCAAATTTAATTGCCTTGTAATAACGTAAGGATATTTTATTATTGGTGTCATTAAATTCAATATACTGAAAATCGGCTACCTGAAAGAAAAGAAACCATAACGCAAATACACCAACAGGTATGATTAAAAACAATCCGACATCCAGGAGATATAATACAAGCGCTCCCAGTACAATTACAAAAGAGCCCATAAAGAATATGCGCCTTAGAAGTGCAGTCTGCTTTTCATTCGTTATAATCATTTAATTTATTTTTTATGTAAAAAGCATGAGCATATCATGCTTTAAAAATACGAAAAACAAATTTATTGTAACTTTACTGCAATTTAGCAGGTAACAATGGTAAAATCAAAATTATACTCAAAAATTATTTACAGCGATACGCCACTTCACGATCTTCTCCCTTTTATTGAGCAGTATGGGAAAAATAAGACTTTTCTTGTTACTGAAGATAATGTGAACCAACTATGGCAATCTGACTTTCTTGAGGCTGCTGAAGTATACATTAAGAATAAGTTGGTTATTCCCTCAGGAGAAGCAAATAAAAAAATAGACACTGCGATTAAGATCTGGGAGTTTTTATCGACTAAAGGAGCTGATCGAAAATCGCTTCTCATAAATCTGGGGGGTGGAATGCTTACCGACCTGGCAGGATTTGCTGCTTCTACGTTTAAACGGGGTATTGATTTCATAAACATCCCAACGACCCTTCTTTCACAAGTGGATGCTTCGGTTGGAGGTAAAACAGGAATAAATTTTAACGGACTTAAAAATGAAGTAGGCACATTTAGGGAACCGGTTGCTGTTATAATCCATACAAATTTCCTGAAAACCATCGACAGGGAAAATTTTCTTTCGGGGTATGCAGAAATGATCAAACATGGATTAATTCATTACCATGCACATCTTGAAGAACTTAAAAAATTCAACACAGAAGAAATTAATTACGCTGTACTTCAGGAAATAATCAGGCATTCGGTTGAGGTTAAACAATTTTTTGTAGAAAACGACCCTGCGGAGCAAAATATAAGAAAGGCATTAAACTTTGGACACACAGCAGGCCATGCACTTGAAAGCCTTGCCATGGAGCAGAAACGGCCAGTTATGCATGGTTATGCTGTTGCCTGGGGAATGATAACAGAACTTTATCTCTCGGCAATTAAATGTGATTTTCCAATGCATGCCTGTAAAGAATTAAGCAGGTGGCTTAATGGGTTATATGGTGGATTCAGATTATCAAGCCTTGATTTTGACCGGCTTTATGAATTGATGCTCCACGACAAGAAAAATGAAGCAGAGAATATTAATTTCACATTATTGTCGGCGATTGGGAGATTTGAAATAAATAGACATTGTGAACGACAGGAAATTTATGAAGCACTTGATTATTTCCGAAACATAAAGTAAAAATGAACCATCTAGTTACAAGCCGCAGAAAGGTAATAACCGGAAGCATCAGTTTGCCATCCTCAAAAAGTATAAGCAACCGGGTACTAATAATCAATGCCCTGAGCTTTAATCCGTACCCTATTAAAAACCTCTCAAACTCTGACGATTCACAGGTATTGGCTAAAGCATTATTTTCGAATAGAAACAGGTTTGACATTGGCCATGCCGGTACCGCAATGCGTTTTCTCACAGCATTCCTTTCGAAAATTGCAGGAGTATGGGAAATCACCGGTTCTGACAGAATGAAACAACGCCCAATCGGGATTTTGGTAGATGCATTAAATAAGCTGGGCGCACAGATTGAGTACATGGAAAAGAAAGGATATCCACCCATAAAAATATCCGGCTCTCATCTATCAGGTGGAACGCTTGAACTGGATGGCAGCATTTCAAGTCAGTACATCTCTGCATTGCTCATGATTGCCCCTACAATTGAAAATGGATTAAGGCTTAGGCTTAATGGCATAATTACATCCCGCTCCTATATTGAACTTACCTTGAAGCTCATGTCAAAATTTGGAATCCGATATTCATGGGATGAAAATACGATTACAGTACCAGAACAGAACTACCTCCCGGGGGAGTATACAGTTGAAGCCGACTGGTCCGGTGCATCCTATTGGTATCAGATTGCAGCACTTGCTGACCGGGGGGAAATACTTCTTGAGAACCTCCAACTTGACAGCTTGCAGGGTGATGCAATCATAGCCGATTGGTTCAATCAATTTGGTGTGAATTCAAGGCAGAAAAAAGAGGGTGTATTAATAGAAAAATCGAAATCAATACGTCCGGACAAATTGGAGATCGATTTTATTGAAAACCCGGATATCGCTCAAACAATGGCATGTTTATGTGTTGCAAAAAAAGTTCCTTTTCATTTCTCAGGCTTGCATACACTTAAAATTAAGGAAACTGACCGGATTGCTGCCCTTCAAAACGAATTAATAAAATTTGGCGCTCATTTGTCCGAGCCTGCAGAAGGAGAACTGTCTTGGGACGGAAATCTTGATGAATCCATAAAATCAGCCATTCCAATTGTAAAAACATACCACGATCACCGGATGGCTATGGCTTTTTCACCAATAGCACTAAGCGGGAAGCCTGTAATTATTGAAGACCCGATGGTAGTCACAAAATCATATCCCGGATACTGGGAGGATTTACAAAAAGCAGGTTTTAATATAGAAGTCCGTTAAAAAAATCAAGGCATAAAAACCTTTAAATCAATTACCGTTTCAAAGGATTACAACTTGATAAAAATCTTTTTTCTGTATAAAATCCAGGCCGGGATGTAATTAAAACACACAAACACTAATGCAAATATTAAGCTACCCAACTTCAAGCTCCAGCCTGCTGCTTCAACCATATTCATGAAATGGACATTAAAGCTGCTTCCGAAATATTTAATATTGTAAAAAAACTGCCCCCAAACATCAGCCATAACATATACTGCAATTGCATTTGAGCCAAAAACAATTCCCGGTTTTGTAAAACGTGTATGCCCCTGGATGTCGACGAAGAACATACTAACTGCGAGTATCATAGCAGCCAGGCCTGAAGTTACCAGTACAAATGAACTGGTCCAGATGTTTTTGTTAATCGGAAATATGAAATCCCACATGTATCCAATCATAAATGCAAACAACCCATAAGAAAAAAGATAAATAATTTTACGTTCGGGAGTATGTTTACTGAGAATAATATGTCCGGCCAATAAACCTGTAATACCTGTTACTATGGCCGGTAACGTGCTGAATATTCCTTCCGGATCCCATGTTTTTTGCCACATATAACCAGGAAGAAGTTTACTGTCGATATAAGCTGCCAGATTGGCTCCCGGTTCAAGCATAGGTTGTCCATAACCAGGAGTAGGTATCAAAACCATGGCAAGCCAATAGCCGATAAGCAAGAACACTGCAAGAATAGCCTGTGTTTTCCATTTTGAATTCAGAAACAACAAAGCAGATGCAAGAAAAACTATTGCAATCCGCTGAAGTACGCCGGCATATCGAATATTATCAAGATCAAATTTAGGAAACAGCCAAAGCAGAATTCCTACAGTAAATATTTTCAGTGACCGTATTACAATTTTCCGGTACATAGGTTTCCTGGGAACCCCGGCCTGCAAACGCTTTGAATAGGCGAGTGCAATTGATACCCCTACAATAAATATAAAAAATGGGAAAATTAAATCGGTAGGGGTCAGCCCATGCCACTTAACATGAAGCAAAGGTGCATATACATGACTCCAGGTGCCCGGATAATTAACAAGAATCATTGCAGCTATAGTAAACCCACGAAAAGCATCAAGTGAAATTAATCGTTTTACTTCAGACATTTTTTAATTTAATTCGTGTTAAATAATAAATGAAATTAGTATCTTCCAATTGTATTTACTTTTCCAAACTTAATTAATTTTAGAATATGAGAAATAGAATTCTCGCTTTTTCATTGATTTTGTGCCTGATTACAGGTTGTACCAGGCAAACAACCATTTCGGGTGAAATAAGTTTAAGTTGGGAACTGGTAAGCAATGAATATTCAGCCCAGCCACAAGCGATGGCAAGGTTTACGATTAAAAACAACAGTGGAATTACCCTTGATAATCAGAACTGGGCGCTGTACTTTAACCAGATGTCACGCCGGCCAATATCTGCAGATTCAGATGTAGAAATACAATTTTTAAGCGGCGACTGGTTTGTTATGAAACCAATTAATAATTTCATACTAAAGGAAGGTGAATCGGTTACAATTACTACTGAGCATTCCGACTGGATAATTAAAGAAACAGATGCCCCACTGGGTCCATACTTTGTATTTTATGACAAGGATGGTAATGAGACAGAAATTGTTCCTGTCACAAATTATACAATCATTCCCTTCACCCGACCCGAACAGATAAATCGGCATAATAATGATTCGGAGCCAATACCGACAGCAAGTTTTAACTTTGAAAAAAATCAGCTCTTATCGCTGCTTGAAAAAGATGAGCTGCTCCCGATCATACCATCACCTTTGAATTATAGAAAAACAGGAAAAAGAATAATATTCAATGAACCAGTTGGAATTATATATGAAGCAGAGCTTGAAAATGAAGCAGCGCATCTGGCAGAAAATATGGAAAAGCTAACAGGAACAAGACCAGAAATAACACAAGGGACATCACCGGCACCTCTTAACGTATTTCTGGGAACAGAAAGACTTAATTTCAAAAATAAATCAAAAGATGCTTACCGACTTGAAGTTAAAGCCGATCGATCAATTATTATTAAAGGGAATGATGCCAAAGGTGTTTTTTATGGCATCCAAAGTCTTGTAGCAATGGTTCCTGTTGATGCATTCCGCAATATGGAATCGGGTGTAGAACTTGAAGAAGTGGTCATTGAAGATGCACCCCGTTTCGGCTACCGGGGTCTTCAGATTGATGTTGCCAGAAACTTTCAAACGAAGGAAACCTTGAAAAAAATAATTGATGTACTTGCATTCTACAAAGGCAACTATCTTGTAATTTACTTAACCGAAGATGAAGGATGGAGAATCGAAATTGAGGGTCTGCCCGAACTGACTGATATTGGAGCACAGCGCCTGCATACTTCCAAAGAGGCAAATGCGCTGCATCCTTCATACGGATCGGGGCCATTCCCTGATAACAAAAGCTCTTACGGCAGTGGGTACTACTCAAAAGAAGATTTTATTGAGATTCTGCAATATGCAAAATCAAAACATGTAAATATAATTCCGGCAGTTAATTTTCCAGGCCACTCGCGTGCTGCAATTAAATCGATGGAGGCACGTTACGAAAAATTCATGGCTCAGGGCGATGAAGAAAAGGCAAACGAATACAGGCTTATTGACCCCGACGATAGATCAGAGTATCTCTCAGCTCAATGGTATGACGATAACGTGGTAAATGTGGCACGTGAATCTACCTATCGGTTTTATGAAAAAGTAGTTGATGCAATAATTGGCCTTTACAAAGAAGCAGAAGTAGAAATTGATTTTTTTCAAACCGGAGGCGATGAAGTACCGGAAGGAGCATGGGCAAAATCACCTCTATGTGCAGAATTATTAAATAAACTGCCTGATATTAACGACCCGAAAAACCTTCAGGCTTATTTTTTCCGGAGGGCTGTAGAAATGCTTCGTAGTAAGAACCTGAAGGTAGGCGGTTGGGAAGAAGCAGCACTCATAAAAGACGCCAACGGCAATTACAATCCCAATCCTGAATTTGTAGGCAAGCAGGTATACCCATATGTTTGGAACAACCAGGGCGGCAACACCGACCTTGCCTATCGTATTGCCAACAAAGGATATCCTGTAATTCTGTGCAATGTTTCCAATTTCTACTTTGACCTGGCATACAACAAGGACCCGCGGGAACCGGGACATTATTGGGCAGGTTTTGTGAATGAACGCGATGCCTGGCAGGTGGCACCATTTAATATGTTTTACACCACCACCCACAATGCAATGGGCAGGGAGATTGATATTGAAACTGCTTATTCAAATCTTGAAAAATTAAAACCTTCGGCCAGATCAAATATTGTAGGCATGCAGGCTCAGATATGGAGTGAGACCATCAAGGGGCCAGACATGCTAGAGTATTATTTATTACCAAAACTCATTGGTTTCGCTGAAAGTGCCTGGGCATCACAACGTAGTTGGGAAACAATGGAAAACCGGTACCACCGAGAGGAAGAAATGAACAAAGGATGGAATATATTTGCCAATACCCTTGCACAAAAAGAACTGCCACGCCTGGCATTTGATGGATACAACTATCGTGTTCCGGCGCCAGGTGCCCGGGTTGATAATGGAAAACTGGAAGCAAATTCAGCATATCCGGGATTGATAATACGATATACAACCGATGGCACAGAGCCGGATCAGAACTCCCCACAATATACTGAACCGGTGGAAGTGCCGCCAAAAGTAAAACTCAAAGCATTTGATTATACCGGAAAAAGCAGTTTAAGTGTGGAAACAGATTAGATAAACTATCTTCTGTTTCTGAAAAATTCCTGAATAAGTTCTGCGCATTCAGTTTCCAGAACACCACCCAGAATTTCAGTCCTTGGATGTAAAACATCTGGAGCATATCTTAGGTATCCACGTTTGGGATCCGGTGCACCATATACCAGCCGGCCCATTTGTGCCCATCCAATGGCACCTGCACACATGGAACATGGTTCGAGTGTGACATATAAGGTACAGTCTGGCAAATACTTGCCGCCAAACAGGTTGGCTGCTGCTGTAATAGCCTGCATTTCTGCATGAGCAGTAACATCATTTAATGTTTCTGTAAGATTATGTGCCCTGGCTATTATTTTCCTGTTTGCTACGACAACAGCACCTACCGGCACCTCTCCCTGATCAAATGCCAGAAGCGCCTCAGCAAACGCTTTCCTCATAAAATATTCATCGCTAAAAGGTTCTATCATTCTTCCTTCTAATTGTCATTAATTTAAACGGATGAAATTGCTAAATTCTTCTTATTTTCGCAACCAAATCAAAAAAAACTGTTTTTATGTACAGAACACATACGTGTGGAGAATTAAGGATTGGAAACATCGGACAGACAATTAAACTGGCCGGATGGGTTCAGCGTGTCAGGGATTTGGGTGCCATGGCCTTTATCGATTTACGCGACAGGTATGGAATCACTCAGCTGGTTACCGGTGAAGATACACCGGAATCAGTAAAACAGACAATTGAAAAACTGGGACGAGAGTATGTAATACAGATTTCAGGAACCGTGAGGGAAAGAATTAGTAAGAATAAAAATATTCCAACAGGCGATATTGAAATCATTTTGCTGGAAATAAAAATTCTGAATCCTTCTGCAATTCCTCCCTTTACAATACAGGATGATACCGATGGAGGAGATGAACTGCGGATGAAATATCGTTACCTCGACTTACGAAGGAATGCTGTACGTAAAAACCTGGAGTTACGAGCTGGTATGGCTCATTCAGTTCGCACATACCTTACCACAAATGGCTTCATAGAAACTGAAACCCCGGTACTAATAAAATCTACTCCAGAGGGTGCTCGTGATTTTGTTGTACCTTCACGTATCCATCGGGGCGAATTTTATGCATTACCTCAATCCCCGCAAATATTTAAGCAACTTCTAATGGTTGCAGGCTTCGATAAATATTTCCAGATAGTTAAATGCTTCAGGGACGAAGACCTGCGTGCCGACCGTCAACCTGAGTTTACACAAATTGATTGTGAAATGTCGTTTGTAGAGCAGGAAGATGTACTGGATACATTTGAGGGATTAACCAGATTTACATTCAAAAACGTACTGGATATTGATGTTGAAAGGTTTCCCCGCATGACATACGGCGAAGCAATGGCCAGTTATGGTTCCGAT
>OBJA01001792.1_pt1 | contig 13805 bp, 10 predicted proteins | sample 1519751 | NCBI WGS metagenome assembly OBJA01 (sample SAMEA3881238, study PRJEB22517) | soil metagenome | biome: lake sediment; feature: soda lake sediment; material: sediment, water from around vicinity | place: India | collected 2013-12-23 | depth 3 m | reverse complement strand
GTCCCCGCTGTAAAGTTCCCGGATCAGCCGGCCGTCCAGTTCGGTCACCGGGTGGGTGGCCACCCGCCGGTTGACGCAGGCCACCCGCTGAAAGAAGCTGGAGGCAAAACCGATATCGTGGGTGACCACGATAATGGTTCGCCGCCGGTTAAGTTCCCGCAGTAGCTGGAAAAGCTGGTTTTCACTTTCCGGATCGATATTGGCGGTGGGTTCGTCCAGCAGCAGAATTTCCGCCTCACCGGCCAGGGCGCGGGCGATCAGCACCCGCTGGCGCTGGCCGCCGGAAATGGCGGCAAAGGGGCGGGCGGTCAGGTGGGCCAGGCCCATCCGTTCCAGGGCGTTCAGGGCGGCCCGGCGGTCGGCGGCGGCGCTGAAGCCCGGCCGGAAACGGCCCGTGCCCAGTCGACCCATCAGCACCACCTCAAGAACGGTTACCGGGAAGAGGGGGTCGTAGTGGGCGTACTGGGGAACGTAACCCAGACGCAGGCGCACCTCTTCCGGCTGGCCTCCCAATACTTTTATTTCACCCCGGTCCGGGGTCAGCAGGCCCAGGATCAGCTTGACCAGGGTGGTCTTGCCGCCGCCGTTGGGGCCGACGATGCAAAGCGAGTCCAGGGGGTAGACTTCCAGGTTGACCGCTTCCAGAATCGGCTGCCGGTCATAGGCGAAATGGAGATCCCGAATGGTGATTACCGGCTCGCTCACGGTGGCCTGGTTCATGGCTGGTTTCGGGTGGGGGCGGGGGCGGAGAAGGGTGATTCGGCCGCGCCACCGGGGCCGCTCTGCCCGTCCGGTTCGGTGGGCGTGCCTGGATCGGCGGCTGCGGCCGGCTCGCTGGCCAGGGCCCGGTGAACCTGATGGGCCATTTCCTCAAGATTGGCCAGCACATTTTCCGCCAGGGGGTCCAGGGGTGCCACCACCCCGTCGATGGCGCGAGCCACGGCGGCGGCGCTTTTGGGGTCGAACTGGGGCTGGACGAAAATAACCCTGACCCGGTTATGGCGAGCGTGATGAATCAGGTTGATCAACTGGCGGGGAGTGGGGGACTTGCCGCCGATTTCAACCCCGCGTTGGATCAGGCCGTAGGTGTCGGCAAAATAACCGAAGGCGGGGTGGTAAACATAAAAGCTGCGCCCGGCCAGCGGAGCCAGCAGCTCTTGCAGGCGGTGGTGCAGGGCCTCAATTTCGCCTTTCAGCTCAAGGTAGTTGTCGAGATAGTAGGCGGCATGGGGCGGATCGAATTCAGCCAGGGCGGTCATGGTGTGGGCGGCGATGATGGTCAGGGCCCGGGGGCTCAGCCAGACATGGGGGTCCAACTCGCCCTCATGATGGTGGTTAGACACCTCCTCGCCGTGGTGGTGATGATCCGCCGGCATCGGCAGGCGCTTGATCCCCCGCCCGACCTCCACTACCCGTGGGCCGGAGCCGGCAAGCCGGTTCAGCAACATGCGCTCAAATGGCATATCCAGGGAAAAATAAAGTCGGGCTCGGGCCAGTTCTCCCACCAGGCCGGGGCTGGGTTCGAAGCTGTGGGGATCTCGGCCCACGGGCAGCAGGGTGGTCACGGCAACCCGCTCTCCCCCGACCCGGCCCACCAGATAGGCCACCGGCGGAATCCCCACACTGACTTCGACGGCGGTGTCGGTGGCGGCTGCCGCCCGTTCCCAGGTCGGAATGCCGGTGAGCAGCAAAGTGCAGAATATGGCGGCCAGCAGTATTTTCATGATAGTCCTCGATCGGTCTCCCCGGCAAACCGGCTGGTAACCGGCGAGGGCCGGCAACCTGCGGTGCTGCTGAATGCTTACCGATAGTAATGATTCGGAGGCGGCCCGGCAAGCAAAAAGCCGGTAATAGTTCGGCCGCTGTGCAAAGATGGTTTTTTTTCAAGACGATATGGGTTAAAAGTAAAGATGCCGGTTTTGCAAGCCGGGTTAATTCAGTAACAGCCTTCAAGGAGACAAAGCCATGTTCGGATTGGGAATGCCCGAGTTGATCGTTATCCTGGTTATCGCCTTTCTGGTTTTCGGCGGCAAGAAGCTGCCGGAGATCGGCTCCGGCCTGGGCAAAGCCATCAGCTCTTTCAAAAAAGGAGTGCGGGAGGTGGAGCAGGAGAGCGGAGTGAGCGATATCAAGTCGCTCAAGGACGACATCAAGGAAGAGGTTGATAAGGTCAAGGATTTGGGCAGCGTCGAAAAAAAGTAAAGCTGTAAAAAAGTTCAGCGGCCCCCGGTGAGGGGGCCGCTTCCTGGGGCTGCGGCTGGTCACCGGCTAATCGTCGAAGTCGCCTTCCGGGCCCTTGTCACTGTCCAGAGTTGCGGCTCGGGCCGCGATCTTTTCTCCGGTCCACTCCGCCGGCTCTTCCAGCCTTTCGGCCTTCGGGCCCATATCGTAACCACCCTGATTGAGAATAGCCTCCATCGCCAGGCCGGCGGTGCCCTGGGCGTTGAAGACCTCGGTCAGCAGGTGATAGACGAAGTCCTCCACCCCCTTGATCATCCGCTCCCTGACTGGTCGGGGCTGGCCCAGCATCCGATTTTCAAAAGGCAGGTTCAGGTTCTTGTAGTTGCCGGCTTTCCAGCCCTGGGCGGTGGCGTAGGCCACCATTTCGTCCCAGAGGGCGTCGGTTACCCCCCGGTCCTTTAATTTAATGAAGCGGCCCTCGTCGTCCAGGCGGGCGTTGCCGTAGTCGTTGACCTCCACCCCCCAGGAAACCATCTGCAGGGCGGTGGCGACGTTGGCCTTGGTGGTTCTGGTCCGGGTGGCGATGGCCCGCAGGCGGTCCGAGGAGTTGCCGGAGGTGCCGTGCTGGGCGCCGGAAATCCGGTAGGGAGAGAGCTGGTCGTGAATCTTGCGGGTCAGCTCAACGTCGATCCCGCTTTCGCTGGCCTCGATCCCATGGGTGGTGCCGTTGTTCAGGGCGATCCAGTCGGGGAAGATGCCGTGGGCGTTGAGCCCCTGAATCAAAAACAGGGCCTCGTCGGAGGTGGAAAGCCCGCTGGTCCCCTTGATCTCGCCCACCTCGGTTTCATAGCCGGCCCAGCCCGGCACCAGTTGGCTCAGGGAGAGGTTGGTCAGCAGATTTTTATCGTCGGGCAGATGGGAGGCGTCGATGGCGATGGAGGTGATGCCGGCCTCAAAGATGGTGGGAATTTCCACCTTGGCGAAATCGATGTCGCCTTCCCTTTTGATCCCGTAATGGTCGGCATGGATGGCCACCGGCACGGTGATCCCCAGCTCGTTCATGGCGGCGTCCACCAGGGTGGCCATGTTCCAGTAGTTGACCGGGCAGTAAGCCTTGGCGCCGCCTTCGGAGCGGGCGATTTCGATAATGATGGCCGCCTCGGCCCGTTGGGCGGCCTTGAGCGCCCCGCGAATGATAAAACTGTTGCGGGCGTTGGCGGCAATGGTCATGGCCTGACCTTTGAGGATCATGGCCCGGTCGATCACCTTGCCGCTGACGATCAGGGCCCGGGAGTTGGGGAAAAGTCCGGTGATATTGGGAGGGCGACCCACCGCCAGAGCACGTTCAAAATCGGTCTGGTTGATGCTCATTTCCTGATCCTCCTTGGGGCAAGAGAGATTAACGCACAATCTGAGCCATGCCGCTGCGACTAGAGTGATGATGGGGGAAAATTAGAACAGGTGCCGGCAATATACAAGCAAAAACCAGCCGGACTAAGGCAAAAAAAAGCCCCGGACCATTTAAGGACCGGGGCTTTGGGTGATTCAAAAGTTGTTTTTAGAGCTGACGAACGTTGCCGGCCGCCGGGCCCTTGGGTCCGTCTACAATCTCGAACTCGACCCGTGCTCCTTCCTGCAGGGACTTGAAGCCCTGGCCCTGAATCGCGGAATGATGCACGAATACATCACTGCCGCCGTCCTGAGCGATGAAGCCATAACCTTTTGCGTCGTTGAACCATTTTACTGTGCCTTCTGCCATGATCTACTACTCCTTGCTGGACGCGGTCTCTTGAGACCACTTGATAAGTTCACCGGTTCTCTTACCTGAAAACCGGTTTGCCGCTGGGGTGCAAACAAAAAAACCGCACGGAAACAAATGCCGTGCGGTTAGTCTGGTTTCGTAATTTCGACGATCACAAACAGTACACTCCAAGACGGCGGTATGAAAACGCTTTAGCCTTGTACCATGGCCCGATGGCTACTGGCAAGATAAAAAATAAAAAAAACGTAAAATTAATTCCAGGCGGCGGTCTCTCTGGTGGGTCCGGTTAGAATTTGATTCAGCCTTGCTCCGGGGAAGGTATTTCCCCTTGACGGCCCCCGGTAATCTCACTATCCTGCGCTAATTTTATTGCCCTGTAGTTGTTGGTTAACCATATTGTTTCAAGCCAAATTTTAAGGAGGAAGAAATTATGTCAGTGCTTGTTGTAGGTCATTCCAGCCCCGATACCGATTCCGTTGCCGGCGCCATCGCCTTCGCCAATTACCTGAAGGCCACCGGCACCGACGCCGTGCCCGTGGTGCAGGCCACCGATCTCAATCCCGAGAGCAAGCTGGTGCTGGAGAAATTCGGCCTGGCCCAGCCCGCCGCCTGCACCGACGTGGCCGGCAAGGACGTGGCCCTGGTGGATTTCAGCGATATCGCCCAGGCTCCCGCCGGCATCAAGGAGGCCAACGTGGTAGCCATCGTCGATCATCACAAAATCGGTGACATCACCACCGGCAGCCCCATCTTCTTCTACGCCAAGCCGGTGGGCTGTTCCTGTACCGTGCTTTACGAGATGTACAAGAACAACAACGTGGAGCTGCCCAAGAACATCGCCGGGGCCATGCTCTGCGCCATTCTGAGCGACACCGTCAACTTCAAGTCCCCCACCTGCACCGATGAGGATAAGGCTGCGGTTAAGGCCCTGACCGGAATCACCGGGATCAGCGATACCGACGCCCTTTTCATGGATATGCTGAAAGCCAAGTCCGCCGTGGACGGAGTGCCGATCAAGGATCTGATCTTCCGTGACTACAAGGATTTCGACATGGGCGGTAAGAAGGTCGGCATCTGTCAGCTGGAGCTGGCCACCCTGGATCAGGTTGCCGCCATCCGTGACGACCTGGCCAAGGGCCTGCAAGCCGTCAAGGCCGAAGGCCGCCACTCGGTGATCATGATGCTCACCGACGTGGTCAAGGAAGGCTCCGAGCTGGTGGTATTTTCCGACGAGCCGGCCATCGTTGAGCAGGCCTTCAGCGGCAAGCTCAGCGGCAACACCATGTGGGTTGACGGCATGATGAGCCGCAAGAAGCAGACCGTACCGCCGCTGCAGAAGGCGTTTGGCGCCTAAAGAAGTCTGGGGTTCCGCAGTAGCTGCTGCGGCTTTGGCCGCAGGGTAAAATAAATTGTGGAATGGGGGTGAGTTCGGTCACTGGCCGGAGTCCCCCCTTTTTTTTGATTTATTTTTTTTGATAATGATTCCTGGAAAGTTTTATGATAATATATCCAGCAACAAGATGCTTACAGAAGAACCCGCAGAACATGGCGGGCGGGAATGTGCAAACAACAAATTGCAAGACGTGCCCCGTTGGCAGCGCGGCTTTGTGCGGCGACAACAAACAAAGGATCAGGATAACCCTGAATGACCTGATCATAATCAATCCCAATTTCACAAGGAGAACCAACATGAGCGAACAAGCCAAGTGCCCGGTAACCGGTAAAACCGGGAGCCCCGCCGCCGGACGTGGTCCCAAAAACCGTGACTGGTGGCCCAATCAACTCAATCTGGATATCCTCCACCAGCACACCCCGGCCTCCAACCCTCTGGGGGCGGATTTCAACTATGCCGAGGAATTTAAAAAACTCGACTACCAGGCCCTGAAAAAGGATTTGATCGCCCTGATGACCGACTCCCAGGAGTGGTGGCCGGCCGACTGGGGCCACTACGGCGGCCTCTTTATTCGCATGGCCTGGCACAGCGCCGGCACTTACCGGACCAGCGACGGCCGGGGCGGCGGCGGCACCGGCAATCAGCGCTTTGCTCCCATCAACAGTTGGCCGGATAACGCCAACCTGGACAAGGCCCGCCGCCTGCTCTGGCCCATCAAGAAGAAATACGGCAATAAAATTTCCTGGGCCGATCTGCTGATCCTGGCCGGCAACTGCGCCCTGGAGTCCATGGGCTTCAAGACCCTGGGTTTCGGCGGCGGTCGCGAGGACATCTGGCAGCCGGAAGAGGACATCTACTGGGGGGGCGAGGCCGAATGGCTGGGTGATAAGCGCTACAGCGGCGACCGTCAGTTGGAAAATCCCCTGGCCGCCGTCCAGATGGGGCTGATCTACGTTAATCCCGAAGGCCCCAATGGTCAGCCCACGGTCCTGGCCTCCGGCCGCGATGTTCGGGAAACCTTTGCCCGAATGGGAATGAATGACGAGGAAACGGTGGCGTTGACCGCCGGCGGTCACACCTTCGGCAAGTGCCACGGAGCCGGTGATGCCTCCCTGGTGGGCCCGGAGCCCGAGGCCGCCCCCCTGGAGCAGCAGGGTCTGGGCTGGATCAGTCGCCATGGCAGCGGCAAGGGCGACGATACCATCACCAGCGGCATCGAAGGGGCCTGGACTCCCAACCCCACCCGCTGGGACATGGGCTATTTCGACATGCTTTTCGGATACGACTGGGATCTGGTCAAAAGCCCCGCCGGGGCCTGGCAATGGACGCCGGTCAATCCCGCCGAAAAAAGCCTGGCCCCGGCCGCCCACGATCCGGCCAAAAAGGTTCCCACCATCATGACCACGGCGGATATGTCGTTGCGAATGGACCCCATCTATCGGCCCATCTCCGAGCGTTTTCATCAAAACCCCGAGGAGTTCGCCGCTGCCTTCGCCCGGGCCTGGTTTAAGCTGACCCACCGCGACATGGGGCCCAAGGCCCGCTACCTGGGACCGGAGGTGCCGGCCGAGGATTTCATCTGGCAGGATCCATTGCCGGCCGTCGATCATCCCCTGGTGAATGCCGACGATATTGTTCAGCTTAAAGCCAAGGTGCTGGCTTCCGGCCTTGGTGGTGCCGAGCTGATCGCCACCGCCTGGGCCTCGGCCGCCACCTTTCGGGGTTCGGACAAGCGGGGCGGAGCCAACGGCGCCCGGCTGCGGCTGGCCCCGCAGAAGGACTGGGAGGTTAATCAGCCGGAACAACTGGCCAAGGTGTTGAAAACCCTGGAAACTATCCAGCGGGAATTCAACGGTGCCCAAGCCGATGGCAAAAAAATTTCCCTGGCCGATCTCATTGTGCTGGCCGGTGGGGCGGCGGTGGAAGCAGCGGCCACCGCCGCCGGTCATCCGGTGGAAGTACCTTTTACCCCGGGTCGCACCGATGCCTCCCAGGAGCAGACCCATGTTAAATCATTTGCCGTGATGGAGCCGGAGGCCGACGGCTTCCGCAACTATCAGCGAAAAACCTACAGCGTTCCGGTCGAGGAGATGTTGGTGGACAGGGCGCAACTGCTGACCCTGAGCGCCCCGGAAATGACAGTATTGGTGGGCGGCCTGCGGGTGCTGGGCACCAATGTCCAGGGAGCCCGGCACGGAGTGTTCACCGACCGCCCCGGAGTGCTGAGCAACGATTTTTTTGTCAACCTGCTGGATATGGGCACCGTCTGGCAGCCCACTTCCGAGAACCGGGAAACCTTTGAGGGGCGTGACCGCCGGAGCGGCGAACTCAAATGGACCGCCACCCGGGTGGACCTGATCTTCGGCTCCGACTCCCGCCTGCGGGCGCTGGCCGAGGTCTACGCCCAGGATGATAACCGGGAGAAGTTCGTGCGGGACTTCGTTGCCGCCTGGCACAAGGTGATGAACCTGGACCGCTTCGATCTGGCCTGATTCGCTTGGCCTGCACCCGAGCACGGGGCCCCGAACCGGTGGTTTCGGGGTGCCCCGGATTGAGGAGAATAGTAAAAAAAAGCCCGGATATCGGTGGTTGCCGCCGATCTCCGGGCTTTTTGTTCAGGTCTTTCACCAGATATCGCTGGTGATGTTGTGGAACCAGGCTTGCTGGTAACGGGCCTCCCGCCGGCGCTCCCAGTCGGGCCGAACGGGGGCCGAAACCCCGCCGGAATCAGGCACGCCGCTCAACCAGCCATCCCGGTAGCGATAGACGGTGGCGATGGAGATGGCATCATCGGGGGCCAGCAGACTGTAGCAGGTGTTGATGAAGGATGGTTGCGGTTCCGGGCGGCCGGCCACCCGAGCGGCGATCGCCGCCGCCACTACTTTGCCCTGGCTGTTGGCGGAGTAGCCCGATTTGGGCATTTCCCCGGCTTGACAGGAATCGCCGATGATAAAAAGATCGGGAACCAGGGTGGATTCAAAGTTGCGCTGATTGACCGGACACCAGCCGCTTTCATCGGTCAGCTCCAGTCGCCGGGCCAGGGCCGCTGCCTGCATGGGGGGGATCACGTTGAGCACCGCCGGCCGAAAAGTGCCGGCCTCGCTGATCACCCGGCGGCTGTCGGGGTCTATCCGGGTAACCAGACCGCCGTCGTCGGCCCCCAGCCAGCGGATCATTTCGCCGTAATTACGTTGCCAACCCTCCTGGAAGGCCGCCTGCTTGGAAAAATTTCTTTTGGGATCGAGGATCAGCACCTTTGATTTAGGTTTGTGGGCCTTCAGGTAATGGGCGATCTGGGCCGCCCGTTCGTATGGTCCGGGCGGGCAGCGAAAGGGATTGGGTGGAGCCACGATCAGTACCTCCCCACCGTCGGCCATGGCGGTAAGTTGACGGCGCAGCAACAGGGTCTGGGGGCCGGCCTGCCAGGCATGGGGAATGCTCTCCGCCGCCCGCCGGTCGTAGCCTTTGATGGCGTCCCAGCGGAAGTCGATGCCCGGTGAAAGTACGAGAAAATCATAATCCAGCTTGCCGCCGCTGTCGGTGGTCACCTGCTTGCGGCTGAAGTCGGCGCCGGTCATGGTGTCGATTATCACCCGAACACCCAAATCCGCCAGCCCCTGGTAGCCGAAAGTAAGCTGCTCCAGGGTGCGGTCGCCGGCCAGCACTTCATTGCTGAGGGGGCAGGAGATGTAACGGGAATTCTTTTCCAGCAGGGTAACCTGCAACCCCGGATCGTACCAACGCAGATAACGGGCGGCGGTGGCGCCGCCATAGCCGCCGCCCACCACCAGTATGCTGGGGGCGGCCGACCTCGAGTTTGTCGCTTGGGCGATCCCGGTGGGGCCAAAACAAAGGGCGGCGCCGGCCAGAGCAAGAAAGCGCCTGCGGTTGATAAGCTGCATGGTTATTGCTCCCTGGTGTTGGTTTGGTGGCTGTCGGTAGCGTAAAAGCTTGCCAGGTCATGCAGTTGCTGGTCGTTCAGTTTTCCCCCTGGGCTTTGGTTCAACAATGAACGCATCACCAGGGCCGCCGCCGGGAGCGGCCGGTCGGGATCACGCTGATTTTCCAACTCCGCTACCAGATAATAACGGTACTGGCCGGCCAGGCGGGGCACACCATCCGCCGTCGATTGGCCATGGCTGCCGTGGCAACCGATACAGCCCAACTCGCCGTGCAGCTGCCGCCCACGGGCCACGGCTGCCAGGTCGGTTTTCCGGGTTGCCGACACCCAGGGTTGCTCGGCAAAGAAATTGCTGATGGCCTGCAACTCGGCATTGCTGTATCCTTTGGCAAAACGGTCCATGATGGTGCCGTGCCGTTGCCCGTCACGGTAAGCCAGCATGCTGCCGTACAGGTAGCTTGCCGGTTGCCCGGCCAAAATGGGGGTTTCGCCGGCGCTGGCCCCCATGGGGCCGTGGCAGCCGGCGCAGGGATGGGCCAGCATGGCCCCTGTTGGCCGCTCTCCGGCTCCGGTAACGGGATGGGCCAGCAACTGCCCCCCTCCGGTGATCAGGGCGGCCAACCCCGACACCAGCACAATTTTACGCAACAAAAAGGGATATTTTTTCATTTTTTTGTTCCTCTGCGGTTTTGCCGGCGGATTGAGTATACGATACTAAAAATACACCATCCGTCCATCCTGGTAAACAGTAACTTTTATTAAAGTTTGCCGATTTGCCGGTGCCGCCTCGCTTGTCGTGGGTGGGGGCTGGTCGAGGTTGGAAAATATGTTGACATTTTATGCTGATTTGCATTAAAATTACAATGATTTGCATTTAAATTTACTTAGCTTCCGGAAGAGAAAGAATATCCTTTCCGGGCCGGGCGATTGTGGAAGGTGCCGGCGCCAGGCAAGGCTGAAGAGCGGCAATGGGGCGGTGGCAAAGGCGATATGCCGCCCAAGTCAAAATTCTTGCGGGAGGATGACCAAATGGAAAAGCTGTCGATGCGAATGAAGGTTCTGGTCTTGCCCCTGGCTTTGGTAACGGTGGCCATCGTCCTGCTGGTCGGGGTTTCCCTGCGCTCGGTAAACAGCCTTTGGCAGGCCGAGGTTGAGGAAAGTGTCGCCGCCCAGGTGAACCTGAACAATAAAGCCACCGCCAACCTGAGTCAGCGCACCTTGGGCTTGGCCCTGCTGGCCGCTCGTTATCCGCTGGTCCAGGAAGCCTATGAGCTGGCCCACCAGGGCCGCGAGGAAGATGGGCGCCGGCTGCTGCACCAGAGCTTTGGTCCCCTGCAGGAAGAGGCGGTTCGGGTGATGGGGCACCAGCGAGATATGATGATTCACTTTCACCTGCCGCCGGCCAAGAGTTTTCTCCGCACCTGGCGTAAACCCGGCCAGCGGGACGGCGGCGATGACCTCTCCCGCTTTCGCCACACCATCCTTCAGGCCTCCCGCACCCAAAGTATTGTCACCGGGATTGAGGTGGGTGATCAGGGGTTCGCCCTGCGGGGGATAGTGCCGATCACCAACGACCAGGGTAAGTTCGTGGGAACCGTTGAGGGGATTTTGAACCTGGAGCAGATGGTGGATATTGCCCTGCTCAACGAGGGTGATCAGGTGTCCCTTTACCTGCTGGTCAGCGACCTGGATTTCGCCCGGGCGGCCAAGGATCGCAATCCTCCCGTCACCGGTGATATGGCCCGGGTTTTCGCCTCTTCCCCGGAAGCCATCGATCCCTACGTGAGCGCCCGGCTGTTGCAGGCGGGGCAGCGTGAAGTAAGCTGGGAGATTGTTGACGGGCGCCTGTTGATTGCCCAGCCGATCCTGGATTACCAGGACCAGATGAAAGGGGTGGTGGTGGTTCTCCAGGATATGCGGGAAAACCTCGGCACCATCCAGCGGATGCGTTGGACCCTGCTGTTGGGTGGCGGGCTGGTGCTGGTTGCCCTGGGCTCGCTGTTGTACAGCTTTTCCTCCTCCCTGGTTAAACGGATGAACGAGCTGGCCGGAAATCTGGACGAGGGGGCGGCCCAGATTTCCGGTTCCGCCGATCAGGTTGCTTCCGGCAGCCAGGAGTTGGCGGAAGGCGCTTCCCAGCAGGCCGCCTCCCTGGAAGAAACCTCGGCTTCCCTGGAAGAGATCGCGGCCATGACCAAGCAGAACGCCGATAACGCACGGCAGGCCGACAGCCTGATGCGGGAAACCAAGAATACGGTGGGGCAGGCTGCCGCCGCCATGGTCAACCTGACCCGGGCCATGGAAACCATCACCCGTTCCAGCGAGGAGACCTCCAAAATCGTCAAGACCATCGACGAAATCGCCTTTCAGACCAACCTGTTGGCCCTGAACGCGGCGGTGGAAGCCGCCCGGGCCGGCGAAGCCGGAGCCGGATTCGCGGTGGTGGCCGACGAGGTCCGCAACCTGGCCATGCGGGCGGCGGAGGCGGCCCGCAATACCTCTACCCTGATCGAGGATACCGTAAAGCGGGTGGAGGAGGGGGCTGCCCTGGTGGCCAGCACCAACGAAACCTTTGTCGCGGTGGAGAGCAGCACCGGCAAGGCCACCAGCCTGGTGGGGGAGATCGCCACGGCCTCCGGTGAACAGGCCGGTGGTATCAGTCAGCTCACCAAAACCATCGGCGAAATGGATAGTGTGGTCCAGCGCACCGCCGCCAACGCCGAAGAGTCGGCCGCCGCCGCCGAGCAACTCAGCGCCATGGCGGCCCAGATGACCGAACATGCCGCCGGCCTGGCGGTGCTGGTGGCCGGTGGAGGCAGCGGCGATTCCGGCGGCGGTCGGCGCCGACGTCGGGCATTGTCCATGAGTTGAGCCGGCCCGGTCTGCGGTCTTCGTTGACTGATGGTAGGCCAATAAGCCAACGGGAGGGGGTGCAAAATGAAAAGAAACAGCAAGCCAAGCCACTGGCCTCTTCGGCTTTTGCTGGTCGTTGCGTTGCTTACGGTGATGGCCGGTTGGCCGCCGCCGGCTCAGGCTCAGGGTCAGGCTCAGGCGGCTCCGCCGGAGCGCGCTCTTAACTTTGCGGTGCTGCCTTACACCTCGCCCCGCGCCCTGATGGAAATCTACGAACCTCTGGTCAAGCGGATCGAACAGCGGCTGGAGCGGCCGGTGCGGTTAGTCACCGCCCCCGATCTGCCGACCCTGCGGCAGCGGGCCCTGGAAGGCTCCTATGATTTTATTATTCCTCCCAATACCATGGTGGCCGACCTGGTGGAGGAGGGTTACCTGGTGGTGGCTCGGGGGATGCCGTCCTTCCGGGGCGGGGTTATAGTCCGCCAGGACAGTTCAGTCCGCCGGCTGGAGGATTTACGCGGTCGAACCCTGGCTGGGGTAGGCCGCCACTCCTACGGGGGCTACCTTTTTCTCCGGCCCCGGCTGGAGCAGGCCGGAATCGACCCCGATCGGGATCTCAAAACGGTCTTTGGTTCCTTGGACAACATTATTTATGGGGTGATCAACGGCCAGTTCGATGCCGGGATTGGGCGCCTGGACATGTTGCATCACCCCCGCCACAGCGCCTTGCTGCCCCGGTTGCGGCTGGTTGAGGAATCAAACGATATTCCCCAGTTTCCCTTCATGGTTGCCGAGTGGTTTTGTGAGGCCAGCGTTGCCGTTCTGCTCGATGAGTTGCTGCGGCTTTCACCGGATAACCACGAGGACTTCCCCCTGTTGAACAGCCTGGGAATCAGCCGGATGGAAGCGGCCACCTTTGCCGATTACGAGCCCTTCATTAAACTCCTCTCCGAGGTGCCATGAACCTGATGCCCGCCATCAGCCTGCGCAGCCTGCTGATCATCTACTGTACCGTGGTGACCCTGTTGCTCACCGCTTCCCTGCTTTTGTTTCATTCCCGCATTTTTGAACGCTACGCCATCGAACGACTTACGGCCCACGGCAAGGCGGTGGCCGCCAACACCGCCTTTCTCATCGCCGGTGAGCTGGTCAGTCATAATTATGCCTTTCTCCAGCAATTCAGCGAGGAGTTTTCCGCCCGCCTCGAAATCAGCAGCATGATGATCAGCGACGAGGATTGGCGGCTGATCGCCACTCCCGACCGGCAACTGCTGGGGCGGGCCATGGAGCGGGAGCCTGCTGGGGATTGTCTTTTCGTGGACAACGAGTTCTGTGTCCGCTTCAATCGCCGGGAGGGGTTGCTGACCGTCACGGCACCGGTGGCCATTGGTGAGCGCCTGCTGGGGCGGGTGCGCGTCGTTTTGCTCACCGCAGAGATGATGGCCGGCCTGCAGGCCTTGCAGCGCCAGGGAACCATGATCGGCCTGGCCTGCTGGTTGCTGGCGATGCTGGGAGGTTTTTTCCTCGCCCGCCGCCTGAGCGACCCCTTGCGACGTTTTATGCAGGCCACCGACCAGATTCGGCAGGGGGATTTTCAGACCGCTATTCCCGCCGGTGGTCCGGTGCTGGAATTGGGTAACTATGGCCGGGCCCTGGAAACGATGGCGACCACCATCGCCCAGCGTGAGCGGGAGATTGCCCGGATGCGCAACTAC
>OBJA01001791.1_pt1 | contig 13806 bp, 7 predicted proteins | sample 1519751 | NCBI WGS metagenome assembly OBJA01 (sample SAMEA3881238, study PRJEB22517) | soil metagenome | biome: lake sediment; feature: soda lake sediment; material: sediment, water from around vicinity | place: India | collected 2013-12-23 | depth 3 m | reverse complement strand
GGTCTGTAGTGCGGAAATGGCTTCGTATCGGCGTGACAATCCGGAAAATCGTCTTGAATTCATTGATATCAGTGCCGATGATTTTCGGCCTGGAGACTATGATAAGTCCCTGGGGGATTTTATGTCGGAACTCCACGTACGCGATGCCAACGACAATTATTACACCGGTGTTGATGCTTTTATTGCTATATGGCAGGCCTTTCCAAGTGGTTCGGCATGGCGGTTTGCAGCGGCCCTGCTGGGGTTGCCGGGGGTCAATTCATTAAGCCGTGGAGGTTATCGGTTGTTCGCCCGCTATCGTCATCTCCTGCCGAAAAACGATCAGGAGTGCGAAACGGGAAGCTGTGACCTTGAGCGCAGAAAAACCGACCACAGGACAGAAGGTCACTGATGCAGGTTCTGGGAATTGATATCGGCGGTAGTAGCATCAAGGCCGCACTGGTAGATGTTGACGGTGGCCTGATCCTCGGGCGGGTGCTTGAAGTAATGACTCCGCAGCCGGCTACTCCCGCAGTGGTTGCGACAGCAGTGGCGCAGTTAATCTCCGAGTTTGATTGGCCGGGCCGTGTAGGTATCGGTTTTCCGGCGGTGATTCGCGCAGGTGTTGTCGGCACGGCGGCAAATATCGATAACAGTTGGATCGGAATTGATGCTGTTAGCTTGTTCGGGGCTGCGACCGCAAGGGAGTGTGTTGTGCTCAACGATGCTGATGCCGCCGGTCTGGCGGAGATGCGCTTCGGAGCCGGGCGGGGGAATGATGCAACGGTGCTGGTCTTGACCCTTGGTACCGGTATCGGTTCGGCGCTGTTTTATCGACAGCAGCTGTTTCCCAATCTTGAGTTGGGGGCTCTGCCGCTCAACGGCATGGTGGCAGAGGCGTTCGCAGCGGCTTCTGTTCGCACAAGGGAAGAATTAAACTGGAGAGACTGGGCCGAGCGTCTCAATTGTTTTTTCAGTCATGCCGAGCGGCTGCTCTCACCGGAGCTGATTATTGTTGGTGGGGGTGTCAGTCAGCACAGTGACAGCTTTTTCCCCTATTTGCAGACCCGTGCCCGTCTGGTGCCGGCGAAACTGTTGAACGAAGCGGGGATTGTCGGTGCCGCCTGCCATGCGGTCGGCGTCAAAGACTGACAGGTTTTGCTGCGCCAGGGATGGGCCGTATTGGAATGCTCTTCGGTTTTCTCCTCAGGGATAATTCTGAAGAGGGTTCTGTGTTATGAATCTTATAAGGATATGCTATGTCGATTCGTGTTGCCTGCCATCACCTGACCCGTTACCTTTTTGATCGTCCGACCCAGCTCTTTCCACATATCTTGAGGTTGCGCCCTGCACCTCACTGCCGAACGCCGATTCGGGCCTATTCGATGAAAATTGTTCCGGAAGAGCACTTCCTCAACTGGCAGCAGGATGCCTTCGGTAATTATCTTGCCCGCCTGGTGTTTCCTGAACCAAGTCGTGAGCTGACCATCGAAGTTGAGGTTGTCGCTGATTTGACGACTTACAACCCTTTTGATTTTTTTATTGAAGAATATGCCGATAAGTACCCTTTTGCCTATGCTGGTCAGGAACGGACCGAACTGATCCCCTACCTGCAGAAAATCAGTCCCGGGCCACGACTGAGTCAGTGGCTGAGCAAGGTTGATCGTCGCTCCTGCAACAGTGTCGATTTTCTGGTGGAGATCAACCGGCAACTGCACGAGGATATTAGCTACAGTGTGCGTATGGAGCCGGGGGTGCAGACCTGTGAAACTACCTTGCGCCGTGCGATAGGTTCATGTCGTGACTCCGCCTGGCTTCTGGTCCAGATCCTGCGTCATTTGGGATTGGCGGCCCGCTTTGTCAGCGGCTATCTGATCCAGTTAAGTGCAGATGAAAAATCTCTTGATGGCCCATCCGGTCCGGAAAAGGACTTTACCGATTTGCATGCCTGGACCGAAGTCTATCTGCCCGGAGCCGGCTGGGTCGGTCTTGACCCAACGTCGGGACTTCTTGCCGGTGAAGGTCACATCCCTCTGGCCTGCACCCCTCATCCCGCCAGCGCGGCACCTTTGACCGGTGCAACCGGTAAATGCGAAGTCACCTTTGAACACAGCAACAGTGTTCGTCGAATCCACGAGGATCCACGGGTCACCAAGCCCTACAGTGATGACCAGTGGCAAATGATCAACGCCCTGGGGCAGCAGGTCGAGGCAGATCTGCTCGCTAACGATGTGCGCCTGACCATGGGGGGAGAGCCGACTTTTGTGTCGATTGACGACATGGAAGGAGCTGAGTGGAATACCCACGCCGACGGGAAACACAAACGCCAACTGGCCCATGATCTGATCTTGCGGTTGCGTCGGCGTTTTACTGTTGGTGGCCTGCTCCACTACGGGCAGGGCAAATGGTATCCGGGAGAGCCTCTGCCGCGCTGGGCCTACAACTGTTTCTGGCGCAAGGATTCGCGCCTGATGTGGCATAACCCGAAGTTGTTTGCTGACATTCACCACCAGGGGAAAACGACCCGTGAGGATGTTCATCGTTTTGCCCAGGCGGTCACTCGCCGTCTGGGGTTAAGCAGCGGCTATCTGGTTCCCGGTTATGAAGATCCTCTCTACTGGTTATGGAAAGAGGGGGCGGTGCCGGTAAACCTCGATCCGGCCAAGGCCGGCCTGAAGGATTCTCTGGAACGGCGTTCGCTGGCCAAGGTGCTGGCCCGCGGACTTGACGAGCCGGTCGGTTACAGCTTGCCCCTACGTTGGGATGCTGTGGCAACCCTTTGGAAAAGTGCCCCCTGGGAATTCCGGCGTGAGCAGATGTATCTGATTCCCGGTGATTCGCCCATGGGTATGCGGTTGCCTTTGGATGCTCTGCCCTGGGTGGCACCGGAAAAGCGCGAGCCCTTCATGGAACAAAGTCTGTTTGCGCCGCTGCCTCCTCTTGCCGATTATCATGCCGGGGATCAGCGCCAGATCGTCAGGGAACAGCCCTATCCGCAAGAGCGGACGGAGGAAGAAGAAGCGGATCCAGCCTGGGTGGACGTGCCCCATACGGCCCTGTGCTTTGAAGAGCGCGATGGTCGTTTGCACTTGTTTATGCCGCCCCTGACCTCTCTGGAACAGTATCTGGATCTGCTGGCTACCATTGAGCACACGGCAGAAGAACTGCAGATCAAGGTGGTAATTGAAGGATATGAACCACCGCGAGACTGGCGTGTTGAGCGCTTGAGCGTGACCCCCGATCCGGGTGTCATTGAAGTCAATATCCATCCGGCAGCGAGTTGGAATGAGCTCGTCGAAAACACCACGGCTCTTTATGAAGAAGCACGCCAGAGCCGACTTGGTACCGAGAAGTTCATGCTCGATGGTCGCCATACGGGTACCGGCGGCGGCAATCATATCACCATAGGCGGTCCGACCCCCGCTGACAGTCCCGTGCTGCGCCGCCCTGATCTGCTCCGCAGTCTGATTACCTATTGGCAGCACCATCCCGGTCTGTCCTATCTGTTTTCCGGAATTTTCATGGGGCCGACCAGTCAGGCTCCACGTATTGATGAGGCCCGGGATGACGCGCTCTATGAACTGGAGATAGCCTTTGCCCAGATGCCGGAAGGGGAGACGCCGGCACCGTGGCTGGTGGATCGGTTGTTGCGCAATCTTCTTGTTGATGTGACCGGCAATACCCACCGCGCCGAGTTTTGTATTGACAAACTCTACTCCCCCGACAGCTCCTCCGGGCGCCTCGGCCTCCTCGAACTGCGAGCCTTTGAAATGCCGCCCCACGCGCGCATGAGTCTGGTGCAGAACCTGCTTCTGCGTACTCTCATCGCCTGGTTCTGGAAGCAGCCTTACAAGCATCCGCTGGTACGCTGGGGAACCTCTTTGCATGACCGTTTTCTGCTCCCCTGGTTTGTTCGCCAGGATATGAAGGATGTGATGCAGGATCTGCAGCGGGCCGGCTACCCGTTCCAACTGGAATGGTTTGACCCGTTTTTTGAGTTTCGTTTTCCCCGCTACGGTACCGTGCAGATTGACAATATCGAGCTGGAGCTGAGGTTTGCTATCGAACCCTGGCACGTACTGGGTGAGGAGGTAACCAGTCAGGGAACCTCACGCTTTGTCGATTCGTCTGTGGAGCGTTTGCAGCTTCATGTCACCGGATTGACTGAAGGGCGGCACCTGATCGCCTGTAACGGTCGCCGTATTCCTCTGCAGCCCACCGGGCGCAAGGACGAGTTTGTTGCCGGAATCCGCTATCGTGCCTGGCAGCCGCCTTCGGCACTGCACCCGACCATCAAGCCTCATTCACCGTTGGTGTTTGATGTGATCGACGGTTGGAACGGCTGCTCCATTGGCGGTTGTTCCTACCATGTTTCACATCCCGGCGGTCGCAGTTACGATGTGTTCCCCCTTAATCCCCTGATTGCCGAATCGCGTCGGCGGGCCCTTTTTACTGTCACTGAGCATACGCCGGGACGGATCCTGCCGCCGCTGGAATTCGGCCATCTCGGCAAGTTCTTCCCGACGGGGTCACCACCGGGACCGATGGTGCCACCGCCCGAGGAAGTTCAGGCGGAGTTCCCCTGTACCCTGGACTTGCGCCAGGGTCGGCAGAGGTAGTGACAGTTAATTTTCAGGTGGTTGCCAGTTGTTTCCTTCAGGAGAAATATTAACAGTGGTTTCCAACAGGGTTTCCCAAAGCCAGTCCGACACCCGTATCGACCAGTTTTCTGCCTACAATGACCTGAGTGGTGTCTCCGGTCGGCTTCCCACTCATTGGGAAGAATTGCAGCAGAATATGACAAAAGTCGGAAACCTCCGCCTGGTCAGATCGTTTCGCGAGGCGCAGCGCTTGCTGCGTGAGAGCGGTGCCATTCACAGTCTGGCTGACCCGCACTTCTCCCAGCGTGGCTGGCAGCTCGATCCGGTGCCGTTGATCCTCGACGAGAAGGAGTGGGCCCACATTGAAGCTGGAATGATCCAGCGTGCCGAGCTGTTTAACCTGATTCTCAATGATCTCTATGGTCCTCGTACCCTGATCCAGCGCCACCTGCTGCCACCGGAACTGGTGTTTGCCCACAGTGGTTTTCTTTATCCCTGTGCCGCTCCCGACTTCGCTTCAGAGCGCCGGTTGAATTTTTATTCTGCTGTGCTGGCCAGGGGCACCGATGGCAACACCTGGGTCGTTGGCGACCATGTCCGACCACCTTATGGTGGCGGCTATGCCCTGGAAGCCCGACTGATCATGGCCCGCAGTTTTCCGCAGCTTTTTGAAGGTTTCAAGGTTCATCGTCTGGCCATGTTTTTTCGCGCGGTGCGCCAGCGCCTGGCACAGTTGGCATTGCATCATCGCAACGAGCCCCGAATCGTCATTTTGTCCCCCGGACCGGGTCATCCGGATTACTCTGAGCACGCCTATCTGGCCTCCTATCTGGGCTATCCCCTGGTTCAAAGTGGTGACCTTGTCGTGCGCGATCAAAAAGTCTGGCTCAAGTCCGTTGACGGTTTACGCCAGGTCGACGTGATTTTCTCCCGATTGGTCGATGATGCCTGTGATCCTTTGGAGCTTCGCGCCGATTCCGACGGTGTTCCGGGGTTGGTCCATGCCGTACGTCAGGGGCATGTGTCCCTGTCAAACCCCATCGGCAGCAGCTTGCTGGAAAATCCGGCTCTGCTGGCTTTTCTCCCGGCCATTTGCCGTTTTTTTCTCGGTCGCGAGTTGATCCTTCCATCCATCGCAACCTGGTGGTGCGGCCAGCCGGATGAGTGTCGTTACGTGCTTGACCATCTGGATCGATTGATCGTGCGACCGATTCACCCCGTCCCGGGGTTGCCGGTGTCGAGTCCCAGTGCCATGTCGAGTGAACAACTCCAGCGCTGGCATGACCTGATTTGTGCCAATCCACGTCTCTTTGTCGGTCAACAGCAAGTTGACTACATGGCTTTTCCTTCTTTTGATGGAAAAAGAATAGTGCCGCGTCGCAGTCTGCTCAGTAGCTATGCCGTTGCAGATGACAGCAGTTATCAGATTATGCCGGGGGGATTGAGCCGGGTGGCGCTGAACGGGGAGAATCTGCTGATGACCGGACAGCGGGGAGGGGGCATCAAGGACACCTGGGTCCTGACTCCGGAAATCGGCAAGCAGGTCAATCTCTGGCTGCAGGCGCAACCGGATCAACTTCTTGCTCCGCGTTTTATGCCGCTGCCAAGCCGTTCAGCAGAAAATCTGTTCTGGGCTGGTCGCTACGCCGAGCGCACCGAGCAAACCGGGCGTTTGATGCGTTCGATCCTGGTCAAATTAAGAGAGGTGAATGAGTTTGGTGATCCTGACGACCGTATCAGCCTCAATCATTTGCTGCGTTCCCTGACCCACGTGACCCAGACCTATCCCGGCTTTACCGGCGATGATGCGCGACAGATGTTAAAGGATCCCCGTTCTGAAATTCTGTCCCTGGTACGCGATCTGGATCGGGCCGGCAGTCTGCGTTCCTCATTGCGCAGCCTGGCACGATCGGCGGTGGCAGTGCGGGATCTGTTGCCGGAGGATGCCTGGCGATTGGTAGACCAATTACAAAGCTGGAATCCACGGGTCAGCCGCGCCCAGATCGGCAGCGGGAAAATGTATGACAGCATTCACCAGCTGGTGCTGCAGCTTTCTGCCTTCAGCGGGCTGGCCTATGAAAACATGTCACGCGAAACCGCCTGGATGTTTCTGAATATCGGTCGTCGTATCGAGCGGGCCTTGAATCTGATTGATCTGCTGCGGGTGACGCTGGTCCCCTGTTACAGTGCCGCGACCGAGGCCCGTATCATGGAAACGGTGCTGTCAAGCTGCAACAGCCTGGTGGTGTTTCGGCGTCGCTATCGTTCTTTTATGCAATTGTCACCGATTCTGGACCTACTGTTGTTTGATGAACATTATCCGCGGGCGCTGGCCTGTCAGTTGCGGCAAATGAAAAGGCATATTGCTGAACTGCCCCAGGAGTCGCCGGCGTCAGCAACCTGCAAAGATGAAACGATTATCGCCGATGCCCTCGCGGCATTATTGGCAACAGATCACAAAAGCCTGATCCGGCGGTCAGCCGACGCTTGTACCTATCCCTTGCTGGAGGAGGCGCTGTTGAATCAGAAACACCGGCTGGAACAGCTTTCCGAAACCCTCATGTTATTATATTTCAGTCCGACGTTGGCACTTCACCGTCTCGGAGCCTCAGCGCAGGAGCGCATGTCATGAAATACCGGGTGCGCCACATTACCCAATATCACTACAGCGAGGCCGTTACCCTGTGTCGCAACGAAGCATGTCTGTTGCCGCGTTCCACCGAATGGCAGCAATGTCATCATGCCGAGTTGCAGGTCAGGCCGCAACCTGCGGACCTGGCTGAGTTCGATGATTTTTTCGGCAATCGTAAAACTCACTTTGCAATACAGGACGCCCACGAAAAATTGACGGTCACGGCAACAAGTGACGTCGAGGTGAAACCACAGCCGTTGCAACCCATCGAGAATTCGCCGCCGTGGGAAGAGGTTGTCAGGCGATTGGCAGAAGACCGCAGTTCCTCGGCCGTTGCCGCGCTACCATATTTATACCCATCGCCACTGATTCCTGCCCTGCCCGGCGTGGCGGCCTATGCCGGCGTGTCGTTTTCACCTGCGCGTCCTGTTCTGGCTGCTGTCGCCGATCTGACCCGGAGGATTTATGACGAGTTTACCTATGATCCGGAATCAACCACCATTACTACCCCGCTGGCAGAGGTGATACAACAGCGACGTGGTGTCTGTCAGGATTTTGCTCACCTGGCTATCGGATGTTTACGTACTGCAGGCTTGGCAGCGCGCTATGTCAGCGGCTATATTGAAACTCTACCGCCACCGGGACAGGAGCGTTTGATTGGTGCCGACGCTTCCCACGCCTGGTTTTCGGTTTATGTGCCGGGCAGTGGCTGGTTTGATTTTGACCCCACCAATAATCAGCGCCCCGTTGATCAGCACATCACCGTTGCCTGGGGGCGTGATTTTGCCGATGTTTCTCCCCTGAAGGGGATTGCCATGGGAGGCGGAAAACATCGGGTACTGGTTTCCGTTGATGTTGCTCGACAGGAATAACCGTCACTAAAATTTACAAAATTGCAGGTGTCGCGTTCACTTCAGGACAAAAGCGTGACCAATAAATGACAGGAGGAGACGATGAATTTCACCAGCTATGTTACCGAGGGGTTTTATGATGAACTGTTCGATGCCGACGGCTCTCCTCGTCCTGGAGCCGATTTGTTGGTGAAGCGGATCAATGCCCTGCCGGACACTGAACTGAAAAGGCGTCAGCTTGCAGCAGAGAAGGCTCTGCTCAATCTGGGTATCACCTTCAACGTTTATAGCGACGAAGCGCAAACTGAAAAAATTTTCCCCTTTGATATCGTACCGCGCATTATCCAGGCACAGGAGTGGACCACTCTTGAAGCAGGTTTGAAACAGCGCATACACGCTCTTAACCAATTCATTGATGACGTCTATCACGACCAGAAAATTCTCAAAGACAAGGTCGTGCCGGCCGATCTGGTGCTTTCCGCCGAAGGATTTCGTAAGCCTTGTGTCGGCATCAACCCGCCCCGTGGTGTCTGGTGCCATATTACCGGAACCGATCTGGTCCGTGATGGTGATGGTCAGTATTATGTTCTGGAAGACAACCTGCGTTGTCCATCCGGTGTTTCCTATGTGTTGGAGAATCGCCAGATCATGAAGCGGACCTTTCCGTTGGTGTTCGACGCCTGCAGTGTTCAGCCGGTCACCGACTATCCGTTAAGGCTTCTTGATATGTTGCAGGAAATGGCTCCTGCTGATGTTCGTTCCCCGGTGGTAGCGGTGTGGACGCCGGGTATCTATAACTCTGCTTATTTTGAACACAGTTATCTGGCACAACAAATGGGTGTCCGCCTGGTGGAGGGGAATGACCTGGTGGTTCATCGTGGCGAAGTGATGATGCGCACGACCAGTGGGCTTGATCGGGTCGATGTCATTTATCGACGGATTGATGATGATTTTATCGATCCCAAGGTTTTTCGTGCCGATTCCATGCTCGGAGTCCCGGGCCTGATGGAAGCCTACAGCAAGGGGCGGGTAGCCCTGGCCAATGCCCCGGGTACCGGCGTAGCTGACGACAAGGCCGTCTACGCCTATGTGCCCGACATCATCAAGTACTATCTCGGTGAAGACCCGATCATCAACAACGTGCCAACCTACGCCTGCTGGCGTGAGGACGATCGCAAGTATGTGTTGGAAAATCTTGACAAACTGGTGGTCAAGGCAGTCAATGAGTCCGGTGGATACGGTATGCTCGTCGGTCCCCATGCAACTGCTGCCGAGCGGGAGGACTTCCGGCGGCGGATTCTTGCCAGTCCGCGCACCTACATCGCCCAACCAACCCTGTCTTTGTCGCGGGTGCCGGTGCTGGTTGATGATCACTTTGAAGGGCGTCATGTCGATTTGCGCCCCTACATTCTCTATGGTGATGACAACATTTACGTGTTGCCGGGGGGGCTGACCCGAGTTGCCTTGAAAAAAGGATCACTGGTAGTTAACTCGTCTCAAGGGGGCGGCAGCAAGGATACCTGGGTGATCAACTCAGGCACCGGGCCATCACCGGAGTCCCCCCTGCAGGAACAGAGAGAAGATCAGGAGGATAAGCCATGCTGAGCCGGGTTGCCAATTCCATCTACTGGCTGAATCGTTACATCGAGCGGGCGGAAAACGTTGCCCGTTTTATCTCCGCCAATTACAACATGACTCTGGATATTCCCGAAAGTGCCGGTGATCAGTGGCAACCGTTGATCAATACCACCGGCGATCATGAATTGTTTGAAGAGCTTTATGGCAAGGCCACGCGGGATAATGCCATCCGTTTTTTGACCTTTGATCGCCGCAATTGTAACTCGATTTACTCCTGTGTACGGGCGGCGCGGGAAAACGCCCGCTCCATTCGCGAATACATCAGCTCGGAGATGTGGGAACAACTCAACACCTTTTACCTGATGGTCAATGCCGCTTCGGAAGAGTCGGTCATGGATCTGCCCCATCAGTTTTCTGCCGACGTGATGAATTCGAGCCATGCTTTTATCGGCATTACCGATGCGACCATGAACCATGGGGAAGGTTGGCACTTCGGACGTCTTGGACGGATGCTGGAACGGGCTGACAAGACCACCCGTCTCCTCGACGTCAAATACTTCATCCTCCTTCCCTCTGTTGACTATGTTGGTAGTCCTTACGACAATATTCTCTGGGGGGCGTTATTGCGCTCTGCCAGTGCCTTTGAAATGTACCGTAAGCAGTTCGGGCGTATTGCGCCGCGTAACATTGTCAAATTTTTAATGCTCGATCATCATTTTCCCCGTGCCGTGCACTATTCCCTGGCGATGGCGATGAATTCCCTCAATGAAATCAGCGGCAGTCAGAGCGGCTCTTACTCCAACAAGGCCCAGCAGGTTCTGGGAAAACTGTTGGCAGAGTTTCAATACACTGATCTCGAAGAAATTTTTGATTATGGCTTACATGAATATCTGGACTTGACCCAGACACGAATAAATCAGGTCGGCGATGCGATCTATGATGTGTTTTTTCATTTCGAAACTCTTTGATCAGTCTTTGAGGGGGCCGTACTGAAAGTCGCTTGCGAAGCTGAGTTGTTCTGCGGACGATTAATGTGGTATGGATTAGAATAGTTTGTCGGCACGGGTATAACCGCGCGTTTAGAGGTTGAACTCTTTTTGGTTCAATGGGCCCTTATGGTCGCAGAGAATAAAAAACGTCGGATACAAACACTGTCTCTGCGGACTGTCTTGACCGTCCCCTATGTTTCTCTGGTTGTTTTCCTGGCAGCTTCCCTTGGTTTTTTGTCCTATACTGCCGGCAGTCGTGCGGTTCTGACCGTGTCGGAGCATCTGCTGAACGAAACCGTGAGCCGGATCGGTCAGGCTGTTGATCGTCATGTTGTCGGCTCCGTGGCCACTCTTGAAACGGCATTCCCTGAAGGAATATACGCCCCCGTCGACATTGAAACAGATTTCGACAGCATGCGAACACGCTTCTGGGTTGCCACCTCGCTTCATATTGATCCCAACAATTTTGTCTATTACGGAAATGTTGCCGGCCAGGCTTTTGGGCTCTATCGGCATTCCTATGAAATCGGTGAATTGCGACTGAAGTTCCGGCCGGAGGATCATCGTCGCCGCTATCGCATCGTCGGTATCAGCGGAACTCCAGAATATGATTCAACGGAAAAGGCCTTGTTCGACCCCAGGCAACGTCCCTGGTTTACTGCGGCGGCCACTGCTACCAGTGATATCTGGACCTCGGTTTATATTGATTTCGGTACCAGAGACCTGGTTGCGACCAGGGCGCGTCGTGTTCTTGGAAAGTGTGGAGAATTCCAGGGGGTCGTGGCGACCGATATGCCCCTGCGGGCTCTTAATGATTTTGTTTCCACCCTGCATATTTCTCCCAACGGATTGGCATTTATTCTGGAACCCAACGGCGATCTGATTGCCTCATCCCAGAGTCCCAACGTCCGGGATCTGGGAGATGGTCAGACGGTCAGGATCAACGCCGCCGAAAGTGGTCATCCCCTGCTCACGGAGATTTATCAGCAGTTGCTGCCGAAACTGAAAGGGGATCTGACCCCGGGTGCGGCCCATACCTTTTTCTTTAATGACAGTCGGGGAGAAAAAATTCACGTTGCGTTCGAACTCTTTACCGACAGTGCCGGACTTAAATGGGTTAATGTCGTTGCTTTGCCCAGTCGCGACTTCATGGGTGGGATCAGTACCAACGTTATGCGTACCAGCATGCTCGGTGGGGTGGCGACGATCATTGTCATTCTTCTGGGTTTCCGGATTTTGCACTGGGTAACCGTTGATATCAAGAAACTGTCGGTGGCGGTTCAACGCGTCGGCAGTGGCCATCCGGAGCATCCCATCAGCATCCGCCGCAACGACGAAATCGGGGACCTCGCCAAGAGTTTTCAGGCCATGTGCTATCGCCTGCAGACCGATCACTTGACCGGCTTGCCTAATCGTTATGCTTTTGAACGGGCGATCGACGCGGCAATCGAACGTCAACGCAGGGTCGGCAATGAGCAAGGGGTGGCGGTTCTTTTTATTGACATCAATGACTTCAAGAATATCAACGATCAATTTGGTCACGATGCCGGAGACCGGGCCCTGATCGAGTTGGCCTTGCGTTTGCGCACCCATGTTCGCAAAGAAGATCTGGTTGCCCGCTATGCCGGCGATGAATTTGTCGTATTGATGGAAAACGTCGGCGAAGATGAGGATCTGGAGACGATTCGTCGCCATATTGAAGAGGTCCTGCAGGCTTCACTGCGCACCATCGACAACAGAACCATCAGTGTCAGCGGTGCCATTGGCATTGCCCGCTATCCTGCCGATGCCGAAAATCTCAAGGACCTGGTCCATATTGCCGATCAGCGCATGTATCGTCATAAGGAGAAAGCCAGGGGGTGACGGTCGTCCTTATCCGTTCGCCGGAAAGCAGCAGGAGTAACTTATGAAGATTGATACCGCTCTTTTTGAGCAGGTTTTTGCCCAGTTGCCGGACGTTGTCACCATTCAGGACCGCAACTTCCGGATCATCTATCAGAACAACGCTGCTCATGAGGTTTTTGCTTCTCACCTTGGGGAAGAGTGCTTTCGTATTTACGAAGGGCGAAAAGGGGTCTGTGACGATTGTGGCCTGGTGGAGGTTTTTGCCTCAGGGAAAACCACGAAGGTTGTTCGGGCCCTGACGTCTTCTGATGGTTCTGTCAGTTACTGGGAAAATACCTGCTTCCCCTTGTTTGACGCTGCTGGTGAAATCAGCGCCGGGGTGGAGATCTGTCGCAACATTACCGAACGCAAGCTCATGGAAGAGGCTCTGTTTTTCGTTGCGCAACGGGGGTGGCAGTCCGGTTCAAGCGAGTTTTTTGATGCCCTGGTCCTGTTTCTCGGCGAACGTCTTAATATGGATTATGTCCTGATCGGGCGTCTGGACGACGCTGCAAACAGGGTTTTGACCCTGGCCATGAGTGCCAAAGGAGCCATTGTTCCAAATCAGGACTATCCCCTTGCCGGAACTCCTTGTGAAAACGTTGTCGGGGCGCAGCTATGTATTTATCCACAGGATATTCAAGGGTTGTTCCCGGAGGACCATCTGTTGGTCGAGATGGGGGTCCAGAGCTATATCGGCATCCCTTTATGGGATTCCACCGGTCAGGCCATCGGTCTCATCGCCCTGCTGGACAGTCGGCCCTTAAGCGATCCCGGACCCGCCTCCCAGGTGCTGCAACTTATTGCCACTCGTGCTGCCGCAGAAATGGAGCGGGAGCAGAGTGATCGCATTATAAGGATTCACGAGCGCGAATTTCGAAGCCTCGCGGAAAACTCCCCGGATAATATATCCCGTTACGATACCTCCTGTCGGACTCTTTATATCAATCCTGCCCTGGAAAAAACCCTGGGATATTCGGCAGCGACACTGATCGGCACGACACCTGTGGAGAAACCCCGTATGCTCGAGAGCGAGGCCTTCCAGGAAAAATTGATCAGCGTCCTTGGCAGCGGAGAAACGGCAGAGATGGATCTGGTGATGCCGGATCGGGGGAGGGGGGAGCGTTACCATAATATCCGTTTTACCGCTGAGCGTGATGATGATGGCCGGATTACCGGGGTGCTGGCCATCGGACGCGATATCACCGAACGTAAACATATCGAGGAGCACCTGCGCAAACTGACCCAGGCGATTGAGCAGAGCCCGGTTTCGATTGTCATTACCGATACGA
>OBJA01001790.1_pt1 | contig 13807 bp, 9 predicted proteins | sample 1519751 | NCBI WGS metagenome assembly OBJA01 (sample SAMEA3881238, study PRJEB22517) | soil metagenome | biome: lake sediment; feature: soda lake sediment; material: sediment, water from around vicinity | place: India | collected 2013-12-23 | depth 3 m | reverse complement strand
CAACCACCTTGTCGGGCGGCGAATCGCAACGGGTAAAACTGGCGTCGGAACTCGCCAAAAGGGATACAGGGAAAACGATGTATATCCTGGATGAACCCACAACCGGACTTCATTTTGAAGATATCCGGGTGTTGCTGGAAGTGCTGGACAAACTGGTTGACCGGGGAAACACAGTGGTGGTGATCGAACACAACATGGACGTGATCAAAGTGGCCGACCACATCATCGACTTGGGACCGGAAGGCGGAAAAGGCGGGGGCAAAATCCTTTGTGCCGGGACACCCGAAGAAGTGGCAAAAAACAAAAAATCATATACCGCGAAATATCTTAAAGATGAGTTGAGGTAATAGATGCTCAGCGATGCACCAACCAGTATCAGGGAAATTGCCTTTAGAAACATTTTTTGTTTGAAGTCACATTGTCTGTCGGAATCACTTCCAAATGTTGTGGGAACTGGATACCAAAAACCTTATCTAATGGGTTCACCTTAGTAGCCCGTCAAAAAAACCTATAACCCTAACCTTATTTATCTTATTTTTTTTCAGATGATCCTGACAATATTGACGATAAGCTAAATAAGGTTGAGGTTTCCTTTTATTCCCCGGCTACTAAGGTTTAAGGAAAACTAGAATAAGGTTTTTGACAGAAAAAGGGGATCGTACAAAATAATCGGACAAATCCTCAAAACTCATGTTAATGGTTTGAATAACGCATTTCCTCTTTTCCTGCCTTTATTTAAGCCGATTTTACTAAATTAGTCAGCTTTTTATGCGAAAGGCAAATCAATCATTTTTTTGAAAATATTACGCTATGAACACAATCGAAATTTACTGCGAAAATAATAACCTCACCAAATCATACCCGCTGGGAACCACGCTCAAAGAAATAAGCGACGACATGCAGATTAAACTCAAGAATCCGGTTTGCGGCGCTTTGGTCAACCACAAAGTCAAAGAATTGTCGTTTGCCATTGTCAAATCAAAACGGATCCGGTTTATTGATTATTCGCATGTTGACGGACGCCGGTTATATACCCGTTCGTTGCTGTTTCTTTTATATATGGCTGTCAGGGAAACTTTTCCGCAGGTAAAACTTCGCATTCTGAACGGCATTTCGAACGGCTATTATTGTGAACTGGTCGGGCTGAAACGCACCATTACCGATTCCGATATTTTCGAACTAAAAAACGAAATGCGCCAATGGGTTGAGCGCGACCTCCCGTTTGAGAAAAAAGGTATTCCCACCAACGAGGCGGTCGAAATACTTGTCCAGCAAGGGCTGGAAGAAAAAGCGCGGCTGTTTGAACAACAGGGGACTTTGTTTTCATACCTGTATTTTCTGAATGGCGAAGCCAACTATTTTTACGGGCACCACGTCCCTTCAACCGGCTACCTCACCAGTTTCGACCTGTCTCCTTATTTCGACGGGCTTTTACTCCAGGTGCCACAGGTAAACAATTTCGACGAAGTGTATCCTGTCATGAAACAGGAAAAACTGTTTGGAGTTTTCAAAGAACATAAACACCGGGCAAACATCCTGGATGTGCCCGATCTGGGTAAGCTGAACGAATATGCCGAGCTTGGCAAAAGCGGAGACATCATCAAAATTTCGGAGGCTTTGCACGAAAAACAAATTGCTGAAATTGCCAATCAAATTGATGTTTTACAGAATGATGTAAAAATTATCCTCATTGCGGGGCCGTCGGCTTCGGGAAAAACCACCTTCAGCAAACGCCTGGCGGTGCAACTGGCTGTCAATGGTCTGGTGCCGCACATGATTTCGCTGGATGATTATTTTGTTGACCGCGAAAAAACCCCGCTTGACGAGTATGGCCAGTATGATTTCGAATCGCTGGAAGCCATTGATGTGGACTTCTTCAACCTTCAACTATTGCAGCTTTTTAACGGCGAAGAGGTAGAACTTCCAAAATTCAACTTTTCCCTGGGAAAAAGGCTGAACTCCGGGCACAAACTCCGGCTGGGAAGCGGGCATCTGCTTATCGTTGAAGGTATCCATGGTCTCAACCCCAACCTGACCCCACACGTCCAGGAAAAGCAGAGTTTCAACATATTTCTGTCAGCTTTGACCCAAATTTCTTTTGACGACCACAATCACATTTCAACCACCGACAACCGGTTGATTCGCCGAATGATCCGTGACAGCCTGTATCGCGGCTATTCCGCGGCCGAAACCATCAGGCGCTGGCCAAGCGTCCGCATGGGTGAAGAAAAAAATATTTTTCCGTACCAGGAAAATGCCGATGTGATGTTCAACTCAGCTTTGGTTTACGAGCTGGCTGTTCTGAAAAAATTTGCCGAACCGCTGCTAAAAAACGTGCCCGAAAACCAGGTGGAATATTGCGAAGCCAACCGCCTGCTCAAGTTTTTCAGTTACATTAAAAGTATCGACGGCATGGAAATCCCGCCCACTTCGCTGATCAGGGAATTCCTAGGAGGAAGCAGCTTCAGGTATTAAGCCTACTGCGAAGAAGTTACATCCGGTCCCGTAATCTGAATGTTAATTTTTTCTAAACATTTAGAAAACTTTAATGGTTTTTAAAGTTTTCATCTATATTTGTGCCCAAAATTAAATGTAATGGAAGTACGAGATCGAATCACCGAGGAGGCTACCAAACTGTTTTTTCAGTACGGCATACGCAGTATTACAATGGACCAGATTGCCGTCTCGCTGGGAATTTCGAAGCGGACGGTTTATGAAACTTTCAAGGATAAAACCGAGTTGATTCAGACCTGCCTGAAAGCGTTGATCAGGAAGAGAGACGAACGGAGCATGGAAATAACTTCATCCTCATCCAACGTTATTGAGGCGATTTTTACCTCCATGCACGACGGCATCAAAGCACTGAATACGATCAATCCTCTTTTCTTTCATGATTTGAAAAAGTATTACCCGGTGATTTGGAAAACGGTGCACGAGGAAAACAAGATAAAAAATTACAATCTGACCTACACGCAGTTGCGCAAAGGTGTCAATGAAGGTCTGTTTCGGAAAGACATTCACATCGGCATCGTATCCAAACTGTTTCACGAGCAGATCAACCTGGTTGCCGACGAAAATGTATTCCCCCGCGACCAGTATGATTTTACAGAACTTTTTCGGAATCTCATCATCAACTTTGTCCGGGGCATTTCAACCCCAAAAGGGATTGATGTGGTTGAAAAAATGCTGGAAGGATAAATTTTTTTAATCTTGAAAAAACTTTAAAAAACTAAATAGTTTTCACAGTTTATGATTGACGATCATTTAATAGTAGAAAAAACCTACGCCCTTTATACAAAGTACGGGATTAAAAGCATTAGTGTTGACGAGATTGCCACGATGCTTGGCATTTCCAAAAAGACGCTTTACCTGCACATTGGAAGCCGGGACGAGCTGCTTAAAAAGGTCATCGACTATAGCCTGTCCAATTTTATAACTGGCCTGCAACAGGCTATCTCACCTGAAAAAGATGTGATCAGGAAACTTGCAAAATATTTCCTTTATATACTGCATTTTACCAGGAAAGTGAATCCGTCATTTTTGCCTGATCTGAAAAAGGTCAACCCTTCACACTTTTCCACCATCGAAAATTTCCAGAACAGCGACTTATATAAAATGATCAAACCCATTATTGAACAAGGTGTCGCAGAAGGGATATTTCGTCGGAACATCGACATTAAATACGTGTATTTCAACCTGATGATAAAAACATCACGGGTGGCTCACCAATGCTTCCCTGATTACAACAAAGCACTTTTGGAAAAAACAATTTACCGGTTAATCCTCAACGACCTGATCGGAATCACTACCATGAGAGGGCATCAGCAAATTGAAAATCAATACAATGAATTACTCCAGTTAAATTAAAATCAGCATTTATGCAGGAGCTTGGAAAACAATCAAAACAAATAAAAATGATTAAAAAACCGATGATCATGGCGGTTTTGGCCATGTTCTTTTTCTACGGAGCAGTAGCGCAGGAAAATTTGTCAATTGACTTGCAGACAGCAAAAGAATACGCGTTGCAATTCAATAAAAACATCCGTAGTTCGGCGCTTTCCGTGCAGCAATCGCAGGAACAACTTAAACAGGCCATCGCTGCGGGCCTGCCGCAGGTGAACGCAACCACCGATTACACGAACGCGTTGGGAGCCGAAATTTCCATCCAGTTTGACGAAAACATGCCGGCTTCGCAAATCCCGATCGATCCGACCAGCAGTTTTAACCTGCGCGTTGGCCAGTTGATTTTTAGTGCCAATTACTGGGTCGGAATTCAATCTGCAAAGTTGTATCAGAAGTTGTCGGAGAAGAACCTGCAGAAAACCGAACGCGACATCGTCAGCCAGGTGACCGAAAGTTACTATTTGACCCTGGTTTCGGGTGAATCGCTGCGGATTTTGAAAACCAACCTCGAGAATCTCGGGTCGGTGTATGAAAAAACGAAGCCGATGGTTGAATTTGGCGTTATGGAAAAAGTGGAGCTCGACCAGCTTTCGGTGCAGGTTAACTCGCTAAAGAATGCTGTCAATTCAGCCGAACGCCAGTTTGAAATGGCGAAAAACATGCTTCGCCTGCAGCTTGGCGTTTCAGCCGACACCAGCCTCGAACTGACTGAATCGCTCCAGTCGGTTATTGCCGCCGGCGGGTTTGAGCAGACTTTAGACAATGGGTTTTCCCTGGAACAAAACATCGATTTTCAGTTGATGAATGTCAGGGAAGAGATGCAAAAAAAACAGGTGGACATGCAAAAAGCCAATTATTTGCCCAACATTTCAGGCTACTATTCATTCACCCAAAAAATCCTTAAACCAGCTTTCGACATGACGCCAAACCACGTGGTGGGCATGCAAATGAACATTCCGATTTTTTCGAGCGGAGAAAGGCATTCGAAAGTGAAACAAGCCAAAATTGAACTGGAAACCATACGCAACGAAAAAGAATTGCTCGAAGACCAACTGGGTATCCAGCACAAACAGCTCAGTTTCAACCTGAAAAATGCTGTCGAAAATTTTGAAAATCAAAACCGGAATGTCGAAGTCTCGCGTGAGGTGTACCAAAACCTGCAACGCAAATTTAACCAGGGATTGATTTCCGGACTTGAACTGACAAGCGCCGACAATAACTACCTCAAAGCTGAGTCAGAATATTTACAAGCCTCGCTGGAATTGCTGCGGGCACAAAACGAGTTAAACACCTTGATTGGAGAATTGAAATAAACAATACAAAGAACTTCAAAATGAAACGATTAAACATTTTAACAGGACTCCTTGCCTTCGGCGCTGTAGTTTTTTCATCGTGTTCAGGCCCGAAAGAAGATGGCGGGCCAACAACCGGCACCAGCCGCTCAGCAGAACGTGTCAGGGTAACCACCCTTGCGAGCGAACAAATTACCCGCAGCATCGATTATTCAGCCAGCCTGGAACCATTTAACACGGTGCATATGGTGCCCGCATCACCCGGCCGCATTGAAGCCATCCGGGTTGAACTGGGCGACCGCGTAAAAAAAGGACAGGAACTGGTACGGATGAACGACGCGCAGTTAAACCAGGCTCAGTTTCAATTGAATAACCTGAAAGCCGACTACGCCCGGCTCGATACGCTGAAAAAGTTGGGCAGCATTGCCCAGCAACAGTACGACCAAATACGCACCCAATACGAGGTTGCCCGTGAAAACGTCGATTTTTTAAGTAAGAATACGGTTTTAACTGCGCCTTTCAACGGCCTCATTTCGGGAAAATACCACGAACCCGGAGAAATGTATTCGGGAACGCCGGTTGCTGAAATCGGCAAAGCGGCCATCCTGACCATTATTCAGGTTGATAAGCTGAAGGCGATTGTGAGCCTTTCTGAAAAATATTTTCCGAATATCAAAAAGGGAATGCCTGTTTCCGTCACATTCGATGTTTATCCCGGGGAAACGTTTGCGGGCGAAATTTTCAGGATTGCCCCAACGATTAACTCACAAAGCCGATCGTTCGAGGTCGAAATAAGCATGGACAACCCAACGGGGAAATTGCGCCCGGGCATGTTTGGCCGGGTATCTATCGACCTGGAACACGTCGACGCGGTGGTGCTTCCGGCTTTGGCTGTGCTGAAAATGCAGGGTTCGAATGTACGTTACCTTTTTGTCGAAAGAAATGGCCAGGCTAAAAGGATCGAAGTGCTATTGGGCAGTCGTTTTGACGATAAAGTGGAGGTGATTTCCGACGAACTGCGTCCCGGCGACCATGTCATTATTGAAGGACAGGCCCGCTTGCTGGACGGGGCAGCCGTGGAAGTGGTGAACTGATATTTCGCCTGAATGAGTTAAAAATAAAGGAATCAAATTATGAGTATTTATAAAAGTGCTGTTGATAAACCGGTTACCACCTTCATGATTTTTATTGCCCTGGTGGTGATGGGTGTTTTTTCACTCGTCAACATTCCGGTTGACCTGTACCCCGAGATGGAGCCGCCCTATGTTTCGGTAATGACAACCTATTCGGGTGCCAACGCATCGGATATTGAAACCAATGTGACCAAAGTGTTGGAGGATGCATTAAACTCGGTGGACAAACTGAAGGAAATGACTTCCACTTCTTCGGATAACCTGTCGGTAATTTCGCTGGAATTTGAATGGAATGCCAACCTGGATGAAGCCACCAACGACATCCGCGACGTGATTGACCGGGTGTATGGCAACCTTCCTGATGCCGTTGACCGGCCCACCATTTTCAAATTTAATACCAGCATGTTTCCCATTCTTTTTTATGCCATCACGGCTGAAGAAAGTTACCCGGGACTGGAGAAAATCATTGACGAAAAAATAATCAACCCGCTAAATAGGGTTGACGGCGTGGGCTCGGTATCGATGATCGGTACACCACACCGCATGGTTTATATTGATGTGGACCCGAAACGGCTGGATGCTTACAACCTGACACTGGAGCAGATCGGCGCGACGGTGTCGGGCGAAAACCTGAACATGCCGCTCGGAAACGTGAAAATGGGCAAGTTAGATTACCAGATCCGCGTTCAGGGTGAATTTTCGGAAAGCGAACGGATTAACAACCTGGTGGTTGCCAACTACAATGGCAGGCAGGTCTATTTGCACGACATTGCCACCGTACGCGACACGCTGAAAGACGTTACCCTGGAAGAAAAAATCAACGGCCAAACCGGCGTCCGCATGTTTGTGATGAAACAGTCGGGTGCCAACACGGTGAAAGTGGCGCGTCAGATCAAAGAACGCCTGGAAGAGCTAAAACCCACTTTGCCACCCGACATTCACATCCAGGAAATTTTCGATTCGTCAACCTTTATCAAAGGCTCCATCAACAACCTGGCGTCAACACTGATGTACGCTATGATTTTTGTGGTTTTGGTGGTACTGTTTTTTCTCGGACGCTGGCGGGCAACCTTCATCATCGTTCTCACCATCCCCATTTCACTCATCGTGGCCTTTATCTACCTCTACATGACCGGCAATTCGATGAACGTCATTTCACTTACTTCGCTATCCATCGCGATCGGCATGGTGGTTGACGACGCCATCGTGGTTTTGGAAAACATCACCCGTCACGTCGAGCGTGGAGCCAGTCCGCGCGAAGCCGCCATTTATGCGACCAACGAAGTTTGGCTGTCGGTCATTGTGACCACGCTGGTGGTGGTCGCCGTATTTTTCCCGCTGACTTTGGTTTCGGGAATGACCGGTGTACTTTTCAACCAATTGGGATGGATTGTAACCATCACGGTAGTGACCTCAACCTTTGCCGCTATTTCGCTGACCCCCATGTTGGCTTCCCAATTTTTGAGGCTGAAGAAACGTGAAAAAGTGCGCAAATACGGCTACGAAAACACCATTGAAAAATGGCTGGGAAAACTGGATGAATTTTATGAATTTTCGCTTCGGAAGTTGCTGCATTACAAAACTGCTGTGGTGGTTGGCACCTTCCTGATGTTCTTCGGCTCTTTATTTTTAATGAAATTTGTGGGCTCCGATTTTATGCCCGAATCGGATGAAAGCCGGATGTCGGCCAATATTGAGCTGCAAACCGGTTTACGCGTGGAAGAAACGGTGAAAGTCACCCGCCAGTTGGAAAAACTGATCCGTGATCGTTATCCTGAAGTAGAACTGATTTCCTCGTCGTCAGGCTCCGACGACGAAGGCGGTTTTATTTCGATGTTCAGCACCACCGGATCAAACATCATCAACTTCACCCTCCGTTTGTCCGATCTGGAAAACCGGGAACGTTCGGTTTGGGAGATTGCGGATGACTTCCGGGCGCAAATCGCTTTGTTTCCTGAAGTGGTGAATTCAACCATTTCAACCGCATCTCAGGGACTCGGCGGATCGGGCAATGTGGTGGATTTTGAAATTTATGGCTACAATTTCGATGTCACCAACGCTTATGCAGAGCAAGTTTTTGACCGGATCAAGGCAATGAATGGCGCGCAGGACGTTTCAATCAGCCGGAAAAACGATAAACCGGAACTGCAAATCGTACTCGACCGGAACAAACTGTCGGAACACGGGCTGTCAACGGCACAGGTTTCCTCCTTTGTCCGCAATCGGGTGCACGGGCTGGTGCCATCTTATTTCAAAGAGGAAGGCGAAGAATACGACATCAGCATCCGGCTGGAAGAAAAATACCGTAATTCGGTCACAGATATTGAAGAGATGACCATCATGACTTCCTCCGGAAATAAAATCAAGCTCAAGGAACTGGGCAAAATTGTGGAATACTGGTCGCCGCCAAGCATCCAACACAAGCGGCGCGAGCGTTTAGTGACCATCTCCGCATCACCCGACAATATCTCGCTGGGCGAGCTGGCCACCCGCATTAAAACCGAAGTGGCAGCGATTGAAACGCCTGCCGGGATTGTAACATCCATTGGCGGAGCTTATGAAGATCAACAGGAATCTTTCATCGACCTGGCCATGCTGCTCGGGTTGAGCCTAATCCTTGTCTTTATCGTCATGGCCGCCCAGTTCGAATCGCTCCGGATGCCGCTGATCATCATGGTTTCAATCCCCTTCGCCTTCACAGGGGTGATTTTGGCACTGGTATTAACGGGAACCACCCTGAGTGTGGTGGCTGCACTGGGAGCCGTTCTGCTGGTGGGTATTGTGGTAAAAAATGGGATTGTGCTGGTTGACTTTATTAACCTGATGCGCGACCGCGGCATCGAATTGTACGAAGCGATTGCCATTTCTGGGAAATCGCGTCTGCGCCCCGTGTTGATGACCGCTGCAACCACCATACTTGGAATGCTTCCTTTGGCCATGAGCACCGGCGAAGGCGCCGAAATCTGGCGCCCGATGGGGATCACTGTTATTGGCGGCCTGGTTTTCTCAACACTGGTCACCATGATCATCGTTCCGGTGATGTATGCTTTGCTGGCCAGCAAAGGCGAACGCCGGAAAAAAGAAAAAGTAAGAAAACAATTTGTATTCATGGATAAATAAAAATAGCAGATGAAAGCAGTATTTATTGTATTTAACCAGGCAAATACCGAACGGGTGGAATATATGCTCGACCGCCTGGACATCAGGGGGTATACGTGGTGGAACGATGTGCTTGGCCGGGGATCGGTTGATGGCGAACCCCGCATGGGAACGCATACCTGGCCCGAGATCAACGCAGCCGTGCTGACCATTGTTCCCGACGAAAAAGTGGACGAACTATTGGAAAAAACCCGCAAAATGGATGAGATCAACAAAGAAGTGGGTGTACGCGCCTTTGTTTGGGAAATCATCAAATCAGTATAAAGAAATAAGTTGTTGTTATCGTCCTCCTTTTTTCATCGTTCGGTGAAAAAGGAGGACTTTTATATGCCCGCTGTTGGGATTTTTGCGATCCAAAAGCTGGCTATTCCCGGCATAGAAGGGTATTTGTTCTTGAGATTTGTGCATTTTTCTCTACAGTTCCAACCCCGCTGTTGAAGAACCATGTGGATTTCACTACCAAAAAAAGCACCTGATTTGTGCAAAAGATCACTTTTTTTGTTCTGACTGGTGGGTCTTTTGGCCTGTCCGCACCATTGACGAAGCTTGAACATAGTTTTTGGCACAATATTTCTTCCATGCAAGGTATGATCAATATTTCGTACCACATACAGCCCGACAGCTATCCACTTTTGGCGACAGCAATTCACGACGGGCACGAAGTCCGTCCCGAAGTAGCAAAATACCTTGCGATCAGCGAATCAGAGCGCCTGCACGAAGAAGATCCGTGCACCGGGTATTGTACCACCATCACAGAAAACCGGCTGATTAGTCATACCTCCCGTTTTCAGGTCGATTTGAATCGGCCCCGATCAGGCGCAGTTTACTGTTTTCCGTCGCAATCGTGGGGATTACAGGTGTGGAAACCCAACGTCCCGCACGAAGTTTGGGACCGTTCATTGCAGGAGTACGACGAATTTTACAAGCTGTTTGACCGGCTGATCCGCGATTTACTGAAAGTTCATGGCTTTTTGGTGATTTACGACATTCATTCTTACAACTACAAACGCAAGAGCCGCGAAAAGGAGGACGACCCGGCACTAAACCCGGAAATCAATATCGGTACCGGCACAATGGACCGTCAATTATGGGCGCCTGTGGTCGATAATTTCACTGGCCGCCTGCGCAGTTACAACTACTTTGGCCGACAGCTCGACGTGCGGGAAAACATTCGTTTTAAAGGCGGTTACCTGGCAGAGTGGGCTCACCTGCATTTTCCCGAGCGCGTTTGTGTATTGGCCATCGAACTGAAGAAATTTTTTATGGATGAATGGACTGGTGCGGTGGATTTTGTCCAGCTCAACGAAATAAATAAGGCATTGAAAGAAACCATTCCCGCCACCTTATTTGCCGCAGGGCAGGTAGCACGGGAAATCGACAGGCGGGAGTCGGGCCGTGGCATAAACCTGCGCCACACACCACAATTAACAAAACGAGATTGGCGAAAATAGACGTTATGGTTGAATATTTTAAAGAAGATCGTTTAAAAGAACTGGAAGCCGAACTGGGAAAAGACACCGGCATTAATATCGGGCTTCCCGGAGCCGGGCAAATTTATATTGAAAGAAAATTGCCTTTCCTTTTGGTGTATCGGCCACAGGAAGGCAGCCGCGACATGGCCATTGAAAATATGATCAAAAACGAAGCTTCTTATTTTATCTGTACAGCCCACCTCTTTCCCCATTACAAAACACTATTAAAAAAGGTGGTGAAAAAGCTGTCGGACGAGTTTGGCGCTTTGTTGCTGATCGAAATATGGCCCGACCACGAAGCAAAAACAACAAGTAACTTCACAGCTGGCTTTGAACTTTACGGGCCTTTCGAATCGTTGCCCGAGCCGGTGGTGTCGTTGCGCGAGCATGTTGAAAACATGAACCTGGCCGGGCTGAAACCGGTAATCAGGCTGAATGCAAGCGGAAGAGGACCCGATCACCTGCCGCCGTTACTGGAACGAAAAAAGCTGAAACAACTGGAATGTCTGTTACTTGGGCTGAAGGTGGAACCTTTCTATAAAAACAGCGAAACCGGCAAAATATACCCGCTGCTTGAACGGCGTTTATATTCCGGATTTTCGGAGGTTTTTAAAAAATCGGTATACGATTTTGTAAAAGTTCAGACAAACAAAAAGATCGCCAGTTTCCAGAGTCTTGCCAAACGGAGCATCAAGCCGGAAGCCTGGCAAATCGACAAAAAGCTGCTCGAAATCGACAGGCAAATCCATTTCCTGCTGCTGGTGTCGCCGGTTAACACCGATGCGGCGTGGAAAGATTTCAAAAAATGCAACTTCAAAAAAGTTCCCGTTTTCCACTACCGCATGTTGCCCAACGATCCCGAACTGATGAAGCGGGCGTTATACAATATCAAGATTGAAGAAATTGACGATCCCACGCTGGGGTATCTTTTCCGCGACAAACGGGCCGAGGTGGACAAAATGCTCACGATGCTCAACGAGCGCGAAACGCCCGGCTTTTTGTACGGAAGCCTCCAGCTTTTTGGTGAGGTTAACAAATGCCTGCTCAAAACTGCACACGAAATACTGGACACTTTTCCGGTAGGAGAAGAAAATGCCAGACAACCCGATGATTATTATTCGGCAACGGAATTTGCGGAACTGGCCAGGCAGGAGCTCATTTATTTTCAAAAACAATGGGCCGGAGTCAATACCACAGTCGAAATAAAAGATACCATCACCGACCTGATGGTGGACAAAGGCATTTTAAACATTCCGGCAAAAACCAAAGTCCCGAGAAAACGGGCTGAAGCGTTGATTCAGCATGAAGTGGGCACCCATGTGCTGACCTACTACAACGGCAAATGCCAGCCTTTGCAGTTGTTGAGCAGTGGGATTCCAAGCTACGAACAGCTTCAGGAAGGCATCGCCGTGCTGGCCGAATACCTGGCTGGAAATCTCGACACCGCCCGCATGCAGATGCTGGCAGCCCGTGTAATTGCAGTCGATTCGCTGCTCAACGACAATAATTTTATCAAAACCTTCCAACTGTTGACCGAAACTTATCACTTCAAACCAAAAAAAGCTTTTTTAATTACCACCCGGGTTTACCGTGGCGGTGGTTTTACCAAAGATGCTGTTTACCTGGGCGGACTTTCCCAACTGGTCGATTATCTGAAAGAAGGAAAACCTTTGGTGCCTTTACTAAACGGTAAAATCCGCCAGAGCTACCTTCCCGTGATCGAAGAACTCATTTCCCGGAAAGTTTTAAAGCCGGTGCGGATTAAACCACGCTACCTGTCCAATCCCGAATCGATGGAAAGGTTGTTCAACCTGCAAAAAATTGAAAAAATAACCGATTTAATAAATACGCAGCCATGAAAATATGTATGATTGTAAACCATATTCAAACCGAGCATAACCGGTTTACTACCACTTTGCTCGCACAAAAACTCCATAACCGCAAACACGATGTTTTTTACATCGGTGTCGAAGATTTATCGTATTATCCTGAAGGATTTGTCGGCGGAAGAGCGGTGCAGGCCGATAAAAAAACCTTCCGCACATCCGCGTCGTACCTCGAAAACCTGCGCGAAAACTATTCAAAAAAACAAAAAATAACTTCGGCTGACATGGATATGCTGTTGCTAAGAAACGACCCGGCCGAAGAAGACAAATCAAAAGCCTGGGCCCGGGTTGCCGGGGTTTCTTTCGGGCAAATGGCCATCGAAGAAAACGTGGTTGTGCTGAACGACGCCAACGGGCTTTCGCACGCGCTCAACAAAATGTATTTTCAGCAATTTCCGCAGGAAGTTCGACCCGTGACATTGATCTCGAGGGATAAAAAAGAAATCAACGATTTTTACGAGCAGCAGGGAAAAAACATCATTGTAAAGCCTTTGTTTGGTTCGGGTGGCAAAAGTGTTTTCCAGGTGAATGAAAACAACGTGAAAAACCTGAACCAGATGATCGAAGCCATCAGCCGCGACGGCTACATCGTCGCCCAGGAATACCTGCCGGAATCGGAAGAGGGCGACCTGCGCCTTTTTTTGATGAACGGCGAAGTGATTTATTACAAAAAAAAGTACGCCGCAGTCAGGAGGGTCAACGCTTCGGGCGACATCCGGTCGAACATGCACGTGGGCGGCAAAGCCAAAGCAGCAGTAATCACCGACGACATTCTGAAGATTGCCGAGATGGTTCGCCCCAAGTTGGTGCGCGACGGGATGTTTTTTGTCGGGCTTGATATTATCGGTTCCAAACTCATCGAAGTGAATGTTTTCAGTCCGGGAGGTTTTTTCAGCGCCTGCCAACTGGCCGAAGTCGATTTTACCGAACCTTTCATTCAGGCACTCGAACATAAACTCTAC
>OBJA01001789.1_pt1 | contig 13815 bp, 14 predicted proteins | sample 1519751 | NCBI WGS metagenome assembly OBJA01 (sample SAMEA3881238, study PRJEB22517) | soil metagenome | biome: lake sediment; feature: soda lake sediment; material: sediment, water from around vicinity | place: India | collected 2013-12-23 | depth 3 m | reverse complement strand
GAATACCCATGACCAGGATTGATCTCATGCGAATGCCCATTATGTTGGCTCCCTTTCTTCGGCTAGCGCTTTGAAGTGTGATTCAGTTTTGACAAATATATAAGCTCAAGGAACGCTGAAAAATTGAATGTATGCAAGCTGATGGCTGTCGAGATTAGATTCTACACATCTTGAAGTGCTGGTCAAGGTAAATCGTAAGAATAAACTCATTTTATACCCTAATTGTAATTTTGGACCATGATATGAATAATGCCTGTTTGATTCCATCGTCGGAAATCCGCATTGTTTATCCCTGAAAGGGAAGAAGACTTGAGCCTTCAGCTCGACCGTAGTAAAGTCGAGCACAGTTATCAACTTCAAGGAGATTTCATGGTCAAAGATAAATCTTATATTCCCAAATGGATCGCCTGGGAGAGCACTCAACGCTGTAACTTGAGTTGTGTGCATTGTCGCTGCTCTTCGGAAATGACTTCGTCTGCCGGAGACTTTACCACGTCCGAAGCATTCAAGCTGATTGATGATATCTGTGAGGTCAGTACTCCGGTGATGGTTCTGTCTGGTGGGGAACCCCTGATGCGTGACGATATTTTTGAGATTGCTCGTTATGGTACAGCCAAGGGGTTGCGCATGTGTATGGCGACTAACGGAACGCTGATTACCGATGACGTCTGCGTCGAGATGAAGACCGCCGACATCAAAATGGTTTCCCTCTCCCTCGATGGATCAACGGCGGAGATTCATGATGATTTTCGCAATTGTCCGGGGGCTTTTGAAGGCGTTGTGCGTGGAGCACAAACCCTGAAACGAAATGGTATCCCATTTTTAGTCAACTCCTCCTTCACCAAACGCAATCAGTCGGATATTGCTGCTACGTTTAAAGTTGCCAAGGAATTGGGAGCAACGGCCTGGTACATGTTTATGATTGTTCCCACCGGGCGTGGCGAGGAGATCATGAGCGAATTGATTTCCCCGGAGGATTATGAAGAGATTCTCACCTGGCACTATGAGCAGGAAAAGAATGAAGACGAAATTCTCATGCGCCCGACCTGTGCGCCCCACTACTATCGTATTGTCCCCCAGCGGGCCAAAGCCGAAGGAACCAGTTTCAAGCGCCGCAGCCTGACCTTTTCCACCGGTGGTGGCAAGGGGTGCATTGCCGCCCAGTCGATCTGTCTGATCGATTGTTTCGGAAATTTGAAGCCCTGTTCCTATTTCCATTCCTCTGTCGGCAACGTCAAGCAGATTCCCTTCAAAGAACTATGGTTCAACTCCAAAGTCTTTAATGATCTGCGTGATAACAGCAAATATACCGGCAAGTGTGGTGAATGTGAATACATTAATGTCTGTGGAGGGTGTCGTGCCCGGGCCGATGCCGTTTACGGCGACTACATGGCAGAAGAGCCTTTCTGTAATTATATTCCGCCCAAAACCCGTCAGCGGATGGCGGAAGAGGCGGCGAACGCACTAAAATGAACCCTTGTACTTTTTACCACAGGGGCACAGAGACACTGAGTTGAGCACTCAAAAAGCTTTAATATTGGCTCTGCCCATGACTGTGAACCTTGTTTAAATCTCTGTGTCTCAGTGCCCCTGTGGTTAGTTTTTGATTTTTCTATAACAGGAGGAAACACTCTATGATTAGCGATTACAATTTCATCAAAGCATGCTGGCGTCAGCCGGTTGACCGGGTGCCGGTATGGCTGATGCGACAGGCCGGACGCTACCTGTCCCAGTACAAAGCCGTGCGCGCCCAGGGTGGCGGCACTTTTCTCGATCTGTGCAAAGATCCGGCGCGGGCAGCGGAAGTGACCATCCAGCCCATCGATATTCTTGATGCCGATGCCGCGATCCTCTTCTCCGATATCCTCACACCTCTGGAGCCCATGGGGCTGGAGCTTGATTTTGTCCCAGGGCCGGTATTTGCCAATCCGGTGCGCACTCGCGCCGATGTCGATGCTCTTGTGGTGCCGGAAGATATGGCCACGGCGGTCTCCTACGTGCCGGAGATCATCAAACGCTTGCGCGTCGCCTTTGAAGGGCGGGTGCCCCTCATCGGTTTTGGTGGAGCACCCTTTACTCTGGCCTGTTATATGGTTGAAGGACAGGGGAGTAAGGACTTTGCCCGTCTCAAGCAGATGATGTACAGCGACTTTCCTCTCTATGACGATCTGATGAAAAAAGTCAGTGAGATGGATCGGCGCTATCTCAACATGCAGATCGCTGCCGGTGCCCAGGCGATCCAGATTTTTGATACCTGGGGAGGTCTGCTCGCGCCCCACGATTTTGAGCGCTATAACCTACCCTATGTGAAAAAGCTGATTGACGGTCTTGATCGCAAGGATATCCCGATTATATATTTCGTCAAAAATGGCGGTACCATGCTCGAGTTGGTCAAAGCGGCCGGCAGCGATGTCATCGGTCTTGATTGGCACGTCAACATCGACAAGGCTCGTGCTATCCTCGGTGACGACGTGGCGGTTCAGGGCAACCTCGACCCGACGGTACTTTATGCCCCGAAGGACTACATTGAGAAGGAAGTGCAGCGGATCCTGGATGAAAATGCTGATCGTCCCGGCTTTATTTTCAACCTGGGGCACGGCATTCTTCCGACGGTGCCGCCGGAAAATGCCATTCATCTGGTGGAGTGTGTGCATCGTTTGAGCAGTAGGAAGTAGCAGTTTCTTTCTTGTGATGCAGCGACGAAGTGCATCTTTAAGTCGGGTTTCACACGGAGACACAGAGATAAAGCAGAAATGATTTTAAACCTGATCTGATTGTCCAGTTTATTCCTGTAGAGCAGGAAACTAGACCTGTCAATGTGCGTTGTTGTCATTCTGCGCGCAGTCGCAGAATCCATATTATTGGGATATTTCATTTATCCTGATCGTGTAAGCACTGGAGCAAAGTGGATAACCAAAAAAAATATAGTCCTGGCTTTGATTTACCCTCTGTGTCCTCTGTGACTCTGTGTGAGATGCCCGGATTTTGTGTTCTTCGGAGCTCTGTAGAAGGTTGATAAATGTCCAATACTACTGACAAGCAGGCCCTGATTCTTCTCAATATGGGTGGCCCCGACTCCCTTGAAGCGGTGCGACCGTTTCTTTACAATCTGTTCTCTGACCGTGAACTGATTCAGCTGCCCGCCGGCGCTGTCCTGCAAAAACCTTTTGCCCGGCTGATTTCCTATTTTCGGGCGAAAAAGGTGGTGGAGAATTATCGTGCCATCGGCGGCAAGTCCCCCTTGCTCGAATGGACACAGAAGCAGGCTGCGGGGATTGCTGAACGGCTTGGGGATGAGGTGACCCCCTGTGTTGTGATGCGGTACTGGCACCCCTTTGCGGCCGAAGTTCTGGCACAGTTAAAAGCAGAGGGAATTGACCGGGCAACGGTCGTTTCCATGTATCCCCACTATACCGGTGCCACCACCGGCAGTAGTGTCAACGATTTCAAACGTGCCGCAGCAGAAGTCTTTCCCGAACTGAAATATCAGCTTGTCGAACAGTGGCACGATTGGCCGCTGTATCTTGACGCTCTGGCTAACCGGGTGCGTGAAGGGCTGGAAAGCTTTCATGAATTGGCGCGTGATGATGTCCAGGTCCTGTTTTCTGCCCATGCGTTGCCGCAAAAGTTTATTGATCGCGGTGATCCGTATCAGCGGCAAGTAGAAGAAACAGCGCAGGGGGTCATGGAGCGTGTCGGCAACTACGCCTGGTCCATCGCCTATCAGAGTCGCAGCGGCCCGGTGAAATGGATGGAGCCGGGTACCGAGGAGGAAATCAAACGGCTGGCGGTTGCAGGACATCAATCATTGCTGATGGTGCCCATCTCTTTTGTTTCCGATCATATCGAAACCCTGGAGGAAATCGATATGGAATACCGTGAACTGGCGGTCAGTTCCGGTATTGTCAATTTCTGTCGTGCCCCTTCCCTCAATGATCACGGTGATTTTCTCGACGCCATGGCGGCGCTGGTGCGGGAGCGCACCAGATGAAGCAGGCCTGTCTACTCTGCAGCCGTCCCTTCGATCCCGATCAGTCCTTGACCGAACCCGCAGAAATTGCCGGACTCCATCTGGCGGAACAGGAATATGGGGATGCGGGCAAAGTCTGTTCCCTCTGTCTGGCCGGTCGTGGTCGCCTGGCCATGATGTATCGCAGCGATTGTTTTGATTGATGAGCCGGCTGCTGTGTGTCGGCCGTCGGCAAATTAATCCTGTTGCATCTGGGGCAGTTGCAGCAGGTGAATCGTTACCGCAAGACCAATTCCGATGAGTAAAATCTGTACCCACAACAGGCTGATAAAAAAGAAGACCGAAACCGGAATTGAAATCCACAACAGGATCAGCGCGCCGATTTTTGCCCGTGCCGGAATTCCCTGGCCACTCAAATATCCGTGCAAAACCGGACCCAGATGCGGATGTTCCATCAGCCAATCATGAAAGCGCTCCGAACTGCGGGCAAAGCAGGCTGCCGCCAGCAATAAAAAGGGAACCGTCGGCAACAGGGGGACAAAAATTCCCAGGGTTCCCAGTCCTACTGCAGCAAATCCCGATCCGAGTAAAACCAGTCGCAACAATCTGTTGCGAACGATGCTGATCTTTGGTTTAGCCATCAAACAAACTCGTTTTAAAGACAGTATTCAAGGACATAGATTGATGTGGAGGCGTTAGCGTCCGTCGGTGCATGGCCTTCACCTTTGGGTAGCTGCTGTCATGTTTATGTTATGATAAAGGTAAACACGGCGTCATTGATAATCTGCAGATGATTCATCATACATGGAATAGGAGGTTTTGTATGGGTTTGTTGATCGAAGGTCGTTGGCATGACCAATGGTACGATACCAAAAAAACCAAGGGCGAGTTCATCCGCAGTGAATCGCAGTTTCGTAACTGGGTTACAGCCGACGGTAGTCCCGGTCCCAGTGGTGTTGGTGGATTCAAGGCCAAGGCCGGGCGATACCACCTGTTTGTTTCCATGGCGTGTCCCTGGGCTCATCGAACGTTGATCTTTCGGGAGATCAAAGGGTTGCAAAAGTTGATCGGAGTAACCCGAGTCAAGCCCCTGATGCTTGAACATGGTTGGGAGTTAAGCGAAGAAGCGGCATTGACCAGTCCGATCAAGGGGCTGACTTATCTCTATGAGCTGTACCTGCGGGCCGATTCAGATTACAGCGGCCGGGTCACCGTCCCGGTGTTGTGGGATTGCGAACAGGAAACCATCGTCAGTAACGAATCAGCGGAAATAATCCGAATGTTCAACAGCGCTTTTGCCGCTCTGGTTGCAGAAACCACGGACTATTATCCGGTGGCGGACAGGCCGGAGATTGATCGTCTTAATCAGATGATTTATCAGGGCGTCAATAATGCCGTCTACCGCGCCGGTTTTGCCACCACGGCAGCGGCCTACGAAGCGGCTTACGATGAATTGTTCGACACTCTTGATAAGCTCGAAGATCTTCTTGGCAACAGGCGTTATTTGACCGGCAGTCACATCACCGAGGCTGACTGGCGACTCTTTACCACCCTGGTCCGCTTTGATGCTGTTTACGTGGGACATTTCAAAACCAATCGGCAACGCATTGAAGACTATCCCCATCTTTCAGCGTACCTGCGTGATCTGTACCAGTTTCCTGGTGTTGCTGGAACCATCGATTTTGTCGAAATCAAGACTCATTACTATGGCAGTCACAAGCAGATCAATCCAACCGGCATCATCCCCAAGGGGCCGCTATTGGACTATTGGCGACCACACCAACGCGGTATTGTTTCGATAAATAAATAGTCTGTTGCCTTGACGGGTATGCTTTATATCACTGAATCAGCAATTTTTTTCATGGCTCCAAAAGCGTTGGTCATATTCTGGGCAAAGCCCTTGTTGGAGGGGTCATTTATCCCCTCATCGTCACCAAGCAGGCTGACCATCAACTCCGGTGAATAGACCAGAAAGCGGATTTCCGTTTTTTCTCCCTTGCGGTAAACAGCAAAAAACTTCTGGACAAAAACGCTGCGCTCCGGGTTGGCGGGAAGGGATTTTCCTGAATTTTCCGGTTTGCACATCTGAATCATGGCGTGCTGGTAGTTTTCCGGCATGGCGACGCCCTGGTTGCGGTAAAATGCCACCAGATCTGATTTGTCGAGATGATGGACGCTGAATCCGGCGGCAATGACGGCCTTTTTCAGGTCTTCGACCAGAACCTCGAAAGGTTTATCTGAGCTGTTTCGGTAGATGGAGACATCTGCCATAATCTTGTCCTCCGGTTAGGGTGAAAATGAAAGGGTCAATCTGAGTCCTACTTGTAATTCGGACATCGTAATATTCGGGAAATTGAATGTCAACTGCTTTGTAATCACTTTTGGGAGACCGCAATGGCTTCAGCCCCGGTGATTTTCTGGTTTCGTCAGGATTTACGCCTTGATGACAATCCCGCCCTGGCAGCAGCAGCCCGACAGGGAGCCTTGGTTCCCGTTTACATCCTTGACGATGAAGAAGCTGGAAAATGGCGCATGGGCGCGGCCTCGCGCTGGTGGTTGCAACGTTCGCTGGCGAGTCTGCAGCAGCAGCTGGGGGGGCACCTCCACTTTTTCCAGGGCGGTGCCGAAAAGCTGATACCTCATTTGGCTCGTGAACTTGGTGCCACGGCTGTTTACTGGAATCGTTGCTATGAACCCTGGCGTCGGGAACGTGATCGCCGGATCAAGGAAAGCCTGAATCACGCGGGTCTTGCCGTGCAGAGCTTCAATGCCTCCCTGTTGTGGGAACCCTGGGAGGTACTCAAAGCTGACGGTACCCCCTATAAGGTGTTCACGCCCTATTACCGTAACGGCTGCCTTGGCAGCAATGTGCCCCGATTGCCCGTAGAATCGGCGCCGGCACTGCGTTTTTATCCAGCAGTGGAGCTCTCCGGTTCCTGCCGGTTGGAGGAATTGAGGCTGTTGCCGCACCATCAGTGGTACCGAAAACTGGAGCAATACTGGCAGCCGGGGGAAGCTGGGGCGCGGCAGGGTCTTGACCGCTTTGTCGCCAATGGGCTTGGCGGTTACCGGCAGGGACGTGATTTCCCGGCGCTGGAGCAGACCTCCAGGTTGTCCCCCCATCTCCATTTCGGTGAAATTTCACCCCATCAGGTGCGCAGGGCAGTACTCATGGCCCGGGCAGTCGGTGGGGTAGAACAGGACGACCTCGATCATTTTCTCAGTGAACTGGCCTGGCGAGAATTTTCCTACTATCAGCTGTATCATTTTGCCCATTTACCCGAACACCCCTTGCGCGAGGAGTTTGCGCGCTTCCCCTGGGCCGAGGATGGGGAAGGGCTGGCCTTATGGCAACGAGGAATGACCGGATATCCCCTGGTTGATGCGGGGATGCGCGAACTGTGGCAGACCGGCTTCATGCATAATCGGGTACGGATGGTGGTGGGGTCATTTCTGGTAAAAAACCAGCTGCTGCCCTGGCAACAGGGGGAGACGTGGTTCCGGGACTGTCTGGTGGATGCCGATCTGGCCAGTAACAGTGCAGGCTGGCAGTGGGTTGCCGGTTGTGGCGTTGATGCCGCTCCCTATTTCCGCATTTTTAACCCGGTGACCCAGGGGCAGAAGTTTGATCCGCAGGGAGACTATATCCGCCGCTATCTTCCGGAAATTGCCCTGTTGCCCAATAAATACCTGCATGCGCCCTGGACGGCACCGGCGGCGTTGCTCAAACAGATCGGTATTGTCCTGGGTCGGGATTATCCCTTGCCGATCGTTGACCTCAAAGGATCACGGCAGCGAGCTCTTGCTGCTTATCAGCATCTGCGTCATAGTGGTTGAAGAAAGCGGACTCACACAAAGCCGCGAAGATCACAAAGAGAATCGAGCAGAAAAAAGCTTTTGAATACTTGGATAACAGGAAAAACTCATAAGCCCCAACTTCAACCAAGTCTTTGATGTATTAAAACCAAAAACCTTTCTTTCTGGTTTTCTCTGTGTTCTTAGTGACTTCGTGAGAAAAACATAGTGGTTGATGGAAGCCCGTTTCACACGAAGGCACAAAGCCACGAAGAGAATCGAGCAGAAAAAAGCTTTTGAATACTTGGATAACAGGAAAAAATCATAAGCTCCAACTTCAACCAAGTCTTTGATGTATTAAAACCAAAAACCTTTCTTTCTGGTTTTCTCTGTGTTCTTAGTGACTTCGTGAGAAAAACATGGTGATTCTCGTCATTCTTCAGCGATCAGGCGTAGCTGTCGGGTGATCAGGTCGTTAAGCTGAACAGTGGTTTTTTCCAGGGTGTCGGCATCCTGTTTTTGCAGTGCCTGGAAAAATTGGCTGCAGACCTTGCGGTCATCGCTGCTCCAGTGGCTGGTGTAGCCTTTTTTGGCGCTGTCCTGTTCTTTCAGCAGGGTTTGCGGGTCATAGTCGCGGCGACCGTGAGCCCAATTGATCACGTGAGAAGTAAAGATCAGGCAGCGATCAATGAGAATAAACAGCAGCTGGATATTGGCGGCTGGACCAACCTGTATTGATTGACCGCCAATCTTGAAGCCGAGCAGTTTAAAGCCGTCAAGAAGGTCTTTGCCCTTGAACAGGGTGCCGGCGGCACCGAGAACTCCTCCCAGAGCTGAAAATACCCCGAAGCTGACGCCGCCGGCGGCCAGGTCGATCCCGGCACCGATGGCGGCACCACTGACGGCAGCGGCAATCACCAGTTGTTTGTCCGTCAGGCCGAGGAACTCCCAGGTTTTGTCACTGAAGAGATCTTCCTGAAGAATTGAATGGGGTGGCAGTTCCAGATCAAAAATATTGTGTTTATACAGAGCGCGGATCGCCGCGCGGGTTTGGTCTTCGCGGCGGGTGACGAAGGCCATGTAGTCTTGGGTCAGTTGCTGTTTGATCCGGTTTTCATCCTCCTCTTCTCTGTAGGGCGCTGCGGTGCGATAGTCAAGCACTGTCCGCAGCATCTCAACAATAAGCTCGGCACTGCGCCGACTGCGTCCGCGCCAGTCAGCTTCGAAGGTGCTGATAACTCTCTTGAGAACCGGCTCGAGACCCTGGTCAATGGACTTGAGGCTGTCGAGGAGCTCGATGCGCTGGAGATACCTGGCCCGGCAGGAGTTGAAGACGCGGATAGCGTTGAAGTGTTTGCGGAATTCACCATGCCAGGCGCTGAGGTAGTCGCTGTTGTCATCCTTGCTGTTGATCACGGCCAGGCGCGGGGCACCGGTCAGGCGCAGAATCTCCATTTCAGCCCGGTCGGTATTGCGCAGGGGGCGTGATCCGTCAACGACGAAAATCACCCCGGCACCTTGCGCTACGGGGGTTAAGAGGCTGCATTCATCATGGAAATCAGGGTTGTTGGCGTGTTCGCCAATAAAGGCTGTCAGAAGTTGTTCCGGCGGGCCCTCATAGGCCTGCATCCAGTCAAGGGTCCGGCGTGGATTCTGAAACCCCGGCGTGTCAACTAAGCGGATCAGCTCCTGACCATCAATGACGACCGGAAAACTCTGCACCTCGGTTGTTTCACCGGGGATTGGGCTGACGCGGACACGGTCATCTTCTGCCAGGGTCGAGAGGACCGAAGACTTTCCTTCATTGGGATGGCCGATAATGGCAAATACCGGGACAGCTGCTTGCATCAGTGACTCACCAGGGGGAAAAGATCAAGATAAGGGTCCGCCAGTGCTCTGGTGGTTTTACGCCAGACGGCGAGGTCCTGGGGCTGAACCGGGGTCAAGGCAGTGCCCGGAGATGGTTTACCGATCAGGGCAATGGCCAGGGGTGCCGTCCCGATAAGCAACCGTAACTGCTCCAGTAGGGTCGTAACTTCACGGATCGGTGGCTGCCAGGCCTCGTGGAGGACAACAATTCCGGCAAGATCATGAACTTTCAGGGTTACGGCGACCTGATCAAGGAGGCTCGCAAGGGATTGGTCGAAAGCTCCATAACGCAGGGGCACCAGGGGGCTGCTGTTGTCAAGGTGTGCCAGCTGGGCCGCAAGGTCCGTACTGGTACCAAGGTCCCAGAGTTCATCGGGAACCAGCACCAGGCACCCCTTTCCTTTCAGTACCGTTGGTGGTGTTTGGGTTTTTGGTTTGGATACCGGGGGGCGGGGAGTGAAGGGCGCAATCTGTTCGGCGGCGGCCGATTCCACTACTGGAGTGAGCATCCGCCGGCGTAACTGTTGACAGGCGGCATTGTCGAAGGGGAGTCGGGATAATTCTGCCTGCAGTTGCAAGTGTCCCCAGCCCGCCAGGAACAGGCGCGGCAGCAGCCCGTAGGTCAACAGGCCGCAGACCAGAAAAGGCCACCAGGAGGTCAGTCCTTCGTGGGACAGGCGCCAGTTGCCCTCAATGAGGATAATTTTACTGCCGATGATCTGATCAAGGGAGGGGTAGGCCCACTCCTGAGGCATCAGCCATGCCCAGGGCAGGGCGATCCAGCGCACCAGTTCAGCGAGAAAAGCATCAGTCAGGGGCAGGGTTGACTGCCAGCCGAAGGCGATATCGCTAAAACTGACTTTGGCCAGCAGGGTCAGCAAAACCCCAAGGTTAAAGCCGCTGCCGGCGATCTGGAGCAGAATAAAGGCCGGCCACAAGAGTAGGTTGCCGTAGTTGTAGCGCAGTTGCCGTAAGCTGCCGGAAACCGCCTGCAGTTCGAGACGTTTGCCGGCGCTTAGGTGTTTTTGCGAACGTTTAACCAGGGAGGTAAAGAGCCGGGCCAGGGTGCGAGCTGTCAGGGCATAGAGCAGGGAGGTCGGCAGGCTGATCCGCCGTAACAGCCGATAACTGAAGAAAGCGATGTGGAAAAACAGCAACAGCAGTTGTACCAGGACAAAGAAAGCAAAAAAACCGGAAACATTGACGGGGGTGGTGCCGTCATAGCGGAGAAAGGATGTTGCCAGAGCGATGCCGGACAACAGACTCAGCAGAAACACCAATACCGTCGTTAACCTTGTCGCCTCCCGCCACAGTGCGCCCGGAAGATGCACTTGCTGCTGCTGGTATTCCCGGCGTCGGGCGATAAGCCAGTGGCAGACCAGGTCCTTTGTCGACGGAGAGTTTAGTGTCGATTCCGCTGTCAGGTAAATAGTGCGGTCACGGCGGCGAATGCCACTGTCCTGCCCTTGTTCAAGGAGTGGTTCGTCACCCTTGAAAAGAAATTCGATATCAAGGATATCCGGCAGAGTGATCGATGGTTTCATGGACGACAGCAGTATCCGTTTAAAGTGTCAGGATGATCATATGGTATTGTGAAGAGCCGATCTGCTATTCTTTTCGTCGGCAGCATATCAAAAAAACGGCGACAACGACAGTATTGCTTATTATCACCGAAATTCTCCACATGTTCTCAAGGAAAAACCTGCCACTCAAAATTGCCAAAAGCCATCCACCCGTTATTACAAAACCCGACCACCTATTATTGCCAAGGGGGTGCGTAATTGGTGGGGCTGATAAATTCCAGGTAATGAAAGACCCAGGTAGGGCAAGACATAGGAAAGCCCAACCTGGCGATATCAGGTCGGGCTTCTGCCTGTCGGATATTTCGTGCATTGCCGGAAAATCCCGTCCGGGTCGTCAAGTGGAGTTATGTTCTTGAGTTATCGAACAGTCAGTCGTCACAATTGCTCTTTTTCTTGGCATTCAAACCACCATGGTGCTATCTTACCTGTAAGACATTACATGGAGGCAACTATGGCAACATTAGCAACAACAAAAATGTCCTCTAAGGGGCAGGTCGTCATTCCCGATGAGGTTCGTAAGCGATTAAACCTCAAAGCAGGCACTCAGTTTGTGGTGGTTGGTGAGAATGATGTTGTCATTCTGAAAGCCATTACTCCGCCGTCTATGGACGAGTTTGATGGACTGATAGCCGATGCCCGCCGTAAAGCTAAGTCAGCAGGGCTTAAAAAGTCGGATATTGAGAATGCCATTGAAGAGGTTCGGGGCAGCAAGTGAAACTCATCCTTGATACCAATGTGTTGATCTCGGGGATTTTCTTTGGTGGACCACCGGGTAAAATTCTCCAAGCATGGCGCGATGGTCGATTCACACTGATTCTATCTCCAGAGATATTTGATGAATACCAGCGCGTTGCCGCTGCGTTGCACAGAAAATTTCCACTTGTGGATCTGACGTCATTGCTTGAATTAATTGTCGTAGAAGCGGAAATGGTTCAACCCGATGCACTTGACGACAGGGTGTGTGCCGATCCTGACGATGATAAATTTATCGGATGTGCTTTGGCTGCCGGAGCAAATCTTATCGTGAGTGGGGACAAGCACCTTCTCGATGTTAACGGTTATCGGGGCATTGAAGTTCTTAAACCGAGAACTTTCATCGACCGGCATCTGCTGAATTGACTTTGAAGGTTTGCTTTGGCTTGTCGGATAAAGTCTTGATTCTCAGCCACTAGAAGGCTCCATCTTCCCCACCGTCCGTTGTTCTGCAAAGATGGCTATTGCTGCAACTTACCAGAATTGCTTAAGTCCCAGATTGTACCTTTCCAGTTCCGAATGTATCCGTTGTCCCCGCTGACAGGGCACCACCTCCCAACAAGGCACATTGACAGGAAACAAGGCCCGTCATTTTTGCGTGTTGCGAAGCGAAGTCGCAAAATCCAGATCTCGTTTCTGTCCCTACTGGAGTAAACTGGACAACCAGATACTTTTATATTTATCCTCTCGCATTGAATGGCGCGTGTGGATTTGGCTGAAGTAAGCGATTCTTGTAAACCCTGCAATCTGAAACGTCCCCAGCTTAACGTTCATTTCTTAACGCGGGATTTCAAGCTCGATTGACTCTTGGTGGGGGGATAATCTATAGTTGGTGAATAAAAGGTACTACCTGTCACTAACCAGTGAGGGCTTCCGTATGGCGACATCCGTAAAACTTGATGACGATCTGAAACGCCGGGTTCAGCAACTGGCTGACGCACGCCACCGCTCAGCGCACTGGATCATGCGCAAAGCAATTCACGAGTATGTTGAGCGCGAAGAAGCGCGAGAGGGCTTCAAGCAGGAGGCGCTGGCGTCTTGGACTGCCTACAAGGAAACGGGGCGGCACCTGACAGGTCAGGAGGTTCGTAACTGGTTAAAAACCTGGGGAACGGATGAAGAAAAAGAGATCCCCCCATGCCACGAGTAATTATCACTGAAGGTGCAGCACGAGGATTGGAACGCTGTCGGCTTTTTCTGACAGAAAAAAGTCCGCAGGCTGCGGTGCGTTCTGGTCAAACGATAGAGCGCCAACTTGCACTTCTGGAAACGGAACCAGAGGTAGGTCGGCCGTTTGACGATCTTCCAGAATTTCGCGAGTTAATCATCCCATTCGGAGACTCTGGTTATGTGGCGCTTTATCACCATGAAGTCAGTTCCGGCTCGGTATATGTATTGGCCTTCCGGCATCAAAAAGAAGCAGGCTACTGATTGTTGCTGCAATACCTCGTTCAGGAGGCTCCCCATGAATAATCTGCTCAATCACCCGTTGATTTCACAGCGGTATTTTTTTCCGCGCCGGGAGCTTTTCCCGGAACCTCTGATGGTCAAGGTCGCGGGAGCCGAACTCGCCTGCAGTTATCACGAAGTTGATCCGCAGGCCAGAACGCTGGTGCATTTTCACGGAAATGGCGAAATTGTCGCTGACTGGCGCGGCGGCTTTGTCGAGGCGATCTTGCAGGCCGGATGCAACTGCTTTCTTGCTGGATATCGCGGTTATGGCGCATCGACGGGAGAAGCGGAACTTGGAAAGATGCTGGAGGATGTGGGACCCACCCTTGCCGCGTTGCAACGTCCGGCAAAAGAACTGATTATTTTCGGACGCAGTGTCGGGGCTATTTTCGC
>OBJA01001788.1_pt1 | contig 13834 bp, 9 predicted proteins | sample 1519751 | NCBI WGS metagenome assembly OBJA01 (sample SAMEA3881238, study PRJEB22517) | soil metagenome | biome: lake sediment; feature: soda lake sediment; material: sediment, water from around vicinity | place: India | collected 2013-12-23 | depth 3 m | reverse complement strand
AAGCGGGGGAGTGATTACCGTTGTGCTGCTTCTGGTTACCTGTATCTTTGCCCTTGCCCTGGTGGTACCGGGGTGGGTCGCAGGGCTCCTTGTCAGTGGCTTTGTCCTGCTTTGCAGTCTTGGTGCTGCACTGTATGGATGGACCAGGCGGGTGAAATCACCACTGGTACGCTCTCGGGAGGTGCTCCGCGGTGACATAAGCATGACAAAAGAGGGGTTTGCATGAATATACAGCATAATCATGAAAAGGCTACATCTTCGGAAAAAGCCGATAACCTGGAAAAAGACATAGAATCTATTCAGCAAAACATCGCCAATCTCACCCATGAACTTCTGAACAGGGTGAAAAGCTCGGTGAAACCGCAAGAGCTTATCAAGAGGCATAAAATCCTCTTTACTCTTATTCTCTTTCTTCTCCTCAACCAGCTCCTGCCCAGAAAACGGAAAAAGTTCTGGATCCGCACAGAGCAGGGGAGAGTCGCTTATCTGCTCATGTGAACCGCCCCGGACAAAGCTATCTATTCCCATTCACCTCTAAACAGGGGACGGGTTGGTCTCTTCGATCGGTCCAGATGCAGGTCGTTAAAAATATCAGCAGAAGTTACCGTTTCCCTCTCTGTTTTAAGCTCTACCCCCAGATCTTCCTTTATATTTCCGGATGCACTAATCAGGACAAATTCCGCTCCCTCGTAATCGAGAAAATCGGGCGGGTTTAGCTCTGAGAATCTTCTCTCCCTGAACTGATTTTTAAGTTTTTCAGGGTACTGTGCTTCCCGACTTCGTCGTTTCGCGCGAGGTGGAGCCGGATAGTGCGGATTAGGTACGGTGATCACATAGCTGGCCTCATCCTCTATATTGAATTCATCCTGGACCTCTCCGGGTTTTCTGGGGAGTTCAAGTGCATACACCAGGTGCGTGTGCCCATCGTGAAGCACTATCCGGTACACTCCCTCTCCCATAGGACGGGCTGTTTCCAGCTGACGTTCACCTCTGGTTTTGGTGTGGTACTGCTCAGGACCAAGCTCGTTTCGTATCGCATTAGGATCAGAGCTTACCTTTGAAATATATCCCCAGTATTTTTGGCGACCAGACGTTCCCGGCTGGGGAAGCTCCTTTTTCCCTATAACCGCGAGCCGGTAGCTCTCTTTCCGGTCGGGACTCAGAACAATGTACATCCTCTGTACCTCATCTTCACTGTGAGGTTCACCATGGCCGATCTTCGGACGGTAAAAAAAATAGATGTTTCCCTGCTCCAGAGTCTCAACACCATTTTTAGCCATTCTGCTACCCCCTCTCATAATTAAGGTAATCAAAGTACCGGATCACACGCTGCACCTCTTTTACCGGTACAGGATTTAGGTCCGAAACACGTGGTACCCGCTCCAGTTCTTCACGGGTGAGTCTTGTTCTGATTGAATCTTCTGACCACTGTACCATCCTGATTACCATGGGGGGCAGGAGGAGTGAACCGCAGTGGTCCTGGGAGGATTGCGAAACTGCAACGTAGTGAATTTGCCATGTAGTCTCATCTGCAATAAGATCAGAAACCTGCCCCCCCATTCCTTCCTCTGTAAAAACCGAAAAGCCTTTTATTATTGACCAGCAATGGGATAAACTGTACAGTGATGAACTTTCTGTCACCAATTCTTCCCTCCAGCCACCCTCTGTGTTTGATAGCTGGGTAGAGGATACCAGTGTTATGTCCGATACCGGTGTACCCTGGAGGCCACTTTTGCCCTCCGGGGATTCCGGAAATGGGATCTCTTCACCAGGTGTTTGCTTAGGAAAAACAGCGCATGTCACTGTTTTTTCTTCATAATTAGGCGAACCAATTATCTGCTCTGTTTGTAAAACCCCCTTTTTTCCCGAATCCATTTGTACCGTGACAAACCGGATACGCCAATTCATGTCAAAACAGAAATCAGACAGTGTTCCTGCACGCAATCCTGCTACGATTATGGCGAAGCGGTTCAGGGTATTCAATCGGTGCAGCATTTTGTATTCGCTCAGTTATTGGTTTTTGTGTACATATTCAGGCTCCAAAGGATGTGCCAGTCCACCTGAGTTCTCCATTTCTCACTTTGAGAATTTCTTTTGCAGAGATGGAAAGAATAACGGAAAAAGAGGGTACCGGAGTTGAGAGCCCAATTTCTCTTTGAGGGTTGAAGGACCTCCATGGTGATGTTTGGGGGGTAACTGTTTGATATGCAAGTATCATCTCTGACACCATGACAAGTACTGGCCGAAAATCTGAAACTCTCAGTAGTCTCTACTTTAACGATTAAAAAGCAGTCATTCTGTATTCAGGTTTCGTTTCCGAAACAAGGCATGGTAATTGCATAAGTTTCTTAGCGCGCGCGAATGGATACGGAAGTGATTTGTATAGGTGCAAAAATTCTCTATCCAGTGCTCGATAAACGTGTGAACGCGCAACAGGCCTGTTAACTTTACAATTTCAACTTTCAACCTTTTCAAAGGGAGCAGTATGTCTCAGAAGCTTTATATTGGTAACCTGCCTTACAGAACAACAGAAAGCGATGTCCGCAAGTTTTTCTCCAAGTTTGAACCGATCCACTCCATCGTTCTTATTTCCGACCGGGAAACAGGCCGTTCACGGGGATTTGGCTTTATCGAGCTGGAAGATGGCAATGCTGATGCCGCGATCTCAGAATTGAGTGATTCAATGTTTGGTGGAAGAAATCTTCGTATCAGCAGGGCACGTGACAGAGGTGATGGTACTCGTACCATGCAGCGAGTTGCTCAATACAATAAAGTCTGAAACGAAACTTATGCTAATTGGCGCTATTGCTGTCGCAATCGAGATTGCCTTTCGATAGTGACAGCAATAGCGAATGTACCCGTAAACAGAACTGGCACACCCACGGAAAATTGTGTGCGAAAGAAAACCAGGGGATCACTTGTAACCTATTATTCCTCTAAAGCGCTTATGAAACCACCCGAACCAGTGTTCCGGATTTTTCTTTATCCATTCGGAGATCATATCGTTATGAATTCTCTGATACTCTGCAATACACTCCTCATCTGTTTTACCGGCTGTAACGGCAGAGGGAACACACTGGATATCTATCGTATAAGAACCATTCTTTTGTATCAGTGCAGATGAGGATATAACTGAACAGTTGGTTTTATGTACAATTCCTGCAACGGTTCTGACTGTGTTTGCCATCTTGCCCAGAAACGGTACCATGGTTCCATGTTTTCCTGCGTGCTGATCGATAAGGATTGCTACCAAGCCATTCCTTTTTATGACCTCCAGCATTTTTCGAAGCGCCTGATGGGTGTAAATAGTCCTGACACCTGTTTTTTTCCGTTTCTCTGCAAGCCAGGAATCTACAAACCAGTTTTTCATCGGCTTGGCAATGACGTTTAAATCCTGAAATCTTCTGCCAAATATCTCCGCTAGCATCTCCCAGTTTCCAAGATGAGCCAGCAGCACGATTGTTCCTTTACCCTGTTGAATATGTTGCTGTGCAATTTCAATGTTTGAAATGGTATGGGGAGGCAAAACAGAACTGGGTCGAAGAAAATCAGTCGCATACTGCCCGATATTGTAATAGAGCTTTTTAGTGATCTGTTCTCTTTGCTTTTTATCCCACCACCCCACATATTCCATGTTGCCTCTGACCGTTTTACGGTAGACCCCAAAGTAGTAAAGAATCAATCCTGCACAACCACCTAATTTCAGTGCCAGCCATCGCGGCATTACCCCAAGCTTCAGTTGCACAGCCCGAAGCAGAAGGTATTCAAAATAATAGCCCCGTTTCTTTTTATCTCTTTGTGACATTGTTCCTCAATCTGTTTCTCTTTGATTACAACTAATCTAAAAATAATCCTCAGTTTCATGGGGACGGACTATTTTTTTTCCGTCTTACGATGAGTTGGCAGCCATTATCCCACCATTCGGGAGTGCTCATCGTGAGCGAAGAGTTCGCCGAGAACGCAGAGGGTAAACGTAGAGATAAAAAAGATTAAAAAAAACAGAGCGCAAAGGATAAACGCTTCGCTTTTACAGGATGGAGCTTAAATTAATCACCACTGAATGGAACCTGGATTCTATTAAACGCGAAGCGTTTACTCTTTGCGTCCTTCGCGTCCTCTGCGTTTAAAAATCTCTATCTGATATTAAATGTTAAATGGGAAAAACCTGAATTTAATTGAGAATGATGCCAGAATAATTTTAATAATCGGATATAAGAGCGCGTCAGTGCGTAGTGAAGACAAATGGTGGGAGAACAGGCCGCAAACAGGCCAAAGTTCGAATGTTAAGAAACACTAAAACTTTAGCCAACCGTTGAAAAGAGCATAAACATAGTCCGTCCCCTAAAAGGATCCTCTATACCCAAGCCCTACCGGTGGGCCCCCCCCAACACAGCAAGGAAAGGAGAGAACTACCAAACACTTAAAAAACAAAATCACAAACATGTGAATAAATCGAATTCTAAAATTGCAAACAGGGGAAAAAGAAGTGTATGGGGTTTCAAATCCCGGGCTAGGAATCTGGGCGGCTGCTGAAGATCACTTGCCCGGCATAACAGGATAAGTGCAGCAAATCGTACCAATTGGGGTAGCGTTCAATTATCTTATCGTTACCGCTGCATGGTAGTGAAAATAAAACTGGTTATCAGAAATTCTGAAATGAAAGGTCGGCATGGTTCACGGTCTGATACTGTTCTCCGGAGGTCTTGATAGTGTCATCGCAACACATCTCCTCAAAGCTCAGGGTCTTTCTTTAAAAGCGCTCCACTTTGTTTTGCCGTTTTATTCCGGAATCGGACACACTCATCAGAAGGTAAAAACCTATGCACAGGCACTGGGTGTTCCTCTCCGGATAGAGGAGGAGCGTGATGAGTTTCTGGGCATGATACGTGATCCGAAGTTCGGGTTTGGCAAAAATGCCAATCCCTGCATGGACTGCAGAATACATCGCCTCCAGCGGGCACGAAACATAATGGATGAGGAGGGAGCTTCATTTCTGGCTACCGGTGAAGTGATTGGACAACGACCCATGTCTCAGCGCCTTGACTGTCTTCATCAGATCGAACGACGAGCAGGACTTCAGGGAATTCTTTTACGTCCTCTCTCTGCAAAACTGCTTCCGGAAACAATTCCCGAACAGAACGGATTGATCAATCGAGAAGCGTTGTTGGGGATTTCAGGGAGAAGCAGAAAAGAACAACTCTCTTATGCCCGGCAACACCGCTTATCGCATGCAACACCTGCCGGGGGATGCGTTCTGACACATGCCGATCCTGCCCGACGTTACCTGGAACTGAACTCATTCACACCAGATTTTAACCTGACTGATTTTAAACTGCTTGCCTATGGAAGACATTTCAGAATAAGTCCGGCACTGAAGATCATAATTGCCAGAAACGACTCCGAGAATGGCATTCTTGAGCATCTTCAAACAGAACACGATATCATTTTCTATATGGCCGATATTACCGGACCGTTGGGGATGGCGCGTGGAACTGCATCTCCGGGAGATGTGCAACGTGCTGCATCGATACTTGCCCGCTTTTCACGCGCACGGAATGATTGTGAGGCAAGGGTTCGGGTTTGCGGAAACGGGACAGAGGAAGTCATCACTATCACACCTGCTACAGATGAGATATGTGAGCGGTACCGGATCTGATCAGTTCCGTTTTTCCCACTTGATTTCCGGGATTTTCTTTATATTTATCAGGAAGTAATATCCAGGGTTGAGTTTTTCTGGACGCCACTCAAAACGCATATCCCAACACTCCAGATCACAGTAAAGAGAGATGCTGTTCTGTACCCACTGATCTTCGATAAAGTTGTAGTTTCCCCGCCACCTGACCGACCAGTTGGGTGAGAAGTTCATACTTGCCGAAGCACTGAGTGCGAAATGTTTTGTAGGGACAAACATCTCGGTGGGGCTTGTACGACTCATCCGGAATGAGTAGGTCGGGCTCACACTCACCGACCAGCTTTGTGGACCGGCGTTATGATATTTGATCGGATCATGGGGGTGCAGCGAGTCGAGGACAAGAAGATCTCCGCCCGACAGTGACCCTTTGGCTCCCAAAGATCCCATACTGAGGTTCAGATCCATAGATCGCATTATCGGGAAACTGAGATTATTATGCTGATCGTATAACCAGAACGTGGAATTGTATCTGATACCCAGAGACTTAATGGACGTTGAAGCTGAGAGGTTCAGGTCACTCCACTTGAGACTATCTTTTTCGAAATCATAACTGGTAGAAAGATTCACCGACATGATGGAGAATTTCTCCTCTTTCGGCTTCTCTCCCTCTTTACCCGGGCGAATGAATTTTCCGTCGAACTGATTACCTATACTCAGAGTCAGGAGTTGCTGCTGATCCTCTCTTCCCCTGGCGAACGGTATACCGCGAAGATTGTACGACATTTTGTCCTGATTATGTTTTGGCACATACTTGTAACCGATATTTGGAGAGAATGTATGGCGGAATCCGGCAAAGTTGAAGATTCTGATTGGAAAGGTGCCGTAAAGGTTTGTCGAGAGGTTAACCCCAGCACTCCAGTCTGCATCATAGGCCAGTGAATCTTTATAGGTATTTCTATCCTCGACTACCTTTTTTGCCAGTCGCTTTACCCGAATACTATCGGGTACTCCATACGAATCGTAGGTTATAGTATCCCGCTCGATAACCGGATTGATCTCATCTGAGTAGGAATCTTTGAAAGGAGGCCTGAGCGTATAGCTCAGGGTATCGAAGAGGGTATCGTATCCGTTGATTGTCGTATCCATGAAATCGTTAACTATTGAAAGTCGTGCCGATAAAGACGGGTTCAATGTGATGTGCTTGAAGAGTGTTTGGGGTGAACTGAGGGTTACGGACTGAGTCAGGCCTGGTCGAAACGTTTCCGTGAGCGTATCCATATCGTGTTGGATATTTCCATGTGCGTTATAACCAAGGTAAATTTTATTGTACCACCGGGCGCTGTCCTTCGATGCCCCCTCAGGTTGCGGCAGCAAGGGGCGGCTGGGGAGATTGAAGGTAAACGATGGAAGATCTTCAGTGATCACTTCTGTGCTAAGATTATGATCCCTTCTCCAGTTGATACTGCCGCTTCCGTTAATCCGCTCGAATGTACGGGATAGAGAGAGGTTTGCTGAGATCTGCTGGTTTAAGATTTCATCATCATCCTCTGAGAAATTAAACACTTTTTTACTCGATGCAAGACTACCGGAACCGGACAAACGGGTCTTTGCATCGGGGGTAAGGTTCTGATTGTGCGAATAATTGATTGCCCATTGGTTACTCTCGTTTTCAAATCCGGAGGCATACGCATATCTTCCGGAGATTCTTCCATTGAGCAGGTACTTGATTACATAATTACTCGATCCTTCGAGGACAAACTCTTTAAAATCGTAGACTTTTCCTTTAGCTGTAAAGTCCATGTAATCGTTTGGCGCGTAATAGTATCCTACATTATCGACATAGCCGCCTCCTGTGGGACTGCCACCCCAGGCTGGTGTAAGAAATCCGCTTCTTCGTTTCCGCTCTATCGGAAACATGAAAAATGGGAGTACTGCTACCGGAGCATCACCGATATTCAGCACTACCGGACGGCTGATGATTTTGTCGTTGGGGATCAGTTTGATATTCTTTCCATAGAAATAAAAATCGGGAGAATCGACATGAGCGCAGGTGGTGTAATCACCCTGATCCACATAGAGCTCATTCTTTGCTGTTTTCACTATCCGCTGCCCCGTGAAGTAACCATCATCGAGGTGGGTCGATGCATACCGGACACGCCCTCTACGCGTTTTGAGATTGTAGGCCATGTAATCACCAACCGTGGTATCGGTGCCTTCGATAAGCTGTGGTGATCCGGTAGCTGTGAAAAGATTGTCTTCGATGGTATAAATGATCGTATCTGCGGTGAGCCTCATTTTCTGATATCGGACATTTGCCTTTCCGATCAGATGAAGCGTTTTTTCTTCGGCATCATATCTTATATAATCAGATTCGTAATGAACCGTGTCAGTCAGATCATTTTTTTTCTTTTTAGGAGTGTTCTCTGTTGCTGCCATTCCAGAGCTATCCTGATCATTTAAGGTAGATGAATCGGATGATGATACAGCACCTTTGATTTCCTCCCCGTAACTCTCAGTCAGGGGAAGAAGCGCAGAGAGCAGCAGCATTAAAAGGAGAACCTTGTGTACCGTTTGGGACATTATAATAAAATTCCAGGCGGAAATGGTTGCCGTTAGTGGAATTCGGAACTTCCGAAGATCTAAATGCTAAAAATAATTCCTGTACTAAGAGTCGGGCCGGGGAATGTGGGTGATTACAGGAGATGACATTTGTTTGGCATATCACTTTACCTCTCCTAAGGGATCTCTTATTCCCAGAATTCAGGCATGTTCAGCTGAGAGTAGAAGCAGGTACAGCAGCTCCTGAGCGGTTGATGAAGGGTCTAGTCCTGCATACGTTGGAAGTACCTGTGCGTTCTGGTTAATTCATGGTTGAAATTCGCCAGATACCACATCTGCACATGTCAGCGCTCCTGAAAACAGCTTTCTGTCCCTGAATACCTCTGGAGGAGAGTTGGGTTACTGCGATAATGGTCTGGGCTGGCAGAGCGGCCGGCACGTAGTGCTATAACCATGAGAAGATTCCTGAATTTCCTGGGGTTACCATACGTAAAAATGTCTCGGGTTACGCATGTTTTTTATTCCTGCACTATGGCTCATAGAAATTTGGCATATTCCCCGATAGCAGTAGCAGATAGAGCAGTTCGACCGTGGGATCGGTATTGGTAATTTGTGAGAGAAGCCAGGTGGTACCCTCGTTGACCCAGTCTTCAAAGACACTGTTTACCATTCCTGCGCAGGTCAGTGCACCCACGAAAGATCCCCTGACCTCAGTTCCCAGTGTCGTGCCATCAAGAGAATATCCGTTAACGATACTGCCCGGAACATCATCTCTGTCATAGACAAAATGGGATGCCATGGCTCCAGCAAGGTCCCCGGCTTCGGTATGGCCAAACCAGGAGAAGGCCATTGCAAGGCGCCAGGGCACCCTGGATGCTTCGTTGCCGAATCTGATGTCAGCTCCCGTGCCGATAACGGGAGTTCCGTTCTCATCACACCAATTCGGGACCAGCCCGGTAGAGGTATTGCGGCTGGCGTTAAGCAGATTATAGGAATTGGCGATGACCATATCCCAGTCTGAACCGGTCGTAGTGGTAGAGAATAACTGCAGAGCGGCAATGTTGAAAAAGGATGGGCTTATGGATAGATCCTGGTCATCATCAGATCTGATCTGGAAATTATCAGTTACTTCGAAATTCCAGATCTTCTGTATCAATGCCTGGGCGTCAAGGAGATATTTACTGTCACCCCACTGGCGGTAAGCCATAAGGAGTGCAAGTGCTACATCAGAATCAGCATCGGGCAGGGCACTTGTTTTAATGGTTCCATTTTCCACGTATTCAATGTATTGATACATCAGACCATTTTCGTTGAGAGATGCCTGATAGAAATTCCACAACCGGTCGAATTCATCCTGTAATCCATTTTCCAGGTTGTCCATGTAAACCATTATGAGCATTCCATGGCCGATATCTCTGGATGTTGTTGTGTTGGAACCTGCGGTACGCGTTATCCGTGCCAGATCCCCCCACTCTGTATAGTATTCACTCTTCCAGGTTTCAAAGAACTGCTGAATAGATGCTGGAGCAACACCAGAAGCGACTATTCCGTAGGGCGGTGGCTGGCTCTGAGGAAAGCAATATTGACATTCTAATGGTCTGATCACAATAACGATTCGCTCAGCTTCAGAGGTATTGTTGCTGCTGTCGGTTACGGTGTATCTGAGCTGGTATGTGCCTTCAACCGAGGTGTCGACCTGACCATCTCTTACGATCTGGTCAGTGAGGTCTCCGTAATAGTTGTCAAAAGCAGTAGCCCCGGAATCTCTAAACACTCCATTTACAAAAATCCGAACGGTATCAGAACCAAGGATGGTAATCTCAGGTGGGGTATCATCAATTACTATGATTACACGTGGAATTTCTTCTGATCTGTTTCCAGAACTGTCGGTTGCACTGTAGGAAAGCAAATAGGTTCCCAGTTTGGAGGTGTCTACTAAATCTTCACCCACCAGGTCAACAGTAACGTCACTGTCGTAATTGTCGGATACATGCACTCCGGAATCTTTGAATGAAGTGAAAACTTTCACATAGAGCGTATCACCACCGACAAGAGTGACAACCGGAGGTTCTGTGTCGCGAACGATTACAATCCGGCACTGCTCCTCTGCACTGTTTCCGGAGCTGTCCTGTACATTGTAAAAGAGACGATAGGTGCCGGGATGTTCTGAGTCGACCTCACCGGAAACGGTGACTGATTCTGCTTGTATTTCATCGTAGTTATCTGTTACTTCAAAACCGGGATCGATAAATGGAGTACCAACCTCATGGTACAGGGTATCATCATCGGTGAGAATAATCTCAGGCGGTGTCCGATCAAGAACATAAACGGAGCGGACCTTTTCGGTTTCATCACCGGTACTGTTACTCACTCGGTAAATGATTTTGTAAACACCCGGTCGGGATGTATTCACGCTGTCAAACACCATGATTTTATTTGAGATATCTTTATCCTTGTCCCATGCACTTGCTCCTAAATCGTTATAGCTTTGTCCTACTTCAACCGTATCGATAGTTTTACCTTTGAGGATAATTTCCGGAGGAGGAGGTTCCTCTCCGGAAGACACCAGTACGATTCTGGTCTTTTCAGGTGCCTTGTTTCCTGACCTGTCGGAGACAGAATAGATAAGTACGTATTCTCCGATACTGTCGGTACGGACCTCTCCGGAGATCTTGATGCTGTCGGTGAGATCTCCATCGGCATTGTCAAAAGCCTCTGCTCCCGGTTCATCATAGGTATCATTCAGAGAAAGGTGGATTGTTGCTAAACCGCGAATGGAAAGTTCAGGTTTAATTGTGTCAATTACGGTGATGGTCCACCATACAGAATCGATTACTTTTGAAGAATCGCTGATAGTTGCCCACAACAAGTTCTCTCCGGTATTGGAATCAACCGGAGTCCACCATATCGAATCCTCCTCTTGCGAAAGCAATGAGCAGACCTCAATCGAATACGGCTTTTCTTCCAGTACTTCCACAAGCAATTTCTCACGGTAAAGCTCTCCGATGTATACAGATTGTGATAGTACCGATGAACTCTGCAGGAAGAAGATCGTCTTTTCTATGAGTAGCCCTTGTTCCGGTTCATGTTGGTTCGATTTACCAGCGCCATTGTACGACACTACAGCATAATAATAGTTGACCTCTGGTTCGACACTGCTATCCACGTATGAAATACTGTTTTTGGGTACCGAGTCGAGAAACGTTATATCATCAGGATCTGTTCCGCGGAGAATTATAAATCCATCTTCGTTCGATGAGTTATCTGTCCACGTTACTCGCAAACAAGTATTGGCAATTTGTGTTATGGTAACATCTGATGGCTTCAGCGGTGTCACCTGGTGTGCTTCGATAATAAACTCAAGATTTCCGGATTTATTATTGTCGACGGTAACCGATCCTTTAAATACGACCGTACCTGATGCATCCAGTCCTTCGATAATAACCCGCAGCCGCGGAACATCCGGAACTGTAATGGTTCCTTCATGAGCCTGGAAAAGAAAGACTGCTTTGATCGTATCTGGGTTTTTTTCACCCAAAGGAATTATCTTGAAACGGATGCTGTCGACCTCATCTGGTGTAACGGAGATGTCTCCTTTTTTCCAGAGTATCGATGGAGATAGAGATAATCCGTCCGGCTCTGAGAAAGGGAGAGGTTCCATGTTACAGAAGATCCCAAGGACTGAAAAGATCAAAAGGAGTAGCAGGAGTGTTTTTTTTACCATCGTAATGTCAGATCCTTTTTTCCGGTTTTCTCTTCACTGCTTTTATCTTCTCTGGTAAGCAGATACACTGGTACTGCAACGGCTGCTGCAGCCCCGATACCCACCAACGAAATAATAAGGGCCGGATTTTTCCGCCGTATCTTGACTTTACGCAGTGAAGGCTCATTCGATCCGAATGTAGACAGTTCGTCCACTACAGTATGTATAACACCTGTCAAAAGAGCATCCACTTTTCCTTTATGGTACTCGGTAACGTCTTTCACAATTGAACCAGACCCTACATCCACAAGTCGCACATTGAGCGTATAGGTCTTTCCTACCTTTCCGATGCTTCCAAGAACCATATAGTTAACCGCAAGCAACTGACCAATGGTTATTGCACACGATGCTTCACTGCATGCTCCACTCTGCTGGAATCCCTGCTCTTTGAGTATCTCCTCCATCATTGCCCGTTCCATCACTTGAAACTGCGGTCTTTTTCCCAGTTCACTTCGCAGCGCATCGGTGAGCGATTGGGTCTCCTGTTCCTGGAGACCGCTTGAGGAGAGTTTCGTTACTGCGATGACCGTTTGAGCGGATAAACTGGCAGCTAGGATGGTAATAAGGGCCAAAAGATACCGTAGATACATCTGGACTTCTCCGCTTGGATGTGCAAATAATCACATAGATGGGATACATTATTCGCTATAATATATAATAAAGATGTAGATGTAGGAACGTGAATAGAGAAGATTCGGTCTTTATGGAAATCGCAACAGTAGTATTCTGTTGAATCTCCTATGCATTATTCCATAAAAGGTCACGTAATCCCGATTTTCTCGAAACGCGGCATTGTATTGCTTTTTCAAGTATCTGGATACTCCCCCATACCTCAAGCTTCTTCCGTGCACGAGTTATTGCTGTATACAGGAGTTCGCGGGTGAGCACCTGGTTGTAGAGTGGTGGGAGGATCAGAAGTATTTCATCATATTCAGATCCCTGGGATTTGTGCACCGTCATGGCATAGGCTGTTTCAGCAGACGGGAGCTGGCGAGGCAAAAAGCTGCGAACCGTTGAACCGGTTCCCTTAAATACAGCCCGGAGGTTTCCGCCTGTATCACATAGCATTATTCCTGTATCACCATTATAAATCTCCAGCAGATAATCGTTACCATTGACCATAATGGGTTGCCCACTTAATCGGTTTTCAGCACGTATGAATCCTTCTGCGGCAAGTATGGATACTGCTGCCTTGTTTATCGACTCGGTACCAAATGGGCCTATACGTAATGAGGAAAGGATTTTAAAGCGCTCAAGCGTCTCCAGAGCCTGTAACGGGTCTCTTAGGGAGTGAAGAGAAGAGAAATGAGAGAGTATCTTTTCCCGTAAGGCATTTCTGAATGCCTGTTCGGATAGAATTTCTGTGAAGACACACTCTGGGTATGTATCGTTGAGTAATATGTTTGTCGCACCTTTGAAATCCCCCTGATTGACAGCCCGGCTGAGTATACCGATACCGGAATGTTCACTGAACCGGAAACTCTTTTGCAACGTAATGATGCTATTGGAAATCAGTGGTTCTTCCTCTGAAGGTCTGATGTTTGTACCAGGGATTAGCCGACTGAGAGCGCTGCATCTGTCTGGCGTAAAACCATGCATGGTTCCGGAATCGCAAATATCTCCCAGAACCGCTCCAGCCTCCACCGATGAGAGCTGGTCGCGATCTCCAAGGAGTATGAGCCGGCTTGTAAGCGGAACAGCCATAACAAGCTTTGCCATAAGCGCCAAATCTACCATTGAGGCTTCATCGATAAGTATCAGGTCGTAGGGGAGAGGTTTTTTTTCATTGTGCCGGAAGTAGGGTGAATCGGGAATCGTTCCAAGTAGCCGGTGAATAGTTCTGGCTTCAACAGGTATAGCATCTTTGATTGATTGGGGAA
>OBJA01001787.1_pt1 | contig 13835 bp, 10 predicted proteins | sample 1519751 | NCBI WGS metagenome assembly OBJA01 (sample SAMEA3881238, study PRJEB22517) | soil metagenome | biome: lake sediment; feature: soda lake sediment; material: sediment, water from around vicinity | place: India | collected 2013-12-23 | depth 3 m | reverse complement strand
GTCTGGTCGCGCCGTTTCCGGTCATCATCCGGCGCAGCTACGCCTACCACCTGGTCGTTTCCGAGATGTGCTCCGAACTGCCGCAGGTGAGCTCGTTTCGGACCTGGCTGCTCGCGGAGACGCAAACAGACGCAGTCTGACCCTCGGCGGCTGTCGCAACGACCCAGCCGTGCTGGCGCCGCAATGCACCCGCTTAGTGCCCGCATTGTATAGTTCACGACAGAGCGCCTGGTTTCCGTGCACTTTCGTTCTCGGTGAGCGGCCGCTCTCAGGCCGTTTCGCCGGTTGCGGTGGGGTGTGCGCCGAGGCGTGCCAGCTGGCACGATTATGGCTCCAAGGGAGTGATACGAACGGATCGGGGTTGCACAAGCATGAAGAATGTACAGTTTCTCCTGACCGCGCTGGTCGTGCTGGTGATGAGCGGGACCGCGCATGCCGCCTCGTTCACGATCGCCGCGGCGTCGGATCTGCGCTTTGCGCTCGACGAGATCGTCGCGCTGTACCGTGAGGAGCATACGGATCACGAGATCCAGGTGGTCTATGGGTCGTCGGGCAAGATGACCACCCAGATCATCCACGGCGCCCCCTTCGACCTCTTCTTCTCCGCCGACATCTCGTTTCCGGAGCGCCTGTACGCCGAGGGCTTCGCGGCGACCCGGTCGGCCGTGTATGCGATCGGACGCATCGTGATCTGGAGCAACCGGCTCGATGCCACGCAGCTGACACTGGCCGATCTCGCGCAGGATGCGCGTGTGCGGCGTGTCGCCATCGCTCAGCCGGCGCATGCTCCCTATGGATTGCGGGCACAGGAGGCGATGACCGCCGCCGGGGTCTGGGACGCGGTGCAGGGCAAGCTGGTGTTTGGCGAGAACATCGCGCAAACCGCGCAAATGGTCGAATCCGGCGCGGCCGATGTCGGCATCATCGCGCTGTCGCTGGCAAAATTTCCGGCGCTCGCCCACCATGGTCATCATCTGATCGACGACGCGCTCCACAACCCCCTGACCCAGGGTTTCGTGGTCACCACGCGTGGGGCGAACAAGCCCGGGGTGATGGCGTTTGCTGCCTTCATGGAAACGGACGCGGCGCACGAGGTCATGGAACGCTACGGTTTCGTGATGCCCGGCCACTGAGCCCGGAGCTGGAGCATCCATGTTCGGACTCGGCCCCCAGGACTGGCAGGCGATTGAAGTCACCTTCAAGCTGTGTCTGTACACCACCCTGATCCTGCTCGTCATCGCGACCCCGCTGGCGTGGTGGCTGTCGGCCGGGCGCTCGAATCTGCGCACGGCGGTGCAGGCGGTCGTGGCCTTGCCACTGGTCCTGCCACCGACCGTGCTCGGCTTTTATCTGCTGATCGTGCTCGGACCACGTGGCTTTGTCGGCAGCACGCTGGAAGATATCGGCCTGACGCACCTGGCGTTCTCGTTCGAGGGCATTCTGGTCGCATCGGTGCTGTACTCGATGCCGTTCGCGGTGCAACCGCTGCATCAGGCCTTCAGCAATCTCGGGCGGCGCCCGGTAGAGGTGGCCAGTGCGCTTGGGGCGAACTGGATCGATCGCTTCTTCACCGTCGTGTTGCCGCTCACCCGCGGCGGATTCATCGTCGCCTTCACGCTCACGTTTGCGCACACGCTGGGGGAGTTTGGCGTGATCCTGATGCTGGGCGGCAGCATCCCCGGCGAAACCAAGGTGTTGTCGGTGCTGATCTACGACCACGTCGAGGCGCTCAACTACGACGCGGCGCACCGCCTGTCGTTCGGTTTGCTGGTGTTCTCGTTTCTGACGTTGTTCATCGTGTACGCAATCAACCGCAAGTTTGAAGTGGCCAAGGTGGGCTGAGCATGACCGAACCGCGCACTGTTGCGACGACGTTACCACCTGCGGCCACCACCTCTTCCGTATCTTCGGCCCGCCCCGACTCCGACTTGCAGCCCGACTCGCAGCCCGAATCGGTGCGAGCGTTCGATCCGTCCGGGGGCGCGCCCGCGGAGGCACTGTCCACCCGCGCTGCGCCGTTGTCGGTGCGCGCCGTGTTGCGGCGGGGTGATTTCGCGCTTTCGGTCGATGCCGCCTTGCCGCTGGACGGCGTGACTGCGCTGTTCGGGCGCTCCGGCTGCGGCAAGACCACCTTGTTGCGCGTCATCGCCGGGCTGGAGAAGGTTGCGGGGGCGGAAGTGCGCTTTGGCGATACCCTGTGGCAGGGCGGACGCCACTTCGTGCCCTTGCATCGTCGCCGCATCGGGTTGGTCTTTCAGGAGCACAGCCTGCTGCCGCACCTGTCGGTGCGCGGGAATCTGCTGTATGGCTACAAGCGCACGCCCGAGGCCGAGCGCCGGCTGCATCTGCCCGAGGTGGTGGACATGCTCGGCATCGGCGATCTGCTCGATCGCGGCATCGACAAGCTCTCCGGCGGACAGCGCCAGCGCGTGTCGCTGGGGCGCGCGTTGCTCACCAGTCCGCGCCTGATGCTGCTCGATGAACCGTTGTCCGCGCTCGACACCCAGACCAAGCGCGAGATCATGCCGTTTCTGTCGCGGCTGGCGGACGAGGCCGGCGTGCCGATGGTGATGGTGTCGCATGCCCCGGAAGAGGTCGAACGTCTCGCCAACCGTGTGGTGTTCATGCGCGACGGCCGCGTCGAGCGCATCGAAACCCTGCGCGAAGCGATGGCGCGGCCGGATTCGCCGCTGTTCGACGATGAGGGCGCGGCTTCGGTGCTCGAGAGCGTGGTCGGCGAGGTGGCCGAAGGCGGGTTGCGTGCGTTTGGTCCGCCCGAAGCGCGTCTGTGGCTGGGCGCGGCGGCGTCGGTCGCGGTCGGCGCGCGCATGCGCGTGCGGGTGCTCGCGCGTGACGTCAGTCTCGCGCTGGACGATCCCTCGCGCATCAGCATTCAGAATCACCTGATGGTGTGCATCGAGCGCATCGACGCCCCGCGCGTTGGCCATGCGCTGGTCTCGTGCCGGCTTGCCGACGGGCAGCTGCTGCTCGCCGAACTGACGGCGAGCTCGGTCGCACGACTGCGGCTCGAACCCGGCCAGCTGGTGTTCGCCCTGATCAAGTCGGTGGCGCTGGTCGACTGATGCGGTTGATCCGGCGATGCAGGTAGTGGCGCCGGAACATGTCCCTCCCGGAAAAGGCGGTGAAACGTCAGTTACAACCCATGTGTTGCCGATACATCTCGGGGTTGTGACCGTCCGGAACATTCGCGCATGGATCGTCGGCGTAGCCGCGAAGCACGTTGTAGCGTTCGACCTGCCGGGGTGCAAGAAGCGCCACTGTCTTGTAGTGCTGCGAGAGGTGGATGAAGCGCAACTCGGTTCGTGCCGACTCCGCCTCGGCAAGCAATCGGCGCAACGAGGATTCGTCCACCGTTCCCTCCGCAAATGCCGCCTCGATGGCAGCTTCTGCCGCAATGAGGCGTTCTCCGGTCGGTATCGCCTCATTGCGCATGTCTTCGAAGAGTGCCTGGACCTTTTCCACCTGATCCTGAGAAAGGGGGATCTCGTCCCTGAGTTCCAGCAGGTGCGCGGGACCGGGCACGCCGTTGAGTTCGGCCGGCAACGCAAGACCCCAGCCACCTCCGCGCCGAAGTTCCTCGATGTCTGCGTCAGACAGTGACTTGATGGCGCGGCCTTGCATGCCTGCATAGGGTGAATGCGCCGTGTGGTCGTGCTGCGCGAAAGCCTTCATCGGCATGAACAGGCTCAGTGCGAGCAGAAGGCCGGCAGGCTTCATGTTGATCTCCTCATCGTTGGTATATGAGTTCGAATTCTGCAGACGAACGTTAACACAAGTGTATGACCAGGATCATATGGACCATGGTTGCCGACGAAGAACTCTTCCGTCCTGCCGGGCACGCTACTCGAGTTGTTGCCCGATACGCTACTTTCGCTCGCGGAGTACCGAGCTTTTGGGTGCGGCGAGCGCCTGTTTGAGCAGGACAGCGCTCCGCAACGCATGTTCTGTGTAGTGAGCGGTGAGGTTGCACTGGAGCTGGGTGTCAGCCATGAAGCGCTATACCGAGCGCTCAGACGCATGGAACGGTGCGGAAGAATCCTTCGCAGCGAGGATGAACTGATTGCGCTCCGCTGAGCGTACCGCTTCAAAAGAGGACATCACAGCTCGCCAAGCAACGCGGCCAAACCGGGCACGGCAGACTTTGGCGTCGGGAGGTGAGTCGCCACAGGGGCGCACCGAGCGCCATCGCCACGACGGCCTGAAGGACGGAGAACAAGAGGATCATGGAGGAAATCGTACCGCCCTGACCTGCGCCCGGAAGAACGGAAAGTCCGCGTCCGTGCCGAACATGTTGCCTGCCTCGACACCGAAGGGTATGCGAAAACCCTGGATCTCGCGGAAATCCGACGGATGGCCGCCAAAGGGTTGCAAGCGGATGACGCTCGTCCATGTTGGAGTAGACCGAGGCCAATTGACTCCTGTCGGCCATTATGCCCAGATCCCAGTTACGAACAGTGTCGGTGCGGGCGTTCGGCTTGGCGTGCCGAAAACGGGCATTCGTAGGGCGTCGTAGGGAATGAAGCGAAGCGGAATGTTCCGGATGAGGTGATTCTGGGGTAAAGACCTGACCGTAGGCTGCGCTGAGCGCGGATAGCAACAGAAATCTCCTGCTCGTTGATGAACGCTCCGCAAGTTTGGGCCACCTGTTTTGACGAAAAACTCACGTTAATTTATTCGTACGACAAAATTGACGTACGTTATAATGAGCGTATAATGTAAAGTCGTAAGGGCCAATCCAGGTAGGCAAATCGTGAAAGCAAATCCAGGCGGACAAATAGACATCAGGGCGGTGATCGGTCGGGATCCGTTGATCAAGCAACTATGGGAAACCGTTGAGCTCCAGAGCATGATCATCACCGCCGAGCGGCGGATCGGCAAAACAACGGTGATGAAAAAAATGGCAGGCGAGCCAGCCGCGGGCTGGTTGCCCGTCTATCAGGATTTGGAAAGCTGTCATACCGCAGCCGAGTTTGCCATGGCCGTCTATCGCGAGGTACACCGGTTCCTGAGCGGGAAAGGGCAAATCACCCGGCGAACAAAGGAGTTCTTGTCATCCCTTGGCGGAACCGAGATCGGCGGCATCGTCAAACTGCCCGAAAAAACCGAGACTCCCTGGAAGGATGTGCTGACACGCGCCATCGAAGACCTGATGCAAGAGAACGACGCCAGCTCGCGTCTCCTGTTTTTCTGGGACGAGATGCCATTCATGCTGATGAATATCCGCAACGGGCAGGGCGAGCAGGTTGCGATGCAGGTGCTCGATCACCTGCGGTGGTTGCGCCAGACGCACGACGGGTTGCGCATGGTCATCACGGGCTCCATCGGCCTTCATCACGTCATCACCTCCCTGAAGGACAAAACCTACGGGAACGCGCCGGTAAATGACATGGCCCGCATCGACGTCCCACCCTTGGCGGAGGATGATGCGGTCAATCTCGCCGCGTTGCTCATTACGGGCGAAGAGCTAACCGCACCTGATTCGGCTGCTGCCGCAAAACAGATCGCACACGAGGCGGATTGTTTTGCCTTTTACGTCCATCACATCGTCCGGGGCTTGAAGGTCGGTGGCCTGGATGCCACGCCTGAAAACGCCACCAAGGTCGTGGCTGCCCACATGATTGATTCAAACGACCCTTGGGAGCTGTTTCATTACAAGGAGCGGATCAAGACCTACTACCCCGGCGACCAGAAGACTGTACTCCTGATCCTCGACCACTTGGCCGTCCAGCCGGACAAGGCCTCGGTGGACGAGCTGCTCGTTATGCTCAAGGGCGCGAGCCCATTCGATGACCGCGAGCGCTTGCTGGATCTTCTTTCCCTGATGGAGCGCGACCACTACCTCAAGCGCGCCGAGGGCGGACGCTACCAGTTTCGATTTCCGCTCATCTGCCGCTGGTGGAAACTCAATCGAGGCCTATGAAAATGCAAACTCAAACCACGACTGAGTCAACGACGGACCGCAAGACCATCTGGGTTTTCACGCCCAGTCGCACTGAGCCCAAAGACCTCGAGTTCATCCTCGTGCAGCGGCAGAAACTACTCCAGGACGCGGTGGAACGTGTAAAGGAAAGCGCGCTCACGGATCACAAGCACCACCTGCTTTTTGTCGGACCACGAGGGTGTGGAAAAACCCACCTCGTCACGCTCGTCGTCAGCCGTCTGAGCGAGGATGACGAACTCACCGACCGCCTGCGCATTGCCTGGCTCAACGAGGATGAGACCTGCACGACATTGCTTGAATTCCTCTTGAAGATTCATGCGGCGCTGGAGAAGCGACATCCAGAAGAGTTCAGCGGTGAAATGCTCATCCCTGCGTACGACCTCAAGCCGGGGGCCGCACTTGATTTTGTCTCAAGCCATCTGCTCGCCGCACTCGGCTCCCGCACATTGCTGGTGGTGACTGAGAACCTTGATGCCATCTTCGAGGGGCTTGGTGATGCGGGGCAAAAGCAGCTCCGATCCTTTATTCAGGAAAACCCGAAACTGTCGATCGTCGCTACGGCGCAACGCCTGGTGGAGGACCTCTCAAGCCGTAACAGCCCCTTCTTCGGCTTCTTCCAGACAGAGCATCTCAAGCCGCTCAACGTCGAACAGGCGACCGAGCTGCTCATGAATATCGCCAGCCTTCAGGAACAACGTGATGTCGTCGAGTTCCTCGGCACCAGCCGTGGGCGCTCCAGGGTGCGGGCCATCCACCACCTTTCGGGCGGCAACCATCGCATCTACATCGTCCTCTCCCAGTTCATCACCCGCGACACGGTGGACGCGCTTCTGGAACCCTTCATGAAGATGGTGGATGAGCTCACGCCCTACTATCAGGAGCGCATCCGCTGGCTGCCGCCGATGCAGCGAAAAATCGTCGAGTATCTGTGCGTTTGCGAAGGCACCGTGCCGGTGAAAGAAATTGCGAGGCGGCTCTTTGCCACCCCGCAGACCATTTCCAGCCAGCTTCAGGATCTACGGGCAAAGGGCTACGTCGAGGCTCATCAACGTGGGCGCGAATCCCTCTACGAAATCAGCGAACCCCTCATGCGCATTTGCGTGGAGGTAAAGGACAACCAGCGTCACCAGCCGCTTCGGCTCCTCGTGGATTTTCTGCGCGTCTGGTATGAGGATCACGAACTCAAGAACCACCTCGGAAAAATGGAATTGGCCTCCTCTGCGCGAGCGTATCTGGAGTCGGCCATCCAGCGAAACAGCGCCGAAGGCAACCTGAGAAAGCAGATCCTTCTCGAGGATCTCCAGTCGTCGCTTCCGGAGAAATGGCCCTCGGCGATCCGCGACCGGATGATGAAGGGCTTGAAAGACGCTCCGGAATGTTTGCTCCTCGCCATGCACAGCATGACCGAGGGAAAGCCCGCCGACGCGATTCGCTGTCTCGATGAGGCCATCGGTGAGGAAACCGCGCCTGCTGCGAAGGTGGCCGTTCTACTCACACGCGCGCGCCTTCACGCATCACTGAACGAGCCTGCTAGAGAGATCGCCGACTACACGGCGGTGATCGAGCTGCCCGGCGCCCCGGTCGAGCAAGTCGCCAGGGCGCTCTACTCGCGCGGTATCACTTACTTCCTAGAGAACCGCAAGCAAGAATCGCAGGCGGACTTCGAGGCATTGATCAGCCTCCCGGCGGCTCCTGTTGAGCTGGTCGTCAAAGCACAGCTTGCCCTTTCCGAACTTCACTTCAGCGAGGGCCGATGGAGCGCAGGCTTTCAGGCGCTGGAGGCGAGTTTGGAATCCGGCGGCAAGACACAACCCGCATATCGTGGAACCGCGACTGATTTGGTCGACGCAGTCTTCGCCGCAGGGCTAAACCCCGAGGGCCGACTCGACAAAATCACCGGATTGCTCCGCGCCTACCGTGACCACGATGCCCTTGCCGTCCTCGGAGAAGCCGTCGTCCAGCACATCGGCAGAGTGTTCCGCGTCGGGGAGCCCTTTCCTTCAGCCGACAATCTCGAGGGATGGGTATTGGGCTGGGAGCAAGCGGCGGAGAAGGTGCCTGATTTTCGCCTCTCCGTGCGGTTGCTCCGAACCGGCATTGACTTCGTCAAAGCGGGAGGAAAGGATCTTGGCGTGCTACTCACGCTGACTTCCCCTGAACGTGCAATCCTAGAACAGGCGCTCGGACTCGCGAACAATAACGACGCCAAGACGACGAGAACCGAGTAACTACACATCGGTTTGAAAGGACAGGAATTTCAACCGTATAGAGTCAAAGGATAAGGCCGTAACACGGATGGGCACCCGATTCGTAGGTCGGAAAAGCGAGGCACCTTCCAACCTACCACCTCATGTTACGAATGGCCGCATTTGGATTTGCCATCCGCCCGCAACGGGTCGAGACCGGCAAGAGACCAATCGTTCGCAATCGATCCCCTCTACGGTTTCCGGCAAGGGACAACGAGCGCTTCGTCGGTTGATCACCAATGCGGCCGGCCGTCGCCGGTCAGGTGGCTCGCCCGAAAAGCGGTGCGGCATGTTGTGAGATTGTCCGACACCGAGGGGAAAGGGGGCCTGCTTGTTCCGTTCTGCGGCGGGTGCGCCATATCGAGCTTGCGATGAGGCCGGCGAGCGCATCGGACAGGGCGTGGCTCAGGGTATCCATGGCGGACTCGAATGCGTCGTGGGGTATTTCGTTTCGTGGGCCGAGGTGCCGGTGCTCGTGCCAGCCTTCGGCGCGACGGCTGAAGCGGTGTAGACGCCCGAATCGGGCGCGAGCGTACCGAACACGCTCGGCCATGTGCTTGCAGGCGATGGTTCTGCATGGGCGAGTGAGGTTTCCGGGTGCAATGTTCGTTTGACATGAAACGCAAAGCGCGGCGATACTTTCCTTGGAGTCGTTGAATTTCCCATCCTTTCTGCAGAACAAGGCCATCGCCACGCTGGTGGAGTTGACCACGCAAGGAACACCCAAGATGGCTGCGGAGCCGGAGGTCAGTCCCACGCGGTGGAACGGTTCTTTCGCGACATCACGGTCAATCGGTTGCACTTGGCGTGTTCGCAAGCGTGCCTGGATGAATCGCCGCCATTGATGTGTACGTGGCCCAAAACAATACGAACCCCAAGCCGTTCATCTGGACGAAGATCGCTACCGACATCCTGCGGACGGAAATTCGGACGAACTCGCGCTTATGTTCCAAACAGAACCCAGAAGAACAGCGAAAACCCCTGCATAGTGCGACCGACCACGGCGAAACTGACAAGCTGACAAGCCCAAGTTGCCGAATCTGCGATGACTTCGACCCCTCCCATCGATCCACAACAGCTCGCCGAAGTGGTCCGCGCCAGCCTGCGCTCGTCGGCCGATCTCGATCCGAACCGCACCGCCGCGCTAATGGCACTGACCCAGGCCATCATGCAAGGCGGCTCGCAGCCCGGCTCCCCGCCGCGCAACACGCTGATCCGGCTCGGCGATCGCTGGAGCCCGCTGCTGCTGATGGTGCTCTCCACCGGACGCTACCGCCATGCCGAGCTGCGCCGCGTAGCGAGCATGTTGAGCCAACTGGCCGGTGAGGGCGAGGTGTCCCAGCGCATGCTGACCCTGAGCCTGCGGATGCTCGAACGCGATGGCTTTGTTGCACGCGAGGTGCATGTGGGCAAGGTGCCGACCGTCGAGTACAGGCTGACGCCGCTCGGAGAGGGGCTGAGCCACCACATCGAGGCGTTGATGCACTGGTGCACCGCCCACTACGATCAGATGCGCGCGGCCCAGGAAGTCTTCGATGCACAGGCACAGGCGCCTGCGCCCGCCAACCTCGGATGGCCCCGGCAAGTCCGGCGCTGAGCGCGGGGGCTGCCTGGGCGCGTCAGGACCTGGGAGCGCTATAGGCAACGCTGATCCATCAGCTTGAGTCGACCGCATCAGGGGGCAGGCGCCATGGCCCCCTGATGCGGCCTTGCGTCAGCGCGACGCGGCCCGCTCGAAGTCCATCCCCAGGTCTTCGAACATCTTGATGGCCGTTGCACGACCGCCGCCGAACACCCCTCCGCCCGGGTGCATGAACGGGCCGGTGAGGTAGAAGCGCTCCACGCCTGGCACGGTGAAGTTGGCAAGATCGGGCGTCGGGCGATGGCCGTTGAGCTGGTAGAAGTAGGGCGCGCAGCCGTGGAAGTCGCCCTTCTGGAAGCTCGGAGAATGGCTTTCCAGATCGACTGGCGTGTGGACGCAGCGGCCGATGATGTTGTCGGGCGAGAGGTTGTCGATCCAGCGCCCGGCATCACGCACCATCTGGTCGGCCAGCCGCTCGCCGTGCGCCGCCCACGCCGCAGGCCCTTGCCCGTTGAGGTTGTACGGTGCGAAGGTCATCAGGTACAGGATGGCCTTGCCGGCCGGCGCACGCGATGGGTCCAGGTTGGTCGAGGTGCCGCCGCTGAAGGTCGGGATCGGATCCGGGAAGCGGTTGTAGCGCAGGTCATCGAAGTAGCGACGGAAGACGCCCATGTCGCAGGGCACCAGTTCGGTCATGAACGCCTCCTGCAGGAGATCGTTCTCGCCCTTGAAGTGAATGCGTTCGTGCACGGTGTAGTGGGTGTTCAGCGCCGAGTAGGGCGACAACTCCACCCGTTCGGCACGGGCCAGCACACCGGCATCGATGTCCGGGAAGTGCTGGCGCAGCAGGTGGGGGTGGATCGAGCCGATCACGCCCTGTCTGGCCTTGATCGTCTCTCCTGCGGCGGTGGTGACGCCGGTGACGCGCCCGCGCTCTTGCACCAGACCGGTGACCTGTGTCGCCAGGCGCACTTCACCGCCGTGGTGCTTCAGGCAGGCCAGCAGGGCATCGGTGAGTTTGCCCGAGCCGCCCTTGGGCAAACCAATGCCGGTGGTGTGCGTCAAGCCGATCATCACCAGCAGCCCGATGCCGGTGCCCTTTTCTTCCGGGCCCTGCAGGTTCTCGGAGACGAATTTCATGAAGTGGATCTTCAGTTTGTCGCTCTCGAACCACTCATTGACGATGTCCCAGGCGCTCTTGAGCGTCATGTGCAGGATCTCGCGGCCTTCGGGGCTCTGGTCCATCATCGCGACCATGCCGCCCAGCGGGATCGGCGGGCTGAACATGCCGGCCGTGAACATCGGCACCGTTTGCACGGCCATCTCGGCGAAACGGCGGTAAGCCTCGGCATCCCGGCGCGAGTGCATCGCGATGCTGTCCACGGTCTTGTCGATGCTGCGGTAGGTGATGATCGCCGATCCGTCGTCGAATGCCGTGCCGAAGGGCGCATCGGCCATGATGTATTCAAGGCCGAACTGCGCAAACAGCCCCAGCTCATCGCGCTGGAACAGCGGGCTGGCCTGGATCATGATGTGAGCGCCCGAGTGCACGTCCAGCTTGAAGCCGGGGGTGGCCAGCTCCTGAGTCACCACGCCGCCGCCAGGGTAGTCGTTGCGCTCGAGCAGCAGCACCGAACGGCCGGCCTTGGCCAGGTAGCAGGCCGCCACCAGGTTGTTGTGGCCGGCGCCGATGGAAATGAAATCGTATTGGCTTGCCATGGGGTCAATGTCTCCTTTTTTCTTGTGAGAAGAACGGGCTTTGTCATGCTTCTCATGTTTCCCGCGGGAGGTGGGGTCAGCGTAGCCCGGCCTTGCGCTGGGCTGCCGGGGTGTGTCAGCGGCTCACATGGACGATGGTCTTGCCGCGCTGGTGACGGGTGGCGAGGCGCCGGTGCGCTTCGCGCAGATCCTGCGCCTGCAGCTCGCAGGTCCATGCGATTTCGGTTTTCAGACGCCCGGCGACGAGGTCATCGGCCAGACGCGCGAGGATGGCGCTGTCACCGCTGCGGTTCATCTTGAACACGCGGTCGAGCTTGACGCCGCGGGCCTGCGCCAGCGCCTCGTCGGGCGGCTGCCCGAGCGAGACGAAGCGGGCGCCACTGTGCGCCAGGGACAGTGCCTGGGCCGCCGTGGGTCCGGAAACGCAGTCGATGACCACATCGACGGTCGTCATTGCGCTGGCGAGGTCTTCGTTCGTGTAATCGATCACCTGGTCGGCGCCCAGACTGCGCACGTGAGCAAGGTTCTGCGCACTGGCGGTGGCGAACACCTTTGCACCGGTGGCCTTGGCCAGCTGAATGGCAAACTGCCCGACCATGCTGGCACCGCCGAGCACCAGCACTGTCTCGGCCTGCGCCAGGGCGGCATAGCTGTGCAGCGCATGCCAGGCTGCAATGCCTGCGGTGGGCAGGCTGGCGGCCTGCTCCGCCGTCAACGCGGAGGGCCGTGGCGCGATGGACTCCGGTGTGGTCAGGGCGAACTCGGCCATGCTGCCCAGCAAGGCGCGGCCGAACACGGGCTCGCCAATGGCCGGGCCGCCAGCGCCTTCGCCCTTGGCGACGACGATGCCGGCCAGATCAAGGCCAAGCACGGCCGGCATGGGCAGCGGCATCACCGTGCGCATCGCGCCCTGTCGCATCAGCAGATCGACGGGGTTCACCCCCGCGCTCTGGACACGCACCAGCAACTGGCCCGGTCCGGGTTGCGGAACCGGCAGGGTCAGCTGCGTCAACATATCAACGTCGCCATAGTCGGCGATGCCGACAGCCTGCATCGTTTGCGGTAGTGGAGAATTCATGGTCACCGGTGTTTGGGGTTAGGGGTTAGCGGCGGCAGAGCAGCAGGAGCAGTCGCAACAGGCCTTTCAAGCCGAGCATGCGCACGGCGGCACGCAGCTCGCGCGGCGGTACGCTGCCGGCCATCGGCATGGCACCGAAGGCCTTGCCTTTGAAAGACAGGCTGTTGCCGGTGCAGCTCAGGCTGTGCACCTGCATCAATTCGCTGCCCTCCGGAGAGAGCACCTTGAGGGGGGCGGACTTGTGGTTTGTGGTCATGGGAAGCAAAGGTTAGAGTCAGGTTTCGAGCTGCTCGGCGTCGATCAATCGATCCAGCAGACGCCGAGCCCGTATGCCGCCAGCGTCACCGGCCAGCATCACGGGCTTCATCGACCAGAGGTCTTGATCGCCCATCTGCAGCTGGATTTTCTCCAGCAGCGGCCGGTCCTCGTTCAGGAAGGCATGCATCATCGCGCCGCGGATCATCTCGTCCATCTCGGCGGAGTCGAGGTCGTGGGTGCGGGTATGGGTGTAGAAGTAGTGGGTGGAGGTGGCGGTCTGCGGCGTCAGCAGATGCGCAGCCCAGCTGTTGAGTCCTTCGCTGCGCGGGCGACCGGTCAAGGTGGCGCCCACGTCGAGCATCAGCAGCGAAGGCGCGTCCCAACGCATGTTGGCCCAGTGCTCCACCGGGTGGCCCTCAGAGCGCAGGATCACGTCCAGCGTGGGTGGACAGGGCCCCTCGGTGAACCAGCGGTTGGAGTGCACGCGCGTGTCACCCTCCTGTATGGCCTCGTACTCCGCGTCATGGTGAGCCGAGCTGCCCAAGGACCCGACGTGCACGAACTCCGGGTGACTCAGGTCCATCAGGTTGTCGATCTCGAGTTCGTAGCCAGCCTGAACCATGAAATGGCCGAAGATGGTACGAAAGCCCTCATCGGGGGTGCGATCAAACATCGAGAAGTCGACGATGCGGTTGGCATCGGCGCGCGCTGGATCGCCCATCCAGATCCACACCGCGGTGTGCCGCTCCTCCACCACGAAGGCAGGAACCTGCGCCGCCTTCGGAATCGTGCCATCACCATGCGGGTTCAGCGTGCAACGGCCGCCTGCATCGAACTGAAGGCCGTGATAGGGGCACTGCAGCGTGCCGTCCTCCATCACCTTCCCGTCCGACAGCCGCGCAAAGCGGTGCGGGCAGCGGTCCAGCAGCGCGTGCGCCGCCGCCCGGAACGCCGCCCTCGCCCGGGCCGCCCTGGGCGATGACAGCGTGG
>OBJA01001786.1_pt1 | contig 13838 bp, 8 predicted proteins | sample 1519751 | NCBI WGS metagenome assembly OBJA01 (sample SAMEA3881238, study PRJEB22517) | soil metagenome | biome: lake sediment; feature: soda lake sediment; material: sediment, water from around vicinity | place: India | collected 2013-12-23 | depth 3 m | reverse complement strand
TCGCGAATGTATTCCTGCTGAGTCTTCATAAAAAGTACTTTGTGATACAAAGTTAGGAAAATTTTTATTCCAGCAGATCTGACAAGAAAAAAAGATTGCACGGATTTTAAGGGATTGCACGGGTAATGAAAGCAGCACGTACCAGCGGCATATTTTATACGTACAGAGCCCGGAGCCTATATGGGGCAAGAATCAGCTGCCTGAAAATCAAACCGCTCTGCTATTTTAAATTTTCAATTGATTTTATACTAAATTTGACCACTTTTGATTTTTTGATTATTTTAGCATTAAACTATCGTTTAAATGCCTCCCGATAAACTGCCGCTGGCACGTATCTGTTTGGAAGATCCTCAGGTTTTTGAGGATTTTTTTAATGTACATTACCGCCCCCTGGTATTGTATTCTCATTCATTATTGAATGATCTGGAGATATCACGCGAAATCGTTCAATCTCTTTTTACCCGTTTTTGGGAGCAACGACTTACCCTTCACATTCGACCAGCCACTGCTAGCCCTTTCCTTTACCAGTGCATAAAAAATTCATGCCTGAATTATCTGAACGCATCCAAAAGGATGGTGGCATTGGATGATATCCTTCATGAAATTCCGGATGAGGATTTGTTGGATAAAATGATTGCTCATGAGACCGAAGAAAGAATTTTTAAAGCCGTAGAAAGCCTTCCCGAAAAATGCCAGCAAATTTTCAGGCTTAGCCGCATTGATGGATTAAAGCATGCCGAGATTGCCTCGAGACTGGGGCTTTCCGAGAAAACTGTGGAAAACCAGATAGGCATTGCCATCAAAAAATTAAGCAGGCTCCGTAAATTCCTTTCCTGATTCCTCCCGGAGCTACCATTCAGGGGGTTTCAGTAAATCAAAAAAAATCTTAAAAAATTTTAACTTTTTTTGGGGGATAAAGCCTCCAGGATTGTAATAACGTTATACACGCACCATCCATGAATAAAGAGGAACAATTTTCTGAATTTTGCCAATTGTCGGGCAGGGTACTCAACGGGGAGGCCAGCGAGGCCGAAAAAAGCATGCACCGGCAGATGATCAGCCAGAGCAGCGAGTTCAGGGATATCTATTATTTTTTGAAGCCCCACTGGAACAATCTGCATCGCATCGACTGGGTCAATACCCGGGATGACTGGCAGAAATTTCGCAGCGAAGTCATTAGCACTACAAAGCCTGCCGTTTCTTCCCCAGAATTATCATCCTCCGCCACTTTTAGGAAATTGATTCCTTATGCAGCTGCTGTGGCGATCCTTGTTTCTGTTTCCTGGTGGCTTTTGATTTCGTGGGGAGTGTTGTTTCCCCACGAACTAGTAAGTACCCGTATTGAAGCCCCTGCGGGCTCCAGAACCCGGGTTGCCTTGCCCGACGGCAGCTGGGTTTGGCTAAATGCCGGCAGCACCCTGGAATACAGCAACGACTTTAACATTCGCTCACGAAGGCTGAAACTATCGGGTGAGGCTTTTTTTGAAGTCACCAAAAGCAAAAAACCCTTTATTGTACATACATCCCTCATCCGCATCCAGGTATTGGGCACCTCATTTAATGTTAAAGCTTATCCCGATGATGCATACACAGAAGCAACCCTTGTCAGCGGATCAATTCAAATCAAAAAGGAAGGCAAAGAGGGACCGGTATTTAAGGACATCACCCTACAACCCAACCAGAAGGCAGTATTCTCCCATAGCGACGGGGGCCTTCAGTTAAGCCAGCTGGATGCCCAAATGGATTCCGGGGAAGAACATGTAGAAACAAAACCTGTGATTTCTAATGTTACCGTGCGCCGCAGAAATGACCTGACCCCCGAAATCGGTTGGAAAGACGGCATCCTGGTCCTGGAAAGGGAGCCCTTCACCAGCCTGATGAGGCGCCTGGAACGATTGTACAACGTGGAGTTCGTGTTTGATGACCAGAACCTGAAGAATTACCATTATTCGGGAAAACTCGTTGAATTAACCCTTGAACAAATGATGCTGGCCATTAAAGAAACCTCTCCCATCAATTATCGCATTGAGGACAAAGTCGTGTATATCAGCACCAATCCCGAGTATTTACATAAGTATCAAATACTCACTACCCCAAAACATAGTAATAACTAAAACCAATCACATGAAAAGAAAGAAAGATAAAAAAACGGGAAATGCGGCAACATTTCCCGTGGCTCGAATCAGTTAATCCGGTTGTTGCAAAGGAGAAGATTCACCTTTTGAATTAACCAATTTTTTAATTAAAGCAATACAAAATTATGAAAAAAACCCCACAATTGGAGGGACATCTGTTTCCCCTTTGTCTAAAATTTTTGAGGCTTATGAAAATCTACTTCCTGCTGGGATTATTCAGCATATCCCAGCTTATAGCAGGGAATGCATCCTCTCAGAATATTGACTTTTCAGGGAATAAGGTTACATTGAGGGATGCCTTCAGGGTATTGGAAACCCAAAATAAATACACCTTTTTTTTCAATGATGATTTTGCCGTTTTAAACCAAAGTGTAAGCTTAAGCCAACTTCCCGCGGATATTCACGGAGCCATGTGCATGCTGCTTGAAAACACCAACCTCTCCTATCGGCTAATTGACGATCGGCTGATTGTGATCGCCCCGGGCAACATACAGGAGGAGATTGTAGTGCGCGGAAGGGTTACTTCAGCAGAGGATCAGCAAACCCTTCCCGGAGTTTCTGTTCACATCAAAGGAACGTCCATTGGCACCGTCACCAATGTCGAAGGCCAGTATGCTATTACAGTTCCCGCCAATAATGCTGTGCTGGTATTTTCCTTCGTAGGCATGAAACCTTTTGAAGTAACTGTTGGCAACCAGCGCCTGATCAATGTGTCACTGGAGCCCGAGGTAGCTTCCCTGCAGGAGGTAGTTGTAACCGGTTATCAGACCCTCTCCAAAGAAAGGGTAACAGGCTCTTTTGCCCAGGTCAGGTCTGAAGAACTTGAAAGGACCATCTCATTCAGTATTGAAGACAAGCTGGAGGGTACGGTATCGGGGATGCTCAACGATCCCCTTGGCTTCACCATTCGTGGTGTAAGTACCTTACGGGCCAGCCGCATCCCCCTGGTGATTGTGAACGGTTTCCCGCTTCAGATCGCCACCACAGGCACCTCTGATACAGCCGAACTGGAAGCACTGGAGCGTGCCCTGGAATCTATCAACCCCAATGACGTGGAGAGCGTTACGGTTTTGAAGGATGCTGCCGCAACCTCCATTTGGGGCTCAAGGGCTGCCAACGGGGTGATCGTTATCAATACCAAAAGAGGAACCACCCGCGCTCCCGAAATGACCTTCAACAGCAGCTTTGGTTTTACCCCAAAACCCGATATCAGCCTGATGCCTTTTGCAAGCCCACAAACCTATCTGGAAATTGAAAAAGGAAGATTTGAAGCCGGATGGTTGGATACCCAGATCAACGGCCTGCAGCAATGGTTTTACAACCAGTCGGACTTTGTAATTGCACGCCATAAGAATCTGGAGACTTCCTCCATTGAAGCACTCATGGGTTCCTATGACAACCGTTATGAATTTAGCGACTATTTCCTGCGCAGCCGGGCAAACCAGCAGTACAACTTTGCCATCAGCCAGAACATCGAAAATGTTAACTACCGCTTTTCGGTTTCACATGATGATGTGAAAACCACATCCGTTGGAAACGAGAACTTCCGTACGGTAGTCAGCCTTTTCAGCCAGTACCGCCCCAAAAAATGGTTCTCCTTTGACTTCAATTCAAACATGAACCTGCGCAATACCAAAAACAATGGCATGGAAATGAGCGAACTCTTCCCCATCCCACAGCACCAGCCCATTCTGAACCCCGACGGCAGCTATACCTCCATGAGCCGCAATACAGGAGTTCAGGGCCGTAACCTAAGGGAAGAAATTGTTCAGAACAACACCTTTTTCCCATACGACTGGGAATGGAACATCAAAAGGGAATTCGACAATAAGGACAACAGGGTTCGTCAGAGCCATTACCGCATCCAGTCGGGATTAACCTTTAAACCCTATCAGGATATTGTATCCATTGATTTCAGATACCAATACGAGCGTTCCTTCTCCGATGAGCGGCAGATGTTTAACGAAGAGACCTACTTTGTACGCAACCTGGTGAACCTGTATGCACAGCCAACCCTGCTGCCAGTGCCCAAAGGAAATATTTTTGACCAGTTTCACCGTACTTCCGATGCCCATAACTTCAGGACGACCACCAATTTGCGGTTGCCTGTAGGCGAAGATCATTTCATCACCATGCTTGTTGGGGCAGATGTAACCAGCCAGCTAGCCGATCAGTCCAACAACCGCCGCTATGGCTATAACCCCCAAACTCAGGCCTGGGCATCCATGCTGAATTTCAACACTACTTACCCCAGACACCTGATGTTCAACAATTCTGCCTATTATATCGATCCCAACGCCTCCTGGGCCACCCGTGATGCCTATACCTCAAGGGAGGATCGCTTTCTTAGCTATTTTTCAAATGCTTCCTATACCTATAAGGAGCGCTATGACCTCACGGGAAGTATCCGTCTTGACAAATCCAACAGCTTTGGCAATGCCCCCCAGTACCGCGATGTGCCCCTGTGGTCCATGGGTGCTGGCTGGACCATTGACCGCGAGGAGTGGTTCAACCTGGATTTTGTTAACCGCCTGAGGCTGCGGGCAACCTATGGTGCCAGCGGGAACATCGATAAATCAACAAGCCCCTACGCCATTGCCAACATCGGAGGAAGCTACAACCATGCAGGCATGGGCCTTGAAGGCGCTGTATTTGGCAACCCGGCCAACCCCGAACTGCGCTGGGAAAAAACAAAACAGCAAAACCTTGCCCTTGACTTCTCACTGTTAAACCACCGGATCGACGGAAGCATTGATTTTTACTCCAAAAGCAGCAGCGACCTGCTCACCACCAAAGTGATCAACAGCACCTATGGCTTTAACAGGGCGCTGATCAACTTCGGGGGGATGCGCAACCAGGGGGTAGAATTGCACCTCTCTTCGGTTGTTGTTGACAAGGCCGTAAGGTGGAGAACCCAGGCCATGTATTCCTTCAACAAAAACGAGGTCACCCAAACTGACCCCATAGATTACAGCGCAATGTCGCTTTCTTTCATTTTCACCAATCCTGCAAACAGGATCGTGGAAGGGCGTCCCCGTCACAATATTGTTTCCATACCCTGGGGAGGGCTGGATGCCGAAGGCCGGCCACAGTTTTACCATAAAGGAGAGTTGCACAACGCAATGACCTCCACCCTTGCTGTCACCCAGTATGGTTTTGAAAACCTGATTTATCATGGTGCCATGCAGGCTCCACATTATGGCTCATGGAACAACATCATTACCTGGAAGGGATTTGAATTGTCCGGTTTGTTTACTTACAAGTTCGGACATTATTACCTGCACACTTCTCCCCTACGCGTAGCCAACAATGACCTGTTTGCAATGGCTCAGGGTAACTTCATTGCGCATTATGCAAGCGATTGGGACAATATGTGGAGAAAGCCCGGCGATGAGGCCATTACCGATATCCCACGCCTGCCTTTTGATCAGCCTGCAACAATCCGCAACAACCAATGGTATGCTCTACCAGCCACTTACGGAAATCACCTGGTTGAATCGGCAGCACATATCCGACTGTCAAGAGTTACGTTTGCCTATACAATCCCCAGAAATATTACCGCTCCTTTGGGCATACAGAACCTGACAATTGCTGCCCAGGGACGTAACCTGGGAGTGATCACCTTCAACCGCTTCAATGAAGATCCTGAGAACCTGGCCGATATGATGGGTAGCTTTATCACCCGCAACCTCCCTGAGTATACCTTCAGTTTAAGAATGATCTTTTAAACATAAAAACATGAAAAGAAATTATATATTTTTCCAATTTACCGGCTTACTCCTGATACTTTTCATCGGATTAAGCAGTTGTGAGGGAGACTTCCTGGAAATCAAACCAAAAGGGCAAATGATCCCGGAAACCACCTCCGATTACCGAAAACTGCTGGACATGATCGTTGAGTCAAATGTTGGTACCGAAGTAACTACCCTTCGCACTACTGGTATTGTCAATTACCTGGACGATAACTTCCAGCTGGCAGATTCAGCCAATTACAACCTGATTTTCCCCTCCGATGCCTGGGCCATGTATAACTGGGCAGCAGAAGGAGCCCTTGTTGACATTGATCGTGAAGATGTTGACTGGAGAGCACTCTATGGAGGTATCTACGTCATGAATCAGGTAATCCACAGTATTGATGGTGCAAAAGGATCGCAAACAGAAAAAGACCAGCTTGCTGCTGAGGCCAAATTCCACCGTGCCTTTAATTTCCTGCACCTGGTGAACCTGTATGCAAAGCATTATTCGGCCAATGCAGCAACCGACCTGGGGGTTCCCCTTCGCCTTGACTTGTCGCTGACTTCCAATCTGGAGCGAAATACCGTGCAGAAGGTTTACGATCAGATCATTAAGGATATCACCGAAGCTATCCCCAACCTGCCCGCTCAACCCATGTACAAACACCGACCCTCAAAGGTAAGTGCTTATGCACTGCTGGCACGAACCTACCTTTTTATGGGCGAATATGCAAAATCCCTGGAAAATGCAAATCTAGCCCTTGCTATCTCCGATTTCCTCTATGACTATAAATCCAAAATAAACGAAAATTATGTCATGGGAATCAATGCCTGGTATGATGATGAGATGCTTATCATGAAAACCACCACTTCCAGGACAAGCCGGGGGTTCACATATCACCATACATACCTTTTCAGCACCGTGGATATCGTTTCCAGTGTATTTGACACCATCAATGATTTGCGCTTCCATAATAAATTCAGCCGTACCCTCAACAGCCCCAACCGCTTTAATTATGCCGAGGGTGCCAGAAGATGGAATGGTGGGTTCATGTATTTCCCCCACATTGGTCTGACAACTCCAGAAGTATTGTTGACAGCAGCCGAATGCGAAGCCCGTATCGGCGATATCGCCAAGGCCATGCAAATTGTGAATCGCATCAGGCTGAACCGTTATAAGGAGGACACCCATGTTGACCTGGCAGCTGCCAATCGTCCCCAGGCCATTGAATATGTATTAGCCGAAAGAAGAAAAGAACTCTGGGCACGAGGTATCAGGTGGTATGATCTCAGAAGGCTCAATGCAATCGAAGGCGCCAATATCAGCATTCAGCGCTCATTTACCACACACAGCCTGGCTCCCGGGGATCGCGGTTGGGTGATGCCCATTGCCAGGATGTATATCGACCTGAACAAAGAGATCCAGCAAAACCCTGGATACTGATCATCCTTTAATAATCCGGTCCGGGGGAGCTCCCCGGATCGGATTCATTAGACCTATTGTTTAAATAAAAAGAAAAGCCATGAACCATTTCAAAAACCTTGTCATTTTCTCCCTGCTGATGCTCATTGTGCATCTGGCAGTAGCTCAACATTACTCCTTTCGCAAGATGGAAGGGGCCTCCCCTCACCTGGGCGATATGCGCAACTCAAAGACAGTGATGGAAGCTCCTGCCAGAGAGACATTGTCCGAATGGCAGAGCATGCCTTTTGATTGGTGGTTCTATGGGCAGAAAGTGGAAGGTTTTTATGTGAGTGTCAATGGCTACATCACTTTCGATAAGGCTGCCAGGGGTAGTTTTTCCCAGCCCCTGGCTCTTCCCAACCCCAAAGGACCCACAAACGCCATCTTTGTGTGCTGGGCCGACTGGCAGCTTGAGGCCAGCGAACGCAATCCCGGAAGGGTCTACAGCTGGGTACAGGGCCAAGCCCCTAACCGTATACTGGGTATCAGCTGGCTTACCCTGGCTCCGGCCAGCCTGCAGGAAGAAACCACCAGCAGGACTAACCTGTTTTTATTTCTTCATGAAAACGGAAACTTCGAAATCTTAAGCCGCAGCAACCTGGAAGCCGACATTCCCGCCCTGGCAGGTACCCATAATGAAGATGCCACCAGAAGCAGCCTGCTCACCAACACCCCCTTGCCACATCGCAGCTTCAGACCTAACGAAGATGTCAGCTGGCTTTTCGAATATTCCGATCAGAACCTGCAGGCACGGGTTACCCAAACAAACCTGGAAGCCAGCCACAAGCTGGGGGATGAAAAAGAAATCCTGGCAAGGTTATGGAATACCGGAAGCGAAAGCATCCGCTCGCTGACAATCACCTGGCAGCAGCAGGGAAAACCCCTACAAAGAAAGCAATTCAGGAGATTGGGCATAAATGCCAATGACTTTTATGACTTAAACCTGGGAAGCTGGAAAGCAGAAGAAGCAGGCACTTTTTCCAGGCTGAAGTTCCGCGTGGAAGAAATAAACGGCAGGAAAGTGGAAAATCCCGCTTTTGAGCAACAAGTATTTGTTAACCTGGGAAAATCGGCCCCAACAAAAGTACTGGCCGAGAAATTTACAGGCACCTGGTGCGGTTGGTGTCCTGATGGCATGGTAGAACTGAAAAAACTGGTTGCAGCCAACCACCGGATCATCCCCCTGGCCATCCATGTGCGCGACACCATGGAAATCGCTTCCGGCAAGGAGCTCTCCGATTTTTACAGGCCTGCATACCCCGAGGCCATGATCAACAGGATCTTCTGGCCCGGGGAACCAAAAGTACCCGTGAGCCGAACCAACAACGCCTGGGGCGAATTCATCGACAAGGCCCTGGACGTCCCTTCTCCCGTTGAAATATCCATGGATCATTGGTTTGATCCTGCAACCGGAAAACTAAGGGTCAATGTAAATGCCTCTTTTGTGGATTATGCCCTCCCGGGCGATCTGCGTTTCCACCTGCTGGTTGCCGAAGACAAGGTAAGCAGCCAGGACCCCGCATTCAATCAGGGAAACTTCTTCAGTGGCAATGCCTCTTACCCCGACCACCCCTATTTTGATGCTCCCAGGCAAATACCCGGATATGTACATCATTTCCTGTTGCGGCAAGCACCTTCAGGCCCCTGGGGTACCCCTGGAATCATAGGCCCTGAGCCAGCTCCCGGCCAGGTGTTCACCTTTTCTTACGAGCTTGAAATCCCCCCCCATTATGTCAGGGAAAATGTATCACTGCTGGGGTTTGTTTCTTATTTTGATGAAAACCCAGGCAAACGACAGCTGCTGAATGTGCAGGACAAGCCACTTTTACCCGCTGCCGCTTTCACTGGCCCGATGCAATCACAGGCAGAAAAACATTTCCTGGAAGGAATTCGCCAAACCCGGGCCAACGAAAACAGTGGCTTACGCTTTATTGAGGTGGTCAGGGAGCTGGATGCCATGGATATAGAAGCCCCCGATTACCTGATGGCTGGTTTGCTCAATTACCGGGCCAACCGCCGAAATGAAGCCAGCAGCTTTCTGGAGCAATACCTGCAATTATTCCCCGGACAGGCCCCTGCCGAGCTGTTTGCCGCCCTGGCAACCCATTACGCCTACGAAGGAAAGGTTCAGAAAGCCGAGGCTTTCTACCAGGAAGCCTTAAAACGTATGGACAGCCGCAACCAGACATTCTCACTTTCAAACACCCGCTTGATCGACGAAATGGACATGGCCCTGCTGATTGCTTATGTCAAAGACCAACAGGATGAAAAAGCATGCAACAAAGGGTTCAAGATCGTAAACTACCTGAAAACCGAGCAACCCGCCCAGTTTGCCTGGGTCAACCTTTTCAACTTCTTTTCCCAGGCATTGATGAAGCTCGATATGCATGATGATGCCATTGACTTCCTGGAAGGACAGATCGCTCAGCACGGCCCGGGAACTTCCCTTGCCCAGCGGGCTACCATGAATAAAATTCAGGTAAGCTACGATCTGTTGCTAAAAAAAGAAAACAGGGAGGTGGCCAACCAATACCTGAAATCATCCCGCGCTAAAATGACCGATCAGTATGTGTTGCGCAGCTTCGACACCTTTACCTCTCATGCCATGCTTATCGGTGAAAAGGCTTCCGGGCTGCTTGTCGACAACTGGCTGTTGGGGAGCCTGGATCTTGATGCCCTGAAGGGACAAGTAGTGATCCTTGATTTCTGGGCCACCTGGTGCGGCCCCTGCAGGGCTTCATTCCCCAAGATGAATGCCCTTTACCGCAAACATAAGGACAATGGCCTTGAGATGATCGGCATCACCCGCCCTTATGGGTATGTGTCCATCCCCGGAGGGGAGGTCATCCGCAACCTATCCTACGAGCAGGAGGTGAACCTTACAAGGGAATTCGTTGAAACTATGAACCTGGAGTTCCCCCAGCTCATGGAGCGCAGTGGACAGAATGGACGCAATTTCGGGGTGGGATTCCTGCCCACCGTGGTAGTCATCGACCGACAAGGCATCATCCGCTATATCGACAGCTCCATCGATACTGCCCTGGAAACCATGATCAACCATTTAATCAGCCAGCCCGTTTCACAAAATTAATCCCCCGCTGATCCCTCTGCAGGATAAGCGCACAATACCAACTTAAACCTTATATCATGAAATATATCTATATTCCTGTTTTCCTGCTGTTGCTCTTCTCATGCAACAAGCATCAAAACCATGTAGTGCTAAGTGGAGATATCCGCAACTTCCAGGGCGACCGGGTACAACTGGTGGATGTTTCTGAAAGAGCGGGATTGCGCATGCCACAAAATATCGACATCCTGCTGAGCCCGGAGAACACCTTTGAGCTGAAGATCGAGACCCCCCAGCCCGGGTATTATCAACTGGGCAACAACACCTTGTACCTAAGCCCGGGCGACAAGCTTACCATGAGCATTGATTTCGAGAATCAGCAGGCCTCCTGGTTCAAGGGCCGTGGAAAGGCCGTCAACAATTACCTGCGTACTATACCCGAGCCTTCGGCAGTAGGTTACCTGGGCATCAACAACACCAATGTCTCGGAAAGCATCCAGCAGTTTATCAACCAGTATATGTTGCCTGAGGCCGAAGCAGGATTCAGGGAAATAAACAACCTGAAGGGGGCCAGCGAGGCCTTTAAGGAACTGGAGCAGGCCAGGATTAAAAGCAATGTGATCCGCAGCCTGATGTTGTATACCGCCTCATACATGCAGAAGTATGTTGATGGTTATAATATTGGCAGGGATGGCGATCTGTTTCGCGACACCAGGAGCATGCAACTGGAGTCGGCAACACAACTGCTGCAGGATTATGCTAGCGATATTGTGCAGGCCCGTTACCTGGTGCTGCCCGAGTTTCGGCGCATCCTGCCCTTCATTACCAACCCCTCGGCAGAGGACCTGCCTGCTTACCAGGGCAATACCCGAATTGACGAGTACCGGCTGACCGAATCCCTCTTGCAGCGCTACGCCCAGAGTTTTATCAATGGCAACCTGAACCCAAACGATGTACGCCTGGAACTTGAAAATGCCCCGGTAACCACTCCCCTGTACCGAGAGGTCATTCAGCAAAGCATGGAAGAGTATGCCGGACTCATGCCCGGCAAGCCAGCCTTCGATTTCACCGCATACGATATCAATCAAAATGCATTCCGGTTAAGCCAGTTCAGGGGGAAGATCATATATATCGATTTCTGGGCTACCTGGTGCGGCCCCTGCATCATGCAGTACCCTCACTTCATGGCACTGGCTCACGAATTCAGCCACCGCGATGATGTAGTCTTCATTACCGTTTCCACTGATCACGACAAGCCCAAATGGGTGAACTACCTGATCGAGAATCCCCACGACGTGCTCTCCCTGCATGCCGACCGCAACGAACTGCTGCCCTACAAAATAGCTTTCATCCCACGCTTTGTGATGATCGACAAGGATTTTAATTTCATAGATCCCTTTGCACCAAGGCCTTCATTGTCCGAGGCAAGGGAGAAACTTTTGGGTTTGTTATAAATGGTTTGGTTTGGTTTGGTTGATTTGATTGCATGAGGCTGCCTCCTTGGCAGCCTCACTTCGATAAATCTAAAAGGAAAATCTGTGCATTTTTCTTTATCTGCGAACATCTGTGCATAGTTCTTTCTAATCCGCTAATTTGCAAATTGCCTCCCCTCATCTGCTGAACCAGGTTTCTATTATCTGCGCCAATCTGTAGACGGTTCTTTTCATCACATTATCTTTTCTTATTTGTGAAAATCTGCGCCTTACCTTCTTCATTTCCACTTTATCATATTGCCACATTATCACAATGTCTCATGGTCCCATTCTCTCATCTTCTCCTCCTGCCCACTGCCCTATAATCCACGGTCAGCAGTGCCTGACGGATTTGCTGGTTCAGCCCGGATGCATCCGCAGGAGCTGTGCCTATCAGCATCACGCATCCGGAGGCTGTTTCCAGGATCAGGTAATGCCTGTCGACGGGTTTCCCCTCAGCGCTTTCCCGGGCCCTGAAGCCAGCTGCACGGACCCCGTTGATCAGGTAATGGCGGGTATGATCCATATTGCGGCCCAGGGCTTGCAGGATCTCCTGCAGGTTGACCAGGTTTTCCTCCAGGGAGCCCTCCGTGACAAACCCCTCAATACGCCCCTTTTGCGATGCATCGGCAAAGGCCTTCTGATCGGGGGTCAGCACAAAACCATCGGGGGGAACCAGCCGGATGCCCGTTGCCCCCAGGCCCTGGTGCAACCTGCGAACCTTGAAATCAACCACCTGCTGAGCCCGGCATACCGTTACCCCCAGCAGCAACAAAACCACCAACTGAATACGCATCTTTGGGAATATTAAAAGCGCCAAAGTATAAAAAAAACCTCAAAGGGGATGCAGTAAAAATCGAAAAGCAGAGGAGGGTTCTTTCTATGCCAGGTTCTTTCAAAGGATCACCTGTCTGCCCACACCATATCACATTATCAAATCGCCACATTGTCTCCTTGTCTCATTGTCTCATTGTCACATTGTCACATTGTTTTCGCTTCTAATTCTTAATAAACCGCAGCACCTTCAGCCTGTCGGAATATTGAATGCGGATGAAATACAACCCGGGAAGAAGCTCCCCGGCCAGAACGATCTCCTGGTTGGTAAAGTAACCCCCCTGGCAAGCGAAAACCATTTGCCCCCTGACATCATGAATGCTGATCTTCAAGGAAGCCTCCACTTCAGACTGCACTTTGAGGGTAATTTTCTCCCTGGCCGGGTTGGGATAGAGAAGTAAAGTATCATCTGATCCCGAATCAGGAATCCCGGTATATTTGTCCTGAAAGGTGATGCTGAACTCTGGGGCTGCTTCGTTTGCATTGCCAGCTGTATCAACGGCCACCCCTTCCGGGATATCTACCCTGATCAAACCGTCGGCAATGGGTGTCAACTCCACCGTGTAGTGGGCTCCGCTTCCCGAAAAGGAAGCAAGCGTGCCTCCGCTTACAACAATATCTCCCATCGTAAAGCCTGTCACCTCTTTGCTGAAGGTGATCTCCAGGAGAATGGGACTCTCATTGGTGGGATTATTGGCAGTGCTGCTGATGGCTACCGTAGGAGGAGTGCTGTCATATGTTATCAGAAACTGCGGAGCTGCTTCGTTTGCATTGCCCGCAGCGTCAACGGCCACACCTTCGGCAATGTCCACGGTGATCTGTCCATCCCCATCGGGGGTGATCTCTGCCGTGTAGTAATCGCCACTGCCTTCAAAGTCGGTTACCGTACCCCCGCTGACAACAAGGCCGGTGATCTCAAAAGTTTCCACCTCCTCACTGAAGACAATCTCCAGGGCAACCGGGCTTTGGTTAGTGGGGCTGCGTAGATCGCTCCTGATCATCACCGTGGGCCTTGTGCCATCGTAGGTGATTTGGAACTGCGGGGCTGCCGTGTTGGCATTGCCGGCAAGATCAAAGGCCACACCTTCGGCAATGTCCACGGTGATCTGTCCATCCCCATCGGGGGTGATC
>OBJA01001785.1_pt1 | contig 13852 bp, 8 predicted proteins | sample 1519751 | NCBI WGS metagenome assembly OBJA01 (sample SAMEA3881238, study PRJEB22517) | soil metagenome | biome: lake sediment; feature: soda lake sediment; material: sediment, water from around vicinity | place: India | collected 2013-12-23 | depth 3 m | reverse complement strand
TTCAAGGCGGGGAAACTCGCCTTTGTTTATGCTTCTCATCTGCACCTTTTGCAAAACTCATACTTCAGATTTCTCACTCTCTGGCACGATTGACACCGCGGTCCCTCAGACCGTTGGTGATCAGAAATGTTCTTTATCTGTTCCGTAATGATCCACTGCTTTTCCCACTGTTTATTGTGGCAGCACCGGTTCTGCTCTCCCTGGTATTGCTGATGATCGGCGACCCGCTCTCACCATTTCTTGAATTCTTTACACTCCTGGGAGTTTTTGTTCTCAGTTATTATTTCGCAAACCAGCTTCAGGATGCCACACTGAAGCTTCAGGAATGCCCCTGGTATGAGTACAGTACCAGACAATTTCTTACTGCATTCGCTGCCACAGCATCGATACTGGTTCTGCCCTTTGTAGTCGCATATCTCTATGCTGTGCACAGCACAACATTAACTATCAATGGTGCTGTTCGTGTGGTAACTTTCTTTATCTCCCTTACTGTCGTTCTGTTTACTGCAAGCAGGCCAGCGACCCGTTATTCTGGTGGAAAAGACACCGATATTGCTACCGATATCATGCTGTTTCTGGGGGCGACGCTGGGATGTTTCGTTCCATTGTATGGATGGTTTTTTTCGATCTTGGTTGCAGCAGCATTGATTTTGCTTCAGTGGGAATTACTGTGCCAGTCCAGAAAACTGCCGGTAGACAGTGGCGATATGGTTTCCGGAGAATAGCATTGCATGCCGCCGTTATTGTGTGCAATCAGCCACTTTTCCATTTTACGGGGAGTACTTTCACCGGAGCAGATCTGCAAGATTGCCCTCGAACTGGGGTATACCTCTGTTGCCATCACTGACCGGAATAACCTCTATGCACTTCCTGCATTTCTTTCCAGTTGTGAGGAGCACGGACTTACCCCGATTATCGCTGCAGAAATGAAAAACTCCGAAGGGGCAGTAGTGCTTTATGCGGATGGTGATGCCGGATTTTCCAATCTATGCCGGATTATCAGTGCGTATCATTGCAGTGAGTCATTTAATCTTATTGATTCTATCCGCCAAAGTGCGCAGGGGATACACGCTCTAACCGATGATTTAAAGATAATCCTGGGTTTAAGAGATTTCTGTGAGGTGTATTACCGAATGCAACGGCCGCGTGTTCCCCCTCTACAGATTCGCAAAGAGGGAATTCCATGCCTGATCGCACCATCCATGGTCTTTACCGGGAATCAGGATTATGAAACCCACCGTATGCTTCGGGCAATCGATACGAACGGTACCTTATCGGGACTCTCATCAACGGAACTGTTTGATGAAAAAGCTAAGTTCATGTCGTGGGCTAAGTTACATGACCTGTTTGAGGTGTTTGATTATGCCAGTGCTGCAACGGAACTGTTTGGGGAGAGAATCGCATCCAGAAAAAAATTCGGTACTCCGATCATGCCATCATTTCCCTGTGATGGATCATCGTTGGAGCACCTCCGAAACAAAGCATACGAAGGAGCGAAGGAGCGTTATGGTGAACTGTCTGAAGTTGTTGTGAAACGGGTGGAACATGAGCTCGCACTTATCGGAAGCAAAGGGTTTGCAGATTACTTTCTGGTCGTTGATGATATCGTGAGACAGTCTCCCCGTACCTGCGGCCGGGGGTCGGGAGCGGCAAGTATCGTAGCTTATTCACTGGGAATAACCAATGTTGATCCAATCAGGTATAATCTGATGTTTGAGCGCTTTCTCAATGCCGGACGTACCGATCCACCCGATATCGATGTCGATTTTGCCTGGGATGAGCGTGATGGAGTACTTGATTATGTGTTTCAAAAATACGGAACTGCGCATACGGCTATGGTTTCCACACACCAGACCTGTGGTGCCCGCATGGCAATAAGGGAGGTTGCGCGAGTGTATGGGATGACCGAGCATGAAATCAGCATGGTGACTAAAAAAATCCCCTGGTTTGTTGATATTTCAGAGTGTGCGGAGAATGTCGCAGATGTTTTCAGGCAGTGGCCTTCTATGAAAGGAGTATTACTTGATCCACCATGGCCGGAAATACTCCAGAAAGCTGGAAAAATTATCGGAATGCCACGGGGGATAGGAACCCATTGTGGGGGAGTGGTGATAACACCGATGGCAATCAACACGGTTGCACCAATACAGTACTCTGCAAAGGGGTATCCGATTGTACAGTGGGAGAAAGATGGTGCAGAAGGAATGGGGCTGGTTAAAATCGACCTGCTTGGAAATCGCTCACTTGCGGTAATCCGCGATGCCATCACAAACGTGAAACGGGAGATGCCGTTTGATGAAAAACAGTGGGATCCCCAATCGGATACTTCTACTATAGAGTTGTTTTCCCGAGGTGAGAGTATGGGGGTATTTTATGTTGAATCACCGGCGATGCGGCTTTTACAGCGAAAAACGAAGGCAGGGGATTTTGAGCATCTGGTAATACACTCATCGATAATCCGTCCGGCAGCAAATAAATATATACGGCAATATGTGCAGCGGCTCAGAGGGGGGGCATATAAGGTGCTTCATCCGAAGCTGAATAAGGTACTCTCTGAAACCTACGGAATCATGGTCTATCAGGAGGATGTTTCGAAGGTGGCTGTTGCGATTGCAGGGTTTTCGGTTGTCGAGGCTGATATGCTGCGTAAAATTATGTCGAAGAAAGCACGAGGAAAACGGTTTGATGATTACCGCAGCAAATTTTTTGAGGGTGCGCACAGAAACGGAGTTGAGGAAGAGGTGATACTGGAAATCTGGGATATGATGCTCTCGTTTTCCGGTTACTCGTTTTGTAAACCTCATTCAGCAAGTTATGTTCAGGTATCGTTTCAATCGGCGTATCTCAAAGCACATTTCCCGGCGGCATTCCTTGCAGCAGTGATGTCCAATTATGGCGGTTACTATTCGACCCAGGCTTATGTCAGTGAGGCACAGCGGATGGGGGTACAGGTCATTCCACCAGATGTAAACAGGAGTGAATGCCGCTATTATGCACACAGAAACACAATCGTGGTGGGATTCTGTCAGATCAAAGGATTAAGCAGCAAGGCACAGGAGCAGATTGTGGAGATTCGGTTAAGATCGGGCCAGTTTACCTGTATGGAGGATTTCCTGACACGTACCGGTATCGATGAGTCCGATGCGGAAAAGCTGATTTTGGCAGGAGCATGTGATAACCTCTGCAGAAATGAAAACCGGTCAAGGCAGTTCTGGGTGATGCGGCGATTTTTCAGAAGAGCAGACCAGAGGCCGCTTCCTGAACTAAAAACTGTTTCGGTCAGACAGTTTTTACTCTATCAATACAAAATGCTTGGATTTCTCACCAGTTGTCATCCCATTTCCCTTATCAGCTGTTCTCAAAAAAGAATAAAAGCAACAGAGATCGACAGTCGTGTAGGGCAGTTTGTAACTGTACTGGGATGGTGTATCAGCGGAAAAACGGTTTCTACGAAAATGGGGGAGAGCATGGAATTTGTCACCTTTGAAGATGAAACCGGCCTGATAGAGACTGTCTTTTTTCCCCAGACGCATAAGGAGTATGCATCCATACTTGAGTATCATGCTGCTTTTCTTGTTTCAGGAAAGGTAACCGAGGAGTTCGGGGAAGCAGTACTGGAAGTCCATAGACTTTCTCCAATGCATCAGAAAAAATAAACAGATTATACCTACCTTATAATGGTTTGGCATGAGCTTAAGCCCAGGATACTCCAGAAGTAACTATTTTGTATAACCCCTGGCTCTGTAACAGTAGTCACTTCGTTTGAGACATAGTATCCTCATCTGTTTGGTTAATGTACGTTTTGTATATCACATGTTAAGTGAAGAGCAATGAGTAAAATTATTTATGGTCAGGTCTAATTATATTCAAGTAATTCCTGTTTGAAGTGTTATATTATATATAATATGTACTTTTCATGAGGAAAAGAGTACACTTTTCCCCGATAATTGGAGGTAAGTATGTGGAAAACAGCGATTCTGGTAACGGGTTTGTTTGCAGCACTGCTTTTTGCCCAGGAGGAGACCTCTGGGTCAACTGGTGGATACGGTGACGATGTTATGGTCGTTCGATCGATACTCGATCAGTGCGGCATGAAGGATATCACGGTTCAGGATGTGGCAAAGATCGAGGAGGGGAGAGTTGTAGAGCTCAATCTTTCGAATAGAGATGTCAGCAAAGATGGTTTCGATAAGATCCCTGCTGAAATCGGCAAATTGACTGCTCTTCGTGTTCTGACATGCAAAGGCAACATTATAACCTCCATTCCTGCTGAAATCGGTAATTGTACTCAACTCCAGAAACTCGACTTTAACAGCAACCGGATTGGTTCTCTACCGCCCACCATTGGAAATCTGGTTAATCTGACAGATCTCGATCTACGATACAATGATCTTGAGACACTTCCTGCTGAAATCGGCAATCTCAGTAGTCTTGTATACCTGAGGCTTTGGGGCAATAAACTTACCTCTCTTACCGATGCAATCACTAAACTGACTTCACTACGGGAGATTTATCTAAAAGATAATCGCCTCACAACACTTCCTCTCGGTATTACCACAATGAAATCCTTGACATATTATGACATTATCGGAAATAAAATCTGTAAGCCAGATCCGAAACTTGAAGCATGGCTGGTAAAAAAAGACAAGCGGTACCGCGAAACTCAGAAATGCTGGTAAATGTAACAACGAGGATAAGAAACGAGTTGAACGTTCACCTCGTTTCCACCCTCTGTTTCAGGCATTCAAAAATGAAAAAGAACAACCAGGATGGTATTGAATGATCATATCCACAGTATTGCTGTGACACCTCTGGGATAATACCTGCTACCGCACACCTTCCCGTTATTCATCTGATCGCTCCAGGCAAAGTACGAATTATCACTATCGAGCAACCAGTTTGTGTGTGCTTTATCAGCTGCTTCATCCTGAGAAACTTCAAGTATCTTTTCTGCCACAAACTGACAGAGGTAGATCTTGCTCAGCCAGGAGTTGTCACTTGTTGAGGAAAGTCTCCAACCTCCGTCACCAAAACGGCAAACGCCTGTTGAAAGCACAGTCTCACAATGCGTGCGTAATGCATTGATAAATAATGAGTAACGACCACCGTTCAAGAGTGTTGGCTCCAGAAACCAGACATAAACAAGACCCTCAATAACCGAGATGATTACTGATTCGTTTCCCTCTTCCAATAATGCCGGTATGGTCCCATCCTCTTTCAAATAAAAGAGTATGGTTGCTGCACATTTCTCTGCCTGTTCTGATGCCAGCTGTTTCATGCTTTCAATTCCAAGTTTGTCACCCAAATTCTGAAGGCAAAGGTACGCAGCCCAGCATTTCACTGCCAGGTAGGTATTTCGCCTGGCTTGTCCCAGTGATGAATCAACATTATCGTACGTGGTAATCTCAGAACCGCCATCACAGCGATTTGTATCAAGATCCATAATTCCGTCCCGTAATGATGAATCGAAATGATCCCGGTTGAGCATGCTTTCAAAACAGGAGACGAGTGTATCTTTTTTATTCTGGAGCCAGGATTGATCATTTGTCTGTGTAACATATACAGCTGCACAGAGAATCCAGTTTACCAGCTGCTCGGAAGTCATATAGGAGAAACATCCATGGAGACCCTGTAACTCGTATGCTGAATAGTGCTGCCGAGAGAAAGAGTTTGCAACTCCCATATCGTGTGTAAAACTGATACCGCCAGGACGTTGTTTGTCTGTACCGGGATACCTGACCGTGTCAAAATAGCTGTACCTCTTTACAAAGAAATCAAGAACATTACGCACAGTCCAGGGATTCATTTTCAGCTCGAAAAACAAATGGTCTATCAATAAATCAAACGTATTCATCATCCGGTACTCGCCCTCATTCACTATCCAGAGTGGGCCATCGGATGTGGAGAGAAGCTCGGTGTTGCCGTAGTAGCTTCGTATTGCATGTGAAAGCATGAATTTCCGTTCAGGATTCAATGAAGAATCCTCAATGAGAGTATCCGAATGCAGAGCAGCATCACGATACTGGTCAAACCTGGAATAGGCGTACTCTGCAACCTCCTCAATACAATCAAAGTAGCGGGTATAATAATATGATGCATCCACGCCAGTGGTTACGATACCACTGCGGTAAAAGCAGATCACAAAACGCCAGGTTCGTTTCTCTCCCGGTGCCGCAGTCATTACCAGAGCTCCAATAGTCCCCAATCCGAATGTACGGTTTGATTCTCGTTGCGGAAAAGCTAACTCTTCTATTGAGAATGCAAGTCCTGAAACGATATCTGTATCACCGGTACAGATTGCACTATGGCGCCCCTGACCGATACCGACTATCGATCCCCTCGACGTCTCATCGATACGGCGCATTGCTGAACAGGGATCATTACCCTGAAAACCGAAAATCGCTTTTCGTGGTGTGCTGATAGTCCTATTGTCAACAGTTATTTCTGCGAAGACTGCTGGTATCAGCGCATCTTTGCATGCTTCATGTGAAGATGAGGCGGGGTCAGGAATCGGTAGCACCGGAGAGAACAGTTTTAAAGTGAGGTCACCTGCAACCCATGTATCTGTGGCAACATGGAAATACCGTTGGATTTGGAAATCCTCGAATGGAATGATTTGTTGCTGATTTTTAATCTCTGTATCAGAACAATCAAAACGCTCTCTAAAATTTTCTGCTTCACCATAGAATGGAAGTAATCTGAACTGACTTCTCTCTTCCGATTGAATTCCAATGAAAACGTTCTGATTTGCCGGCCCGCTTAATTCCAACCCAAGCCCCCCTTTGGCACCTTTGTATCCAAGGGTGAATGATGCAAAGGCGCCAATAGGGGAGTGATGTGCATTGAAAAATGAAGATGTTTTCATGGTGTAGGCTCCAGGTTAAATATCAAGGCGAAAAATGTGAGATAGTAATGGATTTTTGAGGGAAAATGAATCCATTTCGGTTCGTGATCAATTCACTATCATCCCACAATTACAATAAGATAATTGAAAGTTGCCACAATTGGTGTGATTAGCGTTATGAGGGCACAATCAGACTAATGCACTAATCCTTACAATTGAGCAGTTCAGGGGCAGTATGAAGGTGTACACTTATCCTGATCCTCATACAGTTTGCCCGCATGTAGTGAGATCAATTAAAAGAGTAGTTACATGATTGAGCCATTACAGAATAAAATACTGTACCCGGTTATCTCAGAGCGCATTATTTTATTCTATCGTGTTTTGCCATTTATCGATAGCATGAGGGAGTATCAATGGGATTGCTGTTGGGGTACGATCTTGGTAGTTCCTTTATCAAAGCATCTTTGATTGATAGCCAAAGCTGCACAATTTTAGCACATGCGCAGGCTCCAGAACAAGAGATGGTTATATCTTCTCCAGTATTTGGTTGGGCAGAACAGGACCCTGATCTCTGGTGGAAAACTATTGTAAAGGTAACAAGGAAATTGTCCGCTCAGGTAAAAGGCGGTCTCAACGATGTATCGGCCATTGGTATCTCCTATCAGATGCATGGGCTTGTGTTGGTCGATGCATCTTTACAGGTTATCCGTCCGGCGATTATCTGGTGTGATGGACGGGCAGTAAAAACAGGCAACAAAGCTGCAAATGCATTGGGTGCAAAAGAGTGTCTCAGAAGGTTTCGGAATCTTCCCGGCAACTTTACTGCATCGAAAATGAAATGGGTTCAGGATAATGAGCCTGAAAAGTACCGTTCAGTCTACAAAATGATGTTACCAGGTGATTATATCGTTTTAAAAATGACCGGAAACTGTTCTACAACATATTCAGGGCTCTCTGAAGGGATTTTGTGGGATTATACTGAACAATCTGTTGCGCATACTCTTCTTAACTTCTACAGTATCTCCCCAGACCTTCTCCCATCGGTATTTCCAAATTCAGGAAATCAGGGAACATTAAGAAATCAGGCTGCATCGGAATTGGGCCTAAAAGCTGGAACTCCGATTACCTATAGAGCTGGAGATCAACCCAACAATGCACTGTCGTTAAATGCACTCAACCCGGGAGAAACTGCCATAACCGCCGGAACTTCCGGAGCTGTGTTCTGTGTTACAGGTACCGAAATATTTGATCCGCTTTCTCGTGTCAACACATTTCTTCATGTGAACCATACCCCCGAACAGCATCGATACGGAATACTCCTTTGTATCAGCGGTGCAGGGAGCTGTAACAGCTGGATCAATAAGTGTTTTGCAGGGAAAGCAAATCCAGATCACTCCTACCTGCAGATGGATAAACTCGCATCTTCAGTCTCTCCCGGAGCGGATGGCCTCTTCATGATCCCCTTTGGTAATGGTCCGGAACGTATTCTGGAAAATGAGGATACGGGTGCATCATTACACGGACTTCGCTTTTCTTCCCACACAATTGGACATTGTGCACGGGCAGCTCAGGAAAGTGTCGCTTTTGCATTCAATTACGGAATAGATATTCTGAATGAAATTGGTTGTCAGATAGAGCGGTTCAGAGCGGGCACTGTAAACATGTTCAAGAGCTGTGTGTTTACTGATGTATTGGTGTCTGTTAGCGGCAAACCTATTGATTTATATAATACCGATGGATCACAGGGGGCAGCCAGAGGTGCAGGAATAGGGGCAGGGATATATACATCAGCTGCCGAGGCGTTTGAAAATGTACACCCTGCTGGTGTGCTGGAGCCCCAGGAAAAAACAATCAACGTCTATCAGGACATTTATCAGCAATGGAAAATAATCTGTAATCATCATAGAGGAGGGATCTGATGGAACATGGGGATAAATCATACCACAGTATATGTGCCTGGACATTTAACGGAGGGAAAGGCGGATTTACGCCTTCGGATTCACGTCCACAGTGGGCTCGTGTTGAATTTGATTCTGTTGCAAAGATAGAGTTGATTGCCGAGAAGATTACACCCCGTCTTCCGAAGCATATACATACTGGTATAGAACTGCACTATGATTATGAATACGACGAATATACTGCAGAAAAAATAACCAGAACTCTTCAGAGCTGTGAGATCAGTCTGGCAATGGTCACACCCGGTGCACATCGGCATTTTGCATATGGTGGAATCTGTTCACCAGATCCCAGGGAGCGTTCAGCTGCTGCAAAATTCAGTAAAAGCGCTCTTACCATTGCCTATGAAAAAACACGTAGTGCCTGGAATGGTGATGTTCCCCCTTCATTTGTGATTTGGAACGGTTCATTTGGATATGATCTTGCCACACCGGTAATCCTGGAAATGTATAATAATCTCAAAAAGCATGTTGCTGAACTCTGTACTCTTGAGGCACAGCTTGGAGGTAAACTCCATATAGCTATCGAACCCAAGCCTAATGAAGGGCACGCTGCAATGCTGCTTCCCACCGTTGCCAGTTCTATAGCGTTCTGGTACCGACTGCAGAAAGAGTTTGGTATCGATTTGTCGCGCAAAGGCATCAACAAAGAGTTTGGGCATTCAGAGATGATCGGACTTGATCATGTATACGATACCGTTGAAGAGATCGATAATGGCATGCTCATGCATATGCATATCAACAGTCAGGGGTACAACGATGGGCTCATTCTGGGTGGTCCAGGTAAATTTGATATTGATAACGGGGCCCGTATCAACGGGATGAATATCGCTATTGCTCATCTTATAGGGCAAGCAGGGTATAACAGATGGCGTGGACACGATATGCAGGTTCGACCCTACGATGATGAAGAGCAGGGAATTGAACGAGTGATTCGGAGTATTCTGAGCTGGGATGCGTGTGAACAGGCTGCACGTACACTTGATTATGAGAGCATATCAAATCTTATGGCGCAACGTAAAACCGCAGAAGCAGAAGACCTGATGCGGCATGCTGTACAGAGAGCATGGAGCCTCTTTGATGAGATGTATCAGCGTTAATGTGTGTGCCTGGAAGAGTCTTTGTTAAACACCTGCAACCCGGCTTATTTCCGGCATTGGTAAGTTTTGTGATGAGCAGCTCCGCACCTTTTTTCGTCCGGTGACAAGAAATTTGCTATAGTTCACAATAGCTCTCCAGAATTCATCGGCAAAGTTTGCTATCATGATTCCTAGTAATCCAAGCTTTGCAACGAATATAAGGTGGGCAGAAAGAGCAACAACGACAAGCGTGCCGACAATTTGTGTCATGAGCATCCAACGGGGGTTGCCCGTTCCCCTGATTGCATTTCCGGCAACTATATTCACGGCTTTCGGAAATGTAATCATGATAAGAATGGAAAACATGGGGCTGAGCTTTGCAATCACATTATTATCACAAGTGAATAAATGCAGAATAGCCTGCGGGATAAGCAAAAACAGAGTCCCGATAAGAGTACAAACCAGAAGAGAATAGAGAACGCAGGTGTTGCCTGTTTTCAGCGCAAGTCTGTGGTCGTCAGCACCCGTTGCTTTCCCGACCAGCGAAATTGCTGCGATTCCAACACCAAGGTAGATATTAACAGAGAGGTTAATCAGTGTGTTGAGAATACCATAGAAACCTGCGCTTAAAGGATCTGTCTGGTTAAGCATTCTGAGCAGTACGACCTGCGCACCGGAGAAAAGCATAAACTCCAGACCTGCTTGAAATCCAAACGAGAATACTTTCCCATAAACACCCTGAACCGGCCGTAAAATGCCATGTAATCTGATTTGAAGGTCTGTATTGCGCATTGCCAAAAGCAGTATTATGACATTAGCAACGCTTGAGCTGATAACCGTAGCTAGTGCTGCTCCAGTTGTTCCAAGCTCCGGCATACCCAATTTGCCAAATATCAAAATATAATCAAGGGGGATATTCAGGCCTGCCCTGATAAATGTCACCATCATGATAGGCATGGTCTTGCCGATTCCCTGGAAAACCGCTGAGGCGATCAGGTTAAATCCATTAGTCAAATACATGAATGAGAGGACCTGGATATACCTTGTCCCAATCGACAGTATCTCTCCTTCGGTGCCCATCAGAATAAGGATCCATTTTCCTGCAATAAGCCAGAATAGGAAAAAAAACAACGAAATGAGTTGATTGTAGAAAAATGAAGTTTCTGCTATATGACCAGCACGTTCCTGTCTGCCTGCTCCCAGTGCCTGTGCAATCATGATCGTTGTTCCCTGCGAGAGCGCTATAAAGAACGAAAAAATCATGAAAAAAGGAACCAGAGCATTGTTAATGGCTGATAATCCCTCGATTTTATAATGACCGATAAAAGCGGTATCGGTAAATGACATCACATAAAAAGCCATGTTCTGCAGCATTACCGGAAACGCAATAGATAGAATTTGCCTGCTCAGGCTTCTGTTCTTGAACTTGAAAACCATACATTTTCTCGACTGTGTTCGTGGGGATTTCTCAGGAGATCTGATATAAAAGAAGCCTTGTCTGGATACTGCTATTATTCAAATAGTTTTCAAAATAGATCCGGGCACAGATAGATGGTGCACTAATCTGCATCACTGAATAATAAGGTCTTATACACAAAATAACAATCCGGAAATGAATGATACCGTTTAGTAAAGTGGGAAAAAGGAGGATGAGTAGATTCATCCTCCGAAAAGAAGTGTCCTCTGCTTTAAGGTATGATTTTACTGACCGGATACTCCACTATGCCTGAAGCACCTGCTCTTTTGAGAAGTGGAATGACATGTTTTGTTTCCCGAAACGGCAGAATCGTTTCAACCGCATACCATCCTTTATCGTACAGATGAGAAATGGTGGGATTGTGCAGTGACGGAAGAGCCTTTATCACTGTCTCCAGATCAGACTCCTGAACATTGCATTTCAAACCTATGTAATCTTCTGCGTCAAGGGTACCCTGAAGCAGCATTTTCAAATTTTCCAGCTTGTTTCGCTTCTCTTCATCGTTCCAGCTATTTTTATTGGCAATAACGATTGTACAGGTTTCCATGAGCGTATCGATAATTTTCAGGCGGTTTGCACGAAGAGATGAACCGGTTTCAGTTATATCGACTATCGCATCTACCAGACGTGGCGGTTTTACCTCTGTTGCACCCCATGAGAACTCGACTTCTACAGGAATTCCCTTTTTTTCGAAATAACGTCTTGTAGTGCCTACCAGCTCCGTTGCTATTCGTTTTCCTTTAAGATCTTCCGGCACTTTATACGGGGAATCTTCAGGAACCGCAAGGACCCATTTACATTTCTGACGAGTACTTTTGCTATATCGAAGCTCGGTAACTTCAACAACGGATACATCGTTTTCAGCAGTCCAATCCTGGCCAGTTATTCCGGCATCGAGAATGCCCTGCTGAACATAGCGGGGAATCTCCTGCGGCCGCATGACAATCAAATCAAGTTCAGAATCATCACAGGTAGGGTAGTACGATCGTTCGCTTTTCCGGATATGAATTCCGGCCTTCTTGAATAATCCGATTGTCGATTCTTCAAGACTCCCTTTTGGCAAACCCAGTGAAAGTTTCATGCTACTCCAAATTGTGGTAAAGAAAGGTGAAAGAGAGTGGCCAGACACCCGAACGTGTCCGGCCCTTAGGTAAATAATGCACTATTTTGCGAGTTTTTCCTTAAAAGCCTTAATCAATTCAGGCACCACTTCAAAGAGATCACCAACAATTCCCAGATTGGCAATCTGAAAAATGTCTGCATGAGGATCTTTGTTGATAGCGATTATGTAATCAGAAGACTGCATACCTGCCATGTGCTGAACCGACCCACTGATTCCACAGGCGATATAGAGTTTTGGGCACACCGTCTTTCCAGTCTGTCCAACTTGATGCGAATAGGGTATCCATCCGTTATCGACTGCTGCACGGCTTGCCCCAACAGCTCCGCCCAGTATCTCAGCAAATTCACGAAGAAGGGAAAAGTTTTCGGAATTCTGCATTCCTCTACCACCGGAAACGATGATATCTGCTTCAGCGATATTGACAGTAGATTCGACTTCCTTGATAATATCCAGCACTTTTGTCCGTTCAAAATCAACAATGCCGTCTATTTTGTGTACAACTACTTCGCCATTTCGGTGTTCATCCCGTATTGCTGGTTTCATCACTTTATGACGAACGGTTGCCATCTGCGGGCGATGGTTGGGACAGATGATTGTTGCCATAAGATTTCCGCCAAAGGCGGGGCGTGTTCCCAGGAGCAGTTTCTTTTCTGTATCAACTTCCAGTTTTGTGCAATCAGCAGTCAAGCCGCCATATACCTTTGCAGCCACTTTCGGAATGAAAGAACGACCGATGGCAGTTGCACCAGCCAGAACTATTGAGGGCTTTTCTTTATTGATAAAATCTGCTACCAGCGTCCCATAGGTATCATCCTGAAATGATGCCAATGAGGGGCCTTCGATATAGAAGACCTTATCTGCACCGTACTTCACCAGCTCTTCGGCTTCTTTCAGTAAATCATTGCCTAACAGTACGGCAAAGAGTTTTTCTCCAAGCTGATCCGCCAGTTTTCTTCCCTCTCCAAGCATCTCGTATGATACACCGGATATGACTCCATCCCGCTGTTCGATAAAAACTGCAATATTCTTATACTGATTTATATCAACACCGGTATTGGAGGCCTCTTTTGTAATGGAAATTGCAGCGTACTTCTTGCATGCATCGACACATGCAGAACAAAGATTGCACTTTTCCAGATCGATTACAGCCTTTTTCTCAATAATTTGAATTGCATTTTGTGCGCAGGCCCGTACACAAAGACTGCAACCGATACACTTTTCTAGATCGACATTTATACCCATCTGTGTACGCCTCCTACTTCACTACGCCTAAATCTAAAATGGTGGATTTGATTTTCTCGACAAGCATTGGAACTTCACCGCTGATTTTTTCACCACCGGTCTTTCTCTCTGGTACAAAAGAACGTAATACCT
>OBJA01001784.1_pt1 | contig 13854 bp, 5 predicted proteins | sample 1519751 | NCBI WGS metagenome assembly OBJA01 (sample SAMEA3881238, study PRJEB22517) | soil metagenome | biome: lake sediment; feature: soda lake sediment; material: sediment, water from around vicinity | place: India | collected 2013-12-23 | depth 3 m | reverse complement strand
TATTTCCGAATTGAGCAGTTTTATATTTTTGCCCGAAAGCATGCCCGATGTGTTTCCTGTGTTTTTAAACCGGCAGCCATCGATGATAATATTTTCGCAATCGTTGGCCGTAAAGACCCCAAACCGGCTTTTTTCAAGAATAATATTTCTGAACGTCACATTCTTTAAGCCAGAAGCTTCAATAATGGACTCGCCATTTTCGCCAATCATGGAAAGCATGATTTCGGAAGACTGAAAATCAACCCCATCCGGTGGATAGACATACAAACGTTGATGCTCCCGGTCGATGTAATACTCCCCGGGGATGTCCAATTCTGCCAAAATATTGATCCCGCACCAGTTACGGTGATTTTTGATGGTGGTCAGCGAATTGTTTTTGCTGCCTGACTGATTGTCGATTTTTATAATATTGTTCACGGTATCGACCGATTCAATACGGCTGTAAATTTCAGCCCAACCCACTCGCCAATAACCCAAAGTCCAGGCATCTTTTTCTTCTTTCCATTGATCGGGAATGTTGGTGGTATAGAAAAATCCTGTGCTGTCAACAGCTTCGCCAGATTTGGCATACCCGTGGTTAGGCCACCGCGCCAGTTGCATATTCTTGCTATTGATGGACAGCTCCATTGGCGAAGGTTCATTCCGGTAACTATAACCGCGCCTCCTTAATTTCCCAAGATCGCTAATCCCAGCTTTAGACAAATCAAGGACTTTTATTTTACTTCTCACCGATGGGGCAATGCGCCCGTAAACAGGGTCATTTTCGGAGAGTGGACCAAAAGCAGAAGGAAACACTTCTATTCCCCCGATAATACGGACAGTTTCCCCTTTCATCGCTTCATAAACGATAGCAGATTTATCGGTGCCGCTATCTTCAGCAATGAACACAATTGGTTGTCCGACAAAGTATTTCCCACCGAAAATCGCGACCCGGAAGGATTGTTGTGCATTTTCTTTTTTGAGTTTTCTTATTTCGTCGCGTGCTTTTTCGATACTTTTAAACGGAAAGTTGCGCGTGCCCGAATTTGAGTCTGATCCACTGGCTGATACGTAAATCGTTCTGGGATTTCCGGCTAAAAATATAGTTGTGCAGCAAAGCAGCAAAAGTAAAATGTATTTGTTCATTGTTGACGATTTTGGTAGCCCTATAATGTTCCTATATAATCTGTTTTTTTGTTATTTAAACTAAAAGCCCGGGCTTTCCTTTTTTAAAAGTACGGCCCAAGGGCTTATCAGAAAAATGAAATAGGAATTTTATTTGATGAAGTAGTAATTTTCAAGCCAAAGCTTACTTCAACGATATCCTGAGAAAGAAATAGTTAATGTCGGCATTATTTAATAACCGGTTTAAATGTTTCGAACTCAATCGCCCTGTCCCGTATCACCAAAGTGTCTTTTACATGCCAGGTGTATTTTCCGTTTGGAAGGGACCCATAAGCCGCTGATTCAAAAAAATCGAAAATGACGTTTTTACCTGGTGATTTAATCACGCATTTTAGCTTGTGCGGACCATTGGTGAGATCTGCTTTTTCAAAAGTTTTCACCTGATAAGTTGTCGCGTCGGTAACAGTGCTCACATCAGTGGCAACAAGTTCGTCGTCAATGTAAACATCATACCATCCATAAGAGGGAGCTGTTTTATGAAATATGGAAATTTTAAATCCGTAAAAGCTCAATTCGAACGAACTTCCTACAGTATTGGAGTAAGAACGGTCGCCGTTGTAGTTTCCTGATTCCCCGTTGTGAGTCCAGACTCCTGAATAGGTAGCTAGGGTGCTGTTCATGGTTGTAACGACAGGCTCGGTGAAATAGTCATACGTGAATGAATAATCTAAAGCAATCCGATTACGTTTTGCTCCACCCAACTGGACGGCGTTTTCAACAAAGCTTCCGTTTCCGTTTACTGTAATTGAAGCACCTTCGCTTTCTTTAACGGTAATAGCACCGTCGTTCGCAAATGTCAAATCAAAATTAACATAGCCAGGGTTATCCATGGACAAACGAATAGGCGCAGCTATTGAAATCGAGTTTTTACCAGTCGTAGAGAGCTTTGATACGGTATTATTTTTAATATCCGGAGTACTGTAAACGACCGCTTCTACTTCGTTTCCGGCTTGGTTTTTTACAGATGCTTTGCCGAAATGCAAATAATTCCCATGGTATTTGTTCATATATTTAACTCCGAAAAGCACATAATCCTTCGGGGCAAAAACCCAATGGCTTGTAACCCGGGGGTCGGGATTTTCCACATTGGGTTTGCCGCGAAGGATTGAATCGGTTTCGGAACTGGTCAGCGTTAAAGGAATTACGTAGCGATTTTTGATTGCATCCGGATCATCTAAAAATGCCTCAGTCAACTGAATATCAATTGAACCTTGCATTGAACCTTTTGGTACAACTGTTGATCCTGAGGTTAAAAAGGTGTAATAGGCTTGTGGTAAGGCAACCAAAGCTTCGCCGTCGCCGGTAAAAAGGTTTTGAGCAAGGTTTTCGGCGACCACATATTCTACTTTACGATCGCGTGTGTTTTTTTCCAAACCACCCATAACCAGCGGGATCGAAAGTTGCAGCTTATTGTCTTTCGCATTGTCAAACTCATCAGCATCTCCCAAAACCAATGTTCGTACCGGAGTTTGATTGACAAAATAAACTGAAGATTTTGACAGATTTGAATAATCCAAATCCACGATACTGCATGAAAACATAACTGTGAACAGGAGTGCAAGGAATGTTATATTAATTATTCGTTTCATCTTTCTCTTTAGATTAAGTTAATTAGCTGTTTTTCTTCTACTAATCACGTAATTACTAATTTCCCCAACCAGGGTTTTGTGTAATTTTAGGAGCCTTGTAGATTTCATCCTGATTGATTGGGAAAAGGTTCATTTTTTCATCCCACAGGCGGCTTTCCACTGCGAATCTTTCATAGCTAACGGGGTTCTTGTTCGCATCAACAGTTATTTTTACGCCCGTAACCGGCTTATTGAAATAAGTTGTTCCCAATTTCCAACGGCGGACGTCATAGAAGCGCATCTCTTCGAAACAAAACTCCACCCGGCGCTCGTTCATAATCCGTTCGCGCATCTCTTCTTTTGTCAAACCTGATGGCAAATTGGGCATCTGTGCGCGGTTGCGTACTTTGTTCACGTATTTGTATACGTCGGCTACAGGGCCTTGGGCTTCATTGAGTGCTTCAGCATAATTCAGCAATACCTCAGCATACCGCATTAAAATTGGGGCACGTCTCCTGTTTACGTTCGATCCCGTGTTCCAAACGACACTCTCGCTCAAAAATTTCTTCATATAATATCCTGTCCTCGTAGCATTTACATTTATGCCAATCCCATCTTTTCCAGGTATTCCATCCGGATCGGCAGCATAGGTGTCAACACTGGTTTTCTTAAATTGATTGCCGTTATAAAGGATATAAAGCGCTAAACGCGGATCCCTGTTTGCATAAGGATTCATTGTATCATATCCTGAAGCCGGATTGGTGATGGGCAGGCCGGTCGTTTTCATTTCAAATGCATCCACCAACTCCTGCGATGGATTACAACGGCCTCTTGCTCCGGCAAAACTAACCGGCGCGTTATTCAGTTCGATATCATTCCGGTCGGTTGCATATCCCCATAAAAGCGCCTCTTTGGGTCCATTGGTATCCCAGTTGTTTGCCGTAAACAGTTTATCTGCCGTCAAATCGGCCCAGCTCATTAAGTCAAGGTTAGCTGCATTTGCTTCTGCCAATTTAATACAAGCCAAAGCTGCATCTGCTGCTTTTTGCCATCTGGCGGTTTCGCCGCTGGGATTCCAGAGTGGGCTGGCCGCGAGTAGCAGGACGCGCGATTTTAAGGCGAGTGCACTTGATTGGGCAACGCGGCCACGTTCTTTGTTTTCGTTCGCATCCATCCAGTTGCGCATGGTTTTGGGCAACGATATCGCAGCCTTGTCACAATCTGCTACAATCTGATCGACCACTTCATCAAAAGAATTTCTCGGGATGTTTAAATCATCACCCGGGCTTAATACCTTCGTCACAATTGGCACGCCTCCAAATCGTTTGAGGAGTTCAGAGTAAAAATAGGCGCGTAAAAAGTAGTTTTCTGCTTTATAACGAATAATGGTAGAGTCTACATCAATATAGGTTGCGTTTATTGGCAGAATAAAATCTCTTCCTTTGTCCAGGTTTTCAAAAGTATAGTTACAGTGCCGAATACCACCATACATTTTACTATAAACATTATCCATTGTCCGGGTTGGACTCCAAACCCCATTGGTGAAGTTTTGAATAGTAGAATTGGTATTGGAATTGACTGCTTCATCAGTTGCCTGCGACATCATCGCGCCTGCGCCATCAAGGTTATACATATCCCTGTTCAGAACCGTGTAAGCGAGGCTGGATACCCCCTTGATCCTGTCTTTTTGAGTCCAAATATCTTCTTCATTAATGGATTCGGCTCTGTACGGATTTTCCAGATAATCGTCACACGACGAAATCCCGATTACCAACAGCATCAAATAAATTATTCTAATATTTGTTTTCATCATTTAGTCTTTTGAATAATCAAAAATTAATATTTACTCCCAAAGCATAAGATTGCATCCAAGGCAAGCCGCTTATCCCGGACCCGACAACACCATCAGAATGATCGAAACGTAAAAGGTCCATTCCGCTGATGTAGAACCGGCAATCATTCAGAAAGAGGTATCTGGCTGCTGATTTGGGAAGAGAATAACCCAACTCAACATTTTTCAGCCGAAGTTCGTCGCCTGAGCGGTTCCAGAAGGTGGAGTTCTGGTTATTGTTGGACCGTTCATTGATCGAGAGGCGAGGGTATTTGGCGTCCCTGTTGGTTGTGCTCCAGGCCTGGTCGCTGTACTCAGTGATATAGCCGTTGTTGTTACTTCCGCGCATGATAATCCCCTTAAAGCTTTCGGTACTGCCTATGTTACCATAAAAATGGAATTTAAGATCAAATCCGGCATATTTCAGGATTCCGCCAAAGCCAAAAAACGACGTGGGGAAATTCACCAAATCATCAGAACGGACTGCATCCAGATCATTGATAACATCATCGCCATTGATGTCTTTATATTTAATATCTCCAGGAAAAACCTGGCTGGAAAACTGCTGCACCGGACTATTCTGAATTTCTTCAATACTTTGAAACAGCCCCAAAGCCTGATATTGATAGAGGGCGTTCAATGAGCGCCCCGTTTGTAGCTGGTACTCCGGGGTCCCAACTTCTTCGTTCATGGCGATTACTTTATTCTTTGAAAAAGTATAGTTTGCATAAACGGAAAAGTGAAGGCGACCTAAGTTTGTAGAATAATTAACAGAGCCCTCAGCTCCTTTATATTCGGCAGCCCCGTCATTCATTGGAAAAGAATTTCGCCCCAAAATCGAAGGGATCAAAGATGGAGTCAGGATTTGAGTCCGTTCTTCGTGAAAAACATCAGCCGTAACTGCCAGTGAACGGCTAAAAAACTGCATATCAACACCCACATTTTTTTTCAATACCTTTTCCCATGTGATATTTTCGTTTGGGTAGTTAAGCGGAGGCGTTTGTAAGCCTCCGGAAAACCCGGTTCCAAAAGGGAAACCGCCGCCATATGGCATATAGCGGTCTTCATAAGGAAACAAACGCGTACCTTCCAAAAACTCATCCATTCCTTTATATCCTACAGAACCCACAGAGCCCCTGACTTTCAAATAACTGATAACAGATGAACCTTTCATGATATCTTCTTCGGAAATAACCCATCCGGCCGATACTGCCGGGAAAAACCCAAAACGTTTACCTTTCATAAAAGCTTCAGTGCCGTTATAGCTTCCTACAAATTCAGCCAGATACTTGTGGTCATATCCATAGGAAGCTCTAAATGAGCCACCTTGAAATTTAATAGGATACTTGTACGCGATCGATAACATCCCCTGCTGGTACTTGGAAGAAAGATTCACTTTGTGACGACCGAAATAACGATCATAATCTAACCCTCCCCAAAATTCAGTATTTTTTACATAGTTTCCCCAACTCGTTTGCCTGTAAACTAAACGCGATTCAACTCCGTAGCGGGTATATTGTTGCCCTTCCGGTTTGGTGGGATCATATGCGTACACCTGATAATTCTCTTCTTTCCCCGAAAAATAGTCCTGATAAATATCAAACGAGGAATATACATTAGCCGATAATCCTTTTATAAAATCATCCAATTTATATTTTGCTGAAAGGTTCATCAACAGCCTGCGGGTTTTGTTCGATTGAAAGCCAGTCTTTTCCAACTGTGCTTGGGGATTCGATTGATAAATACTGCTACCACCATAGGAGCCGTCAGGGTTAATCAAAGGGAAAGCAAATGCAGGAATATTCATAATATTGTTATAAACCGTTCCCCATCCCGCTCCCGGTTGCCGAAGGTCTTCATGGCGCCCGCTAAAGTCCATACTTACATTCAAGTCTTTTGTCACTTCTACATCCACATTCCCCCTGAAATTGTAGCGTTTATAGTTCATATTGGAGTCATACTCGTCCTGCCGGGTTCCGGCAAACAACCCACCTTGGTTATAGAAACTGCCTAATACATAATATTTGGCGGTCTTGTTTCCTCCGGAAGCGGTCGCAACATAACGTTGACTGAGTGTTTCACTTTTCAGAAGCTCTTTTGGCAAATTGTTGTTTGGATAGCGGTATCGATCAGATCCGGACTGAAAGCCGTCTAATTGAGCCTGGCTGAACCTTGGTGCCGCGCCTTCATTTTCCAAAGCCTGATTAATCAGCCTGGCGGCCGAATAGGAGTCCACAACTTTTGGCATTGATTCAGGTACTTGCCAAATATTAGAGGCGTCGAAGGTGATTTTTGATTTACTGGTACTTCCACGCTTAGTCGTGACCAGGATGACACCATTGCCCCCACGTACGCCATACCAGGCTGTTGCAGCGGCATCTTTTAATACCGTTACTGATTCAATCTCCTGCGCATCTAACTCTGAGAAAGGACGTTCTGCTCCGTCGAGAATCAACAAAGGTGAATAGGAGCGAGGCCCACCATAAACCGGATAGGCATCCAGTCCTCTCACCAATAAATAGCTGTCATTATTTCCCGGGACATTACCTGCATCTGTCACGTATAAACCAGGAAGACGACCTGAAAGATAATTTGACAGGGAACCGGTGAGGTTATTGGGCATTTCGTCCATATCCAAGCTGCTAATTGCTCCGGTTACCTCACGTTTTTTACGCGTTCCAAACGGAATTTGCACCTCATCATTTATTCCCAATTCTACGCGGGTTGGTTCAAGGATTACAACCGCTTTTACATCTTCTGCTACCATTTCCACGCGCCGGTAACCTTGTTTCTCAAAAATTAACAAGTCTTTACTATCGTCTTCGCAAACAATATTAAATTCACCATTCTTGCCGGTGATAACCTCACCCCTATTTTCCTGCACGCTTACGACCACGTCAGAGACAGGGTTGTTGTTCATATCAACCACCACACCGTTTATGGTAATTGCGGTAGCTATTTCCTGCGCCCTTAAGGTGCCGGAATGGACCGAAACCCCGGCAATCAGCAAAATGGCATATATATAGCGTTTTATATTCATTTTGTTATGTTTTAATATTGAGTTAATTAGATTTCCCATCCCGGATTTTGAATCAGAATACCTTTGCTTTTTTGAATCTCACCAAGTGGAATTGGGTAGTAGTTCTGCTTCTCTTTAAAGGTACGGTCAAAGCCTTCCGGTTTGTTAAATTCCTCATACCTAAAACTTCCATCCTCCCGTTTGATAATTCTCATTGACCTGGTTGGGCCGTTTAAGATGTCCTTGCCTATTCCCCAACGCATAATATCAAACCAACGGTTTGTTTCAAATGCCAATTCGATAGCCCGCTCATTCCGGATCCGTTCACGCATTTGGTTCTGCGACAGTCCGGCAGGTAAATCAGGCATCTGTGCGCGGTTTCGGATTTGATTTACAGCATCGTAAACCGATTCGTCAGGCCCAACCGCTTCGTTTTGCGCTTCGGCATAGTTGAGCAATATTTCAGCCATACGAAAAACAGGGAAATGCACGTACTGTGAGCTTCCACCGGTTTGCCTTTCCACCGGCCATAATTTTCTGACATAATAAGCTGTTGGAGTAGAAGCTGTTGTTGAGTGATCACGACCAAGCGTAACGCCATCTTCCGACTCCCAGGTCTCAATAGGGCGTGGCCCCCATTCAGCGCCATTGTAAAGAATGTTTTCATAGAAGCGTGGATCCCTGCCTACATATGGGTTCTGTGGATCATATCCAGAGGTAGGGTCTGTAATTGGTTTTCCGTTAGCCATCTCATACAAGTTGACATGATTTTGGGTAGGTGTACAATTGCCAAAACCACTTCCTCCCCGGTTTGGTGTAGTAGCCTGTATCACAAACATCAGGTTGTCGTTACGCTGAGGTTTAGGCATACATAAAATAAACTCAGCTTTCAGCGTATATTTTAACAGGTTTACATGGGTGGGCTCAAGCGGGTAACGGTCTGACATATTGTCTATCAAATCTTTCGATGCGGCAGCGGCAGCAGCCCATTTTGCTTTATCCCCTGTAGGATTATCACGGTAACTGGCTGCATAAAGTAATACGCGGGAACGCAGAGCTTTCACCGCCCCTTTGGTTATTCGTCCATATGAATTTTCATCATATTCTAATGGTAACAGTTCCTCTGCGTTGGAAAGGTCTGTCAGAATATATTCCACACACTCTTCATAGGAATTCCGCGGAAGATCAGCATTATCACTAATGCTGAGCACTTTAGGGATAATTGGAACACCACCAAAACGTTTAATTAGTTCGAAATACATAAAGGCGCGTATAAAATGCTGTTCACCTTTAATACGTTCAGGAGCATCCTCCGGCCCCCAGGGCACTTTATCCATCTCTTCCAACATGCGCGAAGTATTTCGGATTCCCTGATAGGCTCGCTGCCAGCTTCCGCCAATCTCTGTATATTTATATGTCTCGTTTAATGTATTGTCTTCCAGATAAATGCCTCTCATCATAATCAAGGCTTGCTGGGCATTGTTGCGGGTTTCCATACACTCATCAGAGAAATAAAAATTGACACGGGTGTTACCGGAAGCAACGCTGTTATTTGGGGGATTGACATTAACTGTAGCAAAATCATTCCAGAGATAGTTGTATGAATCATCCCCAAATTTTGTGGCTAAGACAGGATCAGAAAAAACCTTCTCCAGATCAATAGCTACCCCGGGGTCGCGTTGTAAAAAATCATCTTTACAGGATGTGGTGAAAAGCAGGGATGCTATGAGTCCTGAAAATAAAAATATATTTTTCATATAGATATTCATTTAATGGTTAAAACTGGACATTTACACCGAAGTTGACTGTTCGTGCCAACGGGTAAGCATACTCCCTTTTTGTTGTTTGGTGAGCATTCGACCCACCAACATAAACCTCAGGATCAACTCCGTAAAAATCTTTGAAACTACTCCAGGTAGCCAGGTTTTGACCGGAAATATAAACTCGGGCTGAACTCATTGAGAGCTTTTTTACAAACTCAACCGGTAGCTGGTAGGCAATTTCCAGATTACGGAGTTTCAGGTAATCGTTCGGTTTAATTACAAAGTCGTTGCTATAGGCCGGGGCAATACTGGGTCCATTCCAGTCATCACGAAGGGCAGGCCATTTGATGGTTTTGCCGGCAGCATAGTTTTCCGGAGTCCACGAATCTTTCATAAATTCGAAATAGTTATAGGTCAACAGGTAATCGCTCATCGATTTCATAGTTCCCTGAAATAATACCGACACTGAAAAGTTTTTATAAGCTATTCTGGGATTTATGCTGTAGTTGTACTCTGGCAGGTTACTGGTGAGGATGGGATGTTTGTCCATCGAATTGATAACCCCGTCATTGTTATAATCAACAAATTTGAGATCTCCCGGAACAACCTTCGCCATCGTATTTTCGGGCCAGTCGTATATATCTTGTTCTGAATTATAGAAGCCAGCGGTTGTGTACCCAAAAAATTGACCAACCCGTTTGCCGGCAATTTTTTGATAATCAGGAATACCCGGAGGGTCATCAGCCTCAACCACCATATTGGCACTGTGAGAAATTGAGGCCATCAGGCCTACTGTAAAGTCACCAAAATTATTGTGCAAATCTACCTCAATCTCATATCCCTGGTTGTCAACAATCCCTTTGTTTAATTTTGGATATCCCTCTCCATACGAAGTCAAGCCCGCACGACTATCGATTAAAATATCGCTTCGTCGTTCGTGAAAATAGTCTGCAACCAGTTTAATCTTGTCCTTAAAGAAGTTGGCTTCGATACCAATGTCTGTTTTCAAGCCGGTTTCCCAGGTAATATCAGGGTTACCAATCCTGTTATGTGTCATTACCTCATATTTCGAGGGAGAAGATGGTTGACCAAAATAATAGGCGGTCCCAGGGTGTGTGGCATTGGGCTGGGTCCAGTTTAAGGTTGATGAAGAGACGGAATATTCATCCAGGTACAGGAAACGTGCCGTTCCGCCAGGGAACTTATCATTACCGACCAAACCTAAAGATGCCCTGATTTTCAAAAAATCAACGAAAGAAATGTTCTGCTTAAAAAAGGGCTCATTCGAAATAATGTAACCAACAGAGCCGGACGGAAAGATACCATAACGTTTACCTTTAGGGAAGTTTTCAGAACCATTATAAGCAACACTTCCTTCCAGTAAATATTTATTGTCGTAGTTGTAAGTCAGGCGTGAAACAACACCCTGATAAGCAAACGGAGCATCTGCTTTATCATTAATTTCAGTCTGTCTGCGGGTAAACCTGACCAAACCTGTAACATTATTTTTACCAAACTCCCTCGCATAATCAAACCCGGTTTGCAGGTTATAAGACAAGGCTCCGCTTGGGCCCCAGCTTGTATTTGAGGTAATGCCACTTAAAGCCGTGTCATCCAAAAAACTCGGATGTTTAAGCACTTCCTTGGTCACGCGATCAATATAATATGCCGAATAGGACGCGCTTTGCATCATATACGAGTTCATGGCATTGTCATACGAAATCAGTGTTTTAAAACTTAATCCTTCTGTTAACCAATTCATTTTCAAGTCAACATCCAGGTTCGCCTCTATCCTGTTTTTTTGTCCGTTTAAATATCCTTTTTGCGTGATTTCAGCTATTGGATTACCAGGAATATGCCCGGGAGCATATCTGCCGACAGCATACCTGCCATCTTCTAAATAGACGGGGGACCGGTTACTCGGAATATTCAGCATTTGATAAAACTGATATCCAAGGTCTGATCCCGCCCGGGGCTGATAAATATCTTCCATTGTTCCGGCAGCTTTTAAACTCACCCTGAGATTGTTAGTCACATCAATGTCAAGGTTCGAGCGGAAATTGTATTTCGAATAGCTGTCAGTCGAACTAATTCCCAGGGTGGAAGGAAATTTTTTCAAGATACCGTCTGCGTGCAGATATCCTGAAGAGATATAATATTTCACACGCTTTGTCCCACCCTGTACACTAATATTATGCTGGGTTTGAATGTTGAATTTGCGGATGATTGTCTTCATCCAATCTACATCGGCGTATTCATAAGGTAGATCTTGATTTTTAAAATGTTCCAACTCTTCGTCGGTCCAGTAGAAATTCCATCCATCGCTTTTGCCGTTGTTGTGAGCACCGATATTTTGCAGCTTCGCCGTCTCGTATGCATTTAAGCGACGGGGAAAATCCATATAAAAATTACCGGAAACGTTGCCGGAATAGCTAAAGACCGGACGTGCTTCTTTCCCCTGCTTGGTTGTGATGACCACAACTCCGTTTGCACCTCTGATACCAAAAATGGCTGTGGACGAAGCATCTTTAAGAACGGTCATCGACTCAATCTCATTGGGATCCATCGAACCAAAATCGGAACGTTCGACCCCATCAACAATAATAATAGCAGTAGCATCACCTAAAGTTGCCCTACCACGGATAAAAATATCAGCATTTTGCAGGCCCGGCTGGCCATTTTGCTGGATCGAAGTTACACCTGTCACCTTACCTTGTAAACTGTTGGTGATATTGGATACCGGTGATTTCAGAAGGGCTTCACCCGCCAGCTTGCTGACAGCGCCGGTCATGGTAGCCTTCTTTTGAGAACCGTAGCCAATAGCAACAACTTCTTCCAAACCAACTGTTAACTCCTCCAATAAGATATTGAATGTCGTTTTATTTCCAATCGGCACTTCCTGGGTTTGGAAGCCAACGAACGAGACGGAAAGCGTTTTGGCATCGTGCGGTACTTCCAATTTAAATTTACCTTCAAAATCAGTGGTTATACCAGTTGTGGTTCCTTTCACGATTACTGCTGCGCCCGGGACTGGTTCCCCCTTGGGGTCAGTGACCAGTCCGGTTAATGACTTTTTTTGCGGCTGTTCTCCATTCTCCTTTAAAGTATTTATTTCTTTTAATGGAATTGCTTTTTTCGTGGTTAGGATCACCTGCTTCTTCAGTATTTCATACCTGACACCGGTTCCTTTAAACAATTCGTCCAGAACGGCTTCGATGGTTGATCCTTCAACTTTTACATCAACTTTTCTGTTCAGATCGATAACTTCATTCTTGTAAATGAAAACAAATTCGCTCTGCGCTTCAATTTGTTTGAAAACATCAAGAACAGAGGCACTCTTTACATCCAGATTGATTTTTGTTGATTGGGAATAAATGGACGCAGAAACCGTCATCATTCCCGTGAAAAGCAACAAAATAGTTAGTTTCATAATCAATAATACCCTCTTGAAGCAACTTAAAAAGTCACTTCTTCTACGTTTTTTTTTCATAAATTTGTAATGATTAAAATTGGTAACTCGATTTAATCTTTTAAATCCGGTGGGTGTTGGCGCATCCATCGGTTTTTTCTTTTAGTTGATTTTGCTCATCTCCTTTCTCAATTTTTGTAGTATCGGTTATAGTTCAAGTATATAGTTTCCATCTTTTGTTTTACCACACCTGCCTTCGATGGTCTTTGCCAGATATTCAGCCACCTCCCCGAAGTCTTCAGACAAGACCAGTTTGCCCGACACCATGGTGTTAGCCAGTTTTTCACCTTTTATCTGAACCGGCACATTGTAGTACTTTTTCACCCGTCTGACAAGGTCCAATAAAAGCATATCTTTAAAATAAAACAAGCCATCCTTCCAGGCAATATACTGATTTACATCAACATCAGTCACAACAGAGTTTTGCTTGTCTCTTGAATAGAAACATCCCTGTCCGGGCGCTAATTCAAAATTTTTGTTGGCGAACATTTTTTCTTTTTGGGAAACATTCACTTTTCCTTCAACCAGAATAGTTGTCACCATATTTTCATCGCTGTAGGCCGAAACATTAAACTCTGTTCCTAAAACTTCAACGTTTATGTAATCTGTTTTTACAATAAACGGTGACTTTTCATTTTTATGTACATCAAAAAAGCCTTCGCCCTGCAAATAAACTTCTCTTGTTTTGCCGGTAAATTTTGCTGGGAACACCAATTTGCTACCTGCGTTCAATTGCACCGATGTCCCATCGCTCAAAAGAACCGACTGTCGCTGCCCGTATGGCACAACCACCTGGTTCAATACTGGTTTTTTCAGGTCATCGCGGTTTTCAATGCGATTTTCCTTTTCTTCGCTTTTAATAATGACCTCAGCGCCTGATGCATCGTATTCAATATAAGACTGGTTATTCTTCAGTAAACGCTCTGAACCGTCGGATAGTATAATCATCCCTTGAGAGCCATCTGAGACGGTGCTATGGGCAAACTCGGCCAAAGGATCTTTTTTAAGCTGATCATAAGCAAAATAGGAGCCCGCTGCGA
>OBJA01001783.1_pt1 | contig 13858 bp, 13 predicted proteins | sample 1519751 | NCBI WGS metagenome assembly OBJA01 (sample SAMEA3881238, study PRJEB22517) | soil metagenome | biome: lake sediment; feature: soda lake sediment; material: sediment, water from around vicinity | place: India | collected 2013-12-23 | depth 3 m | reverse complement strand
GTGCCCGGGACATAGGGGCCGTTGCTCGGGCTGGTGACGGTGGCGATCACCGGGGTACCGGCGGGGAACTGGCAGTCGAGCGGGAATCCGCCGCCACCCGCGAAGGCAGCGATCGGCAGTACCGGGGTGTCCAGGTAGGTCACCTTCCCGGGCCAGTAGTCGAAGGTGTAGCAGAACTGGGTGTACTGCGGGTTGAATTGCGGATCGATGATGGTGCTGCCGGGATTGTCCGGGTCCGGGATCGGGCCGGGATCGTTCAGGCACACGGTCAGCATGTGCGGGGCAACGCCGGTTGGCGAAGGTGCATTGACCGTGTAGGTCGAGGGCACCAGGGCGTTGTACAGGCCCCATTGATCGGAATACACGCGCGCGATCTGCTGGCCCTGGAAATCACGGATCGAGACCGGGAGCCAGGGTGGTGCGAATTTCTCACCGAAGGCCGGTGCGTTCGGATCGAATTCATTGGCCAGGTCGTCGAGGATGAAACCCACGATGCGGCCTGCCTTGGGTACCTCGGTCAGCATGAAGAAATCGGCGGCCGCATTCTGGCCCTGGGCCAGGACGACCTGCTTGCGGTCACACAGCGGCCGTGCCTGTCCGGCAAAGGGTGCCTCGACCGCCGGGAACAGGGTCAGGAAGTCCGGTACGGTCGGTGAATAGCGCGCCTGGTTGAACCAGTTGGTGTGATCCCGCTCGCCGACGCATACCGGCGGCAGCAGCAGGGGGCTGGGGACATAGGAATCGCCGAAATCGACGTTCTTGTCTTCTTCCTTGAGGTGTTCGTAGCCCGGGGGGGTGACGGCCTCGACGATATAGGTCGCCGCCAGGATCCCCGGTATTTCCGGATTTCCCGATGCCATGCCGCCGGGGAAGTGCGAGCTGAAGGCATAGCCGCCGTCGAATACCGCGTCACGTACCTGGCCGAAGGTGCGCATGCCTTCGAAGCAGTCCAGGGCCGGGGTGTCCGGGTTGCCGTTGATGTAGAAGGGGGCCTGGATACCGGGCGCGACGCCGGGGCCCGGTACGCAACCGGTGGGGAGACTATCGTCCCAGCTGTCGGTGGTAACGATCTGCAGGGCATCACCGGGGTCGAATATGCCGTTGCCGTTGTGGTCGATGTCTTCCGGACCCTTCTGGGCGGGATCATCGCGCCAGCCGAAGGGGTAATTGTCCACATCGGCGAGGGTCACCATGCCATCGCCATCCAGGTCCTGGATCACACCGTTGGCGGGGTCGTAGACACCGTCGTCATTCCAATCGATATCCTCGGGCCCCTTGGCCCCGCCGCTCGCCCAGCCGAACGGCGCATTGTCGACATCACCATCGGCATACAGGTTGACCTGCGCACGCGGGATGCCCGGCTCCCATTCCTCGGCGGCGCCAAAGCGCGGATCGTCCTCTGCACGCGTGGTGGCGTAAATCGTCATGCCGGAGATGCCGCCGTTTCCGGGATCGAATTCGCCGTTGCCGTTGTGGTCGATGTCACCAGGACCGGGGAAATCACCATAAGGCGGATTGTCGCGATCACCGGGGCCATAGAGCGACTTGCCCCAATAGATCACATTGGTCAGCCCCAGGAAGCCCTGGAAACCCTGTGTCAGTATCTCTCCAGTCTCTGTGCGTGACAGGTTGTTGCCGGTATTCGGATTGATCAGGTCGATGCAATCACCATAGACACCGTTCTCGTCGTTGATGTTGTCCATGGGGTCGAGATTCGGCAGGCACTGCGGCTGTGGGTTGAGCATGTCGAACGAAGGCATGCTGTCCAGGCCGCTGAAACCCGCTCCGGCGTGGGTAGGAACCGGCCCACCCGCATCGGTCACGACAGTGACGCCAGTGGCCTTGAAACGGCCGAAGTCCACTTCGGCGACGAGCCACTTGAAGAAGGGGAAGACCTCGTCGAAGGGCACGAAGCCCTGCAGATCGGTGGGAAAGGCCTGGTAGATTGAGCCGTCGCGGAAGCGGATGTTGACGTTCTGCTCGCTGAGACCCCACATGGCCTGGTTGCCGGAAGGGTCCGGGTCGAATTCACTGTCATCCGGGAAGCCGTCTTCGTCGGCATCGAAAAACACATAGTTGTACAGACGGTTGAACCAGGCGAACACGGAGATGTCGCCCAGTTCGCAGCTGCCGCCGTTGCAATTGCCGTCCGCATCCACGGTGACGTTTGAGTAGCCGATGATGAGATCGAGGAACTGGTCCCAGAACACCAGACCATAGTCGCCCGGCGGGACATTGGGGATGGTGAACAGGCTGTCCTCGTCACAGGGCTGGGCATGAACCAGCTCGCCGATGCCGCCAACACCGGCGTTGAGGCCCACCCAGCAATTGGGCCAGGGCTCTCCCGGGTAGAAGGTGAAGTTCGGGGGACGCGAGGTGTGCAGGTTGGTGATGCGGCCGCTGATGGTGACCGGCGTGATGTCGGGGGCAGCCGGCGGCATGCTCTTCTTCTGGGCGAAGCCGATGAATACATGGTAACCGGCGGGCCCGAACTCGACGAAGAACGGCGGTTCATTGGGCTTGACCCAGGCATCGACGGTCCGTGTTCCCTCGATGGTGCTGGTCTGCTGCCAGCCCTGTCCTGCGGGAGGCACGACCTGCACACCGTACTTGCCCTGGGGCAGGTTTTTGATCAGTACCTCGCCGCAGCCCGGACCCGGGCAGGCGCCGCTTAGGATGACTCCGCTGCCCATCTGGGTGACTTCTCCGTAGGTCGGCGAATCGGGGTCGGTATCATATACAGTGCCAAGCGGGTTGCCGAAGGCGTCCTGTATCAATTGGCCGGCGGCATCGAACAGCAGGATGGAGAAACCACCCAGGCCTGATTCCTGCTGGTCCGGGGCGCCATTGAGCGGCCAGTTGTCCTCGAACACGAACACGGAGATCTGCGCAGTAGGAATCGGGGTCGGGTTGACGACCACGGTGACCTGGTTCTGGCCCACGGCAACGTTGGCACCACCGATGGTGAAGAGCGGCCCGTCCGGGCCGTGGTTCGGAAGCACGGACACTGCATAGCGTGTACCGGCAGGCACATTGACCGTGGTACTGAAACTGGCGGTCTCACCCTTGGCGATGACCGGGGCGTAGCTTTTATGGATGCTGACACCGAGGCTGTCCGGTTCGGGGAGCCCGGGCGTCACAGGGTGGGTAGTGTCTTCCTCGACCAGCCAACGGTAGCCGAACACCGGGTTGCCGTCCGGGTCGACGACATTGAGCGTGAAGGCGTGGCTGTTGCTGATGAAGGCCGCCGCCATGAGGAAGAATCCGGCAAATGCGAACCACATCCTGGGGAAAGTCCTATGGTCCTGTTTCATGGCACTGCCCTCGGAGATCACTGGAGTCCTTCGGGAATCGTTTGACAGGTTGCGCTTGTGATGCCTGGCGCGCGAATCACTGCCGTTCTTCTGATCCATCTGCCGGGAAAGTCTAAGTAGGACGAATGCTTTTCGCTCTGGGGGAAAAACTGCATTCGATGCGCATGGAACCCTACTCCATGCCTCGCGCCGGAGTGGGAGGCGAGCGCGGATGAGCAGGGATGCTGCCGCGACGGCATGCGATGTGTTATTCAGGTAAATACCCGGGTTTTATCAGCGTTATACCCTACATACGGTTCGCGTCGATGCTCATTAGAATGCAGTCGCAGAGAACCTGCTGCTCAAGCCCGGTCTTGCGTGCCGGATGTCTGACGCTTCGTTTTCCTCAGTGCCCATAGGTTGTAGAACCCTCCGGGACTGAACGGGAGGTAGCATGCGTATCCTGATCATCGAGGACAATGCGGAGTTTCGGGAATCCCTGAGTACGCTACTGTGTTCGCGCAACCATGCGATCGAGGTGTTCGAGGCCCTGGACGGGAACGAGGCGATGATCCTGACACGCGCCTGTCACCCGGACCTGGTGTTCATCGACATCCAGTTGCCGGACAAGACCGGGCTGACGGTCACGCGTGAAATCAAGCGCCATTACCCCGAGACGCCGGTGGCGATCCTGACCACCTACGACCTGCCTGAGTACCGCATGGCCGCCAACCGCTGTGGTGCGGACTATTTCTTTGGCAAGGACACCAGCAGCGTGGACGAGCTCCTCGGCCTGGTGGACTGCTACCTGCCCCATTAAGGGGCAGGTGGAGCCCCGGCCGCGGCGACAGATCCGGGCAGAGGTCGCCATCACGGCTGGCCAGGCCTTGGCTGGCGGCCTGCCTGGACGATAAGTAACTGTAATTATGTTGATTAATGCATCATATGGCTGCCGCACAATGCCATCTCAGGGTTGGCATGCAGGGTGCCGGTTGTAACGATGGGGGGAGTTTCCCCCCTCCACCGATCCGGTCCGGAGCGTGAAAGTACGTATTTTACCTACCATTGCATGGTGAATTCCGTCGTCTATGATTTAAATCAATCTGGCATGTCACGCAGGTCTTGCCGCGTGACCGACAAGAACCAAGAACATCTCGCTTCGCTGCCAGGAAGGATCAGGGTGAAGCATGGGGACCCGATCTCACATCGGGATGAGTTGCAAGGAACACTGCTGAAGAACCAGGCTGGGCGGGAATCGATCCCGACGTACATACATAAAGATCCAGCTTCCGTGGGAAGCTTAACGCTTCGGTTCGTCAGCTGTCCTTGTGATATCCACACAGGGAGAGCCAGAGAGATGAAGCTACAAATGACCAGTGTTGTCATTGCCGAAGACCATACGATTCTCAGAGAAGGTCTGCGTGCACTGATTACTACCAGTTCCCGCTACATGATCGTTGCCGAGGCCCATGATGGGCTGGAGGCGGTGAACAGTGTGCGTGAGCACCAGCCTGATATCGTCCTTATGGATATCTCGATGCCCGCGATGAATGGGATCGAGGCGATCAGGGCGATCAAGAAAAGACATTTGTCCACCAGGATGATTGCACTGACGGTCCATCGGGAAACCGAGTACGTGCTCGAGGCGCTGCGCTCGGGCGTATCGGGATACCTGCTCAAGGACAGTACCCATCGTGAACTCATGCTGGCACTTGATACCGTTTCGGAGGGAAAGACCTACCTCAGCCCCGGTGTATCGAGCCTGGTCGTGGATGGATTCCTCAGTGGCCGCGATCCTGTGGTGAGCTGCTCGCCATGGCAAACACTGACTGATCGGGAAAGGCAGGTCCTGAAAATGATTGGCGAAGGTTACCGGGGGCGAATGATCGCAGAGGCGCTCTGCATCAGTATGAAGACGGTGGAGAAGCACCGCTCCAACCTGATGCATAAGCTGGATCTGCATAGCGTGTCTGCATTGACCACGTACTGCCTGGAGCATGGTCTGGTCGGAGCAGGGCCTGGATATTTGCAGGCGGATATGGTTTTGCAAAGTCCGGCACTCATCTGACACGCGGGTGTTTTGTCTGCACCCCGTGGCTTGCGCATACGGGGAGTAAATGACATGGTCCAGTCGGTACGTACTGTCGATAAGCCGATTGCTTCAGGAAGGACGGGTGTATTGGGCGAGTCTGCGTCAGGTGAGCCGGATTCACCCGATGAACATCTGTTAGAGCAGCTCCGTGCACGCGGCCATCTCCGTGAGGATGATCTGGCGCGGATCGGTCGTCTGCGGGAAGGCTCTGATACAACACTGTGCAACCTGCTGATTCGCCTGGGTCTGATCGCCGAATCCCCGCTCGCCGAGGCCCTGTCGGACGCATTGGGCCTGATGCGTATTTCCGCCACGGACTTTCCTGACAAGGCCCTGCTCCCGGAGCGTATTTCGCCAAGGTTTCTCAAGGAACATCAATGCGTACCCGTTGCTGTGAGTGCGGACGGCCTGACGCTGGCAATGGGCGACCCCCTGGATGTTTTTGCCATCGAAGCCATTGCGCTGGCAATGCGGCGGCCGGTGCATGTCGTCGTCAGCGTACCATCTGATATCGATGCCGCGCTCGAGCGCCTCTATGGCAGTGGAAGGACGGCCATGGGGAGGATTGCCGCTGCGATCGAAGCCGGTGAGGAAATCCCTGAGGATGATGTCGAACATCTCAGGGATATCGCCAGCGAGGCGCCCGTCATACGCCTGGTCAATCTGATTTTTCATGGGGCAGTAGAGGCCGATGCCTCCGATATTCACATCGAACCCTTCGAACACAGTCTCAAGGTTCGATACCGTGTAGACGGCTTCCTGCACGAGGTCGAGGCGCCACCGATCCAGTCGGCAGCCGCAGTGGTTTCACGGATCAAGCTGCTGGCCAGGCTCGATATTGCGGAGCGTCGATTGCCCCAGGACGGGCGGTTGCAGTTGCGTATCCAGGGCAAGGAGTTCGATGTTCGCGTTTCAACCGTGCCGACGCTCCACGGCGAAAGTGTCGTGTTGCGACTGCTTGAAACCGGAAGAGAGGCGCCCGATTTTTCAGCCCTTGGGTTTGCGCCTGCGGTGATCGAGGGGCTCATGGCCTGCCTCAAGCGACCACAAGGCATACTCCTGGCAACAGGGCCTACAGGGAGTGGCAAGACTACCACTTTATATACCGCACTGGGCATGCTCAATACGGATGAGCGCAAGATCATTACGGTGGAGGATCCGGTTGAATACAAGCTCGATGGGGTCAACCAGATTCAGGTGAAGCCGCAGATCGGTCTCGGTTTTGTGAATGCCCTGCGCTCGATCCTGCGTCAGGATCCGGATGTCATCATGATTGGCGAGATGCGCGATACGGATACTGCCCGAATCGCGGTACAGGCAGCACTCACCGGTCACCTGGTCCTTTCCACGTTGCATACCAATGATGCGCCAGGAGCGTTGACGCGCCTGCTGGATATGGGTGTCGAGGGTTATCTTCTGACCTCTACAGTCAGTGCGATACTTGCGCAGAGACTGGTGCGACGGCTTTGTCCCTTTTGCCGGATCCCGCAGCGACCTTCTGCCGATATGCATGTGTTGATGCACGAGGAAGGCATTCGGGTAGAGGAAGGCGGAACTCTTTATGCGGCGAACGGGTGCGAGCACTGCTCCGGCACCGGATATCAGGGTCGCATGGTGATTCACGAGCTGTTGATTGTCTCTGATGCGGTGCGTCGAATGGTCATGTCGCATGCCGATACGAGCGAAATCAGGAGGATCCTGCTGCGCGAGGGCATGCAAACGATGCGTCAGGATGGCTTCGCCAAGGCCGTTGCCGGATTAACCACGCTCGAGGAAGTTCTGCGTGTTACACAGGAGCTTCACTAGCCATGCCCCGTTACAATTACAAGGCGGTGTCTCCTGGGGGTACGGTCGAGGAAGGTCAGATGGAAGGCGTGGATGAGGCTGTTGTGATCCGTAGCCTCAGAGATGGCGGTTATATCCCGATTCGGGCCCGCCGCGCCGGCACCGGACTGCGGCTGCCGCAACTGCGCCAGCATAAACCCGGGCTTGCGCCGCAACGCATGGCTGCCATGACGCATGATCTGGCAGTGCTGTTGCGAGCGGGATTGACCCTCGATAATGCCTTGCGCCTGATCGGTGACCTGTGCGAAGGGGAACCTGAACGTGGCCTGGTCCTTGGCCTGGAGAACGCCCTGCGCCAGGGTAAATCGTTTTCCATGGCACTCCAGGATCTGCCAGGGGTGTTCCCCGGGTTCTATGTCGCGCTGGTCCGCGCCGGTGAGGCGGGCGGCAACCTGGAAACCACGCTGGAGCGTCTGCACAGCTACCTTGAAAGGAGCCAGGCGCTGAGGAGCAGTGTGCAGTCTGCACTGATCTACCCTGCTCTCCTGTTGGTGGTATCGCTGGTGTCGGTGGCGGTCCTGCTGGCCTTCGTGGTGCCGCAGTTCGCACAGTTGCTCGCCGACAGTGGCCAACTCCTGCCACCTGTTACACAAGCGGTATTGTTTGCAGGTGAACTCATGCGAGCCCACTGGTGGATGCTGCCCTTGCTTGCTGTCATTGCTGCTTATTTGCTCCGCCGAAGCATGGCGAGCACGGCAGGTCGATTCGCATTGGACCATTTTCTGCTGCACCTGCCGGTGGTTGGGGAGATTGTGCTGCGGCAGGAGGTGGCGCGATTCGCCCGCGCCCTGGGTACCCTGCTGCAGAATGGTGTGCCCCTGCTGAGTGGAGTGAGCACGGCAGGTGATGTATTCACCAATAGAGTACTCGCTTCAACGGTGTCCGGTTTGGTCGAGAGTCTGAAGGAGGGCAGTGGGCTTTCCAAACCGATGTCGACCAGCAGCCTGTTCCCAAACCAGGTGGTGCAGTTGGTAAAGGTCGGTGAGGAAAGCGGGCAGTTGGAGACCATGCTATTGCGTGTAGCAGACCTGCTCGATGCCGACATTGGACGAAGAATTCAGCGGCTGATGACCCTGTTAGAACCAATCCTGATCGTGGTGCTTGGTGTCGTCATTGCCGGCATCCTGTTTTCCATCCTGTCAACGATCATGGGCTTGAACAATATTACATTCTGAGGGCTGGGCTATGACGACATGTCAATGGCTTTATCATCAAGCGCTATGCCAGTCCGAGGCCGCGCGAAAGATTCGTTTGCACGGTCGGGGCTTTACGCTGATCGAGCTCATGGTGGTGCTGGCGATCCTCGGCTTGCTGGCAGGCCTGGTCGGCCCACAGGTCATGAAGCACCTGGATGAATCGAAGAGTCGTGCCGCGCGATTGCAGGTGGAAGATCTTGCCGCCGCGCTGGACCTGTACCGACTGGAAAACGGGCGGTATCCCACGGAGGAGCAGGGCCTGCTGGCACTGATCGAGGCGCCTTCCGGTACTGCGACCTGGAATGGCCCCTACCTGCGCAAACGACGCCTGCCCATGGATCCATGGGGTCAGGACTATCGGTACCGTGTGCCGGGAACGTCCGGTCCCTACGACCTGTATACGCTCGGGGCGGACAACCAGGAAGGCGGCGATGGCGAGAATCGTGACATATACAACTGGAACTGAACCGAAAGCGTGGTCCTGCGCCGTGCGCGATGTCCGGTACATGCCCACACCCTTGCATCGTGGATTTACCTTGCTGGAGCTTACGGTCGTGATCGCCATAGCCCTGTTGCTGACTGGAATCGCCGTGCCGTTGATTACCGAACGATTGCCCGGCCTGAAATTCAATTCCGCAATCCATCGGATTGCCACACATGCACGCCTGGCGAGGAATATCGCCATCTCGAGCAATGCGCCGGTTCGTTTGATCATTGATGTGGGAGAGCATCGCTACCGCCTCTCGGTGGAGGAGGAGGCGCACGGGATTCCGGAAGAAATCTGGATATCGCTATATGCGCCACAGGTAGAGCAGATGAATGAGCAGGTGTCGGCCATTCTCTTTTATGGCGACGGAAGCTCGAGTGGCGGGCGCGTGACTCTCAGCGATGGAGTTCGCAAGCGCAGCGTCGATGTGCAGTGGTTGACCGGGCGGGTAAGCATCCTTGATTGATTCATGCCACAAATCTTGCCATGAATGCGGCTTCTCCCTGCTGGAGACACTGGTTGCACTCGGTATCCTCGTTGTGTCGCTCGGAGCGATCTTCGGCGTTATTTCCACAGCCCTGCATTCTGCCGCCGAGGCTGACTCGGTTGCCCGTGCAACGCGTGCCGGCGAATCGATCCTGGGCCTCCTGGGGGCGGATATCCCCCTGGTCGAGGGTACCAGCAGTGGTGCTGTCAGTGACCAAATGGACTGGACACTGACCGTTACACCGTATCATCCTGGCGAGGAGTACCTGTCCTGGCAGATGCCGCTGCGGGGATACTGGGTCGAAGTTGAAATTGGCTGGGAAGGGCTGGATCGGGTGCGTGCCGTCAGGCTCACTACCCTGCGTCTCACCTCCCTGCAGGAGGCCGCATTATGAGCCCTGCACCCGGGAAACGCGGCTCTACCCGTGGCTTCACCCTGGTAGAGTTGACGGTCAGCATGACGGTGGTGGGCGTAGTACTGCTGCTACTTTTCTCCACGCTGTGGTTCGCGGTCCGCAGCTGGGATGGCACAGAGCGCCAGCGCGATCGCGCACATACCATGGCCCTGGTCCAGGGGTTTCTGGCTCAGCAGTTGCGTCAGGCACGCCCACTGTACCTGACCGATGCCCAGGGTCAGCGACGGCTCGCCTTCGCTGGCGAGGAGGCCGGCATCACCTACCTCGCTCCCCTTTCGCGTCATGATCATGCCCTGTATATCAACAGGCTGGTGCTGGAGCATGGACCCGAGGGCGGGATCCTGCGGCTTCGCTATGCGCCGTTCCTTTCCGGCACGGATGCCTTCGATAGTCACGGGGGGGAGGTCCCGGGCGCCGGTTCGGTCGCGTTACTGGCCCAGGTGGAAAGCCTGGTGATCCGCTACTTTGGCTTGCCTGAATACGGGCGCACACCTGCCTGGCTGACGGAATGGCATCATCCGCGGTTGATGCCGGAGCGTATCCTCATCCATATCATCCGGGTAGGAGATGGGGCGCGGGGCTGGCCGGGCCTGCTGGTTTGCCCGGGTGGCGGCGTCACCTGTCTCATGCCGCCCGCCGGAGGCGGCGCCTCTCATTCGGTACGGTCTGGAGGAGTGAAATATGGTGGCTGAATGCAGGCGATATCCGGCGCAGAATCGGGGCATGGCGCTGGTGGCTGTGCTCTGGAGCGTGGCTTTGCTTGCCATTTTGGCAGGCACTTTTCTGCATGTCATGCGCGCAGAAGTGCGGATGGCACACAATCTGCTCGCCGCCGCCCAGGCTCGGTTGCTGGCCGAAGCAGGTGTGAACCGGGCCCTGTTGGAACTGCACAGGCCCAACCAGGCCCAGCGTCCGCGCGGTGACGGTCGCTTCCATGTACTCGAGATCGACGGGGGGAGTGTGCGCTACAGTGTTATGGACGAGATGGCTCGCGTGGATCTCAACAAGGCCTCGCCCGAACTACTGGCCGGCCTGTTCGTTTCCCTCGAGATCGAGCCGCCACTGCGCAGCACACTGACGGACACCATCCTGGATTGGCGCGACAGCGACAGCCTGCGGCGTCTGCACGGTGGCGAAGATCCCGATTACCTGGCTGCCGGGTATGGCCATGGCGCAAAGGATGCGCCCTTCGACAGCGTGGAAGAACTGTTGATGTTACCGGCCATGACTCCCGAGCTTTACGAGCGGGTAGTACCCTACCTGACCGTTTATTCAGGGCAGCCAGGTGTCGATCCGGCACTGGCTTCCCCCCTCGTCGTACGGGCGCTGCCGGGGATGTCCTCCGCAAGGGCCGCCGACTATATTGCCGTACGCGATGTGCTGCGCGACATCGGCCAGGAGCCTCCGCTGCCCGGTTTCGTCGACCCGCGCAACCTGGTTTCCGCACGTGGTCTGGTCTATACCATACGCGCTGTGGCCGAGCGTGCCGGCGGTGGCAGTGCTGCTATAGAGGCCACGCTGCGCCTGCAGCGCGAGCACAGGGACCCATCCATCATAATCCTGCGTTGGAAGGAAACGGATATCGGACATCCCGCGTCAGTGGGTGATGTGATGGTAGCGGCAGGAGACAGCTGATGTCGTTGCCCCTCAGACCCTTTATGCCTATACCAAGCGGTTGGCGCCTGTTACTGGCACGATTGCCGCGTTTGGGTTCGTGGTGGATCGGGCAGATCCAGGCCATGCTCCCACCAGGAATGCAGCATTGGTTGAACATGCGGCCGGGTGAGCTGCAATTAGGTTTCCATGAGGACAGGGTCGAGGTAACCGCCATGGCGGATCCGGACGTACGTGAGGCGGCTGAGTTTCCTCTGGATCAAGTCCGCCACTCCTCCAGTCCATTGCATGAATTCCTGAGACGGAAGGTATCCGAGCATACCCGGGTCTCCCTGCTTGTTCCGCGCGAAAGGCTGCTTGTCCGTACGGTATCGCTGCCGGCCGTGGCCAGAGAGAACCTGCGGCAGGTCCTGGCGTATGAGATGGATCGTCACACACCGTTTACCGCAGAGCAGGTGTACTACGATTACAGCGTCCTTGCGGGAGCCGCCGACCAGATCGAGGTCCGGCTCTTCGTGTCAACCCGTGACGCAATCGACGGGGCACGTCTGCTGGTCGAACAGCTTGGGTTACGGCTTCATGCAATCCGGGTGGGAGGAGATGCGCCGAGGTTTTCTGGCGCGGACGCGCTGAATCTGCTGCCAACGGAGATGCGTGCGCCGCGCTTCAGTCGCAGGCAATGGATAAATATTGCCCTTATGGGTTTGATTCTTCTGCAGATTGCGGTCTTGCTGGCAATCCCGTTCTGGCACCAGGAACGCCGCATGACCCTGCTGGACACCGCACTCAATCAGGCGCGTGTCTCTGCGGAGGAAGCCTTTTCGGTCCGGGATCGGCGTGACTATATCCTGACGTCGCTGGATCGTATGCTCGAACAGCGTAGAGCAACACCCTCCATCCTGCAGACTCTCGACGAACTGAGTGCCCGGCTTCCCGATAATACCTGGCTACAACGTATCGAAATCAAGGATACGGGAATCCATTTGCAGGGTGAATCCAGTTTTGCCTCGGCACTGATCCGGATACTGGAGGATTCACCGCTGCTCATGGAAGTGGGTTTCCGCTCACCGGTGACCCAGGACCCAAGGAGTGGTCAGGAGAACTTTCAGATCGCGGCTCGTCTTGGTAAGGACGGTACGCCATGAGGCCGGGGCTGCTCTTGGACTATCAGCGTGCCGCGGCTTTACTGCTACTGGTCACGCTCGCCATCATCATTGCCACCTTTCTGGTAAGGCCCTTTATATCCATGTACCTGGAGCGCAACACTACGATCGAGTTCATGGAGAAGCAGCTGATGAGCTATCAGGTCGCTGCCCATGAATACGCGGCCCTGACGCAACAGCTGGAACAACTACAGCGCGATCCTGCGATTGCAAGCTATCACTTGCAGAATGCTGTACCTGCGCTGGCAGCTGCTGAACTACAGCAGCATGTTCAGAAGACGGTAGAGAGACTTGGTGGGCGGCTGGTAAGTATGCAGGCCATCGATGCTGGCCATCTATCCAGCCAGGGCATGGTGCAAGTGCGTATCCGCCTGCGCTGCGATGTCGATAGCCTGCGCAATATTCTGTTCGATCTGGAGTCCGGTCGCCCGTTGATCCGGCTGGATAATGTCCACATGCGTGCCATCAACCCGGTGCGCGGTGCTGGAAACGCCAGCAGCGAGATCCTGGATGTGGGTTTCGATGCCTCGGGGTATCTGCCGGGGTGGTTGTCATGAACGTGATCACTTCAGGAAGCCGCACCACCTGGTTGCTCACCGCGGCCAGTATCATCCTGGCGGCGCTCATGGGGTTGCTGGCATCTTCGGATATCATTCCCATCACCTCGAGCCTGCCGGCGACTGCGGAGGTGACCCGAGCGCCCACGTTAAGGCCGGTGGCATCCGGTCTCGAGCTGGGTCCGGTCGAACATTATGCGGCGGTGATCGAGCGTCCCCTGTTCAATGCTGCAAGGCGGCCTCCGCCACCGCCTGCCGAGCCGGTGCCAGTCGAGGCCGTAGCGGCCCACACGCCGCCACCGCTCACCCTGGAAGGGGTCGTGCTGGCGCCGGAGCGACGCTCGGCTATATTCAGAAGCATAACAACGTCAAAGATCATGCGGGTTAACGAAGGCTCACCTCTGGGCGAGTGGACGCTGGAGGCGCTGGAGGCTGACCGCGTGGTCCTAAGGCGTCGCGACAGCGCACACGAGATCACGCTGAGACAGTTTGACAGCGGACCAGCCGTCGGTTCTGGCATGCGCTACCAGACCCAGCGCCAGCGCGGTTCGTCACGCTGAATCGTGCGCCTGCCAGGAGCGGTGCGCGGAGCGGGGGGGGGTAGCGCGTGGGAGCGGTAAAACAACTATAAGAGGTTGTAATAGCGTATGAAAACGGCCTCCATCCTCACGCTGAACTGCATCTGTGTCGGCCTGTGCCTGCTGGCGGG
>OBJA01001782.1_pt1 | contig 13884 bp, 7 predicted proteins | sample 1519751 | NCBI WGS metagenome assembly OBJA01 (sample SAMEA3881238, study PRJEB22517) | soil metagenome | biome: lake sediment; feature: soda lake sediment; material: sediment, water from around vicinity | place: India | collected 2013-12-23 | depth 3 m | reverse complement strand
TACAAACGTGACATGCCTCAATCAGCAGCAACAGGAAATTTTATCACCGGCATTTTCTTGCAGCTTCCTGTTGTAGTCACCCGGTCAATATCAAACACCCCCTCTGACGTTCGCCCCATCGCCTGCCGGAGGCTCCCGGCATTACCGTTGGCTTTAGCCGACGGATAGCGCACTGACAACCAAATCCGGCTTTAGCCACATTTTTGATCATTCGAATACCCCTGCACTGCCGCCGTTCCAGACCTGTCAGCGTGGGCAGCTTCCCGATAAATCGGGACAAGCTCTGACAGCGCCTGATAAAAGGAAATAAAACGAGTTATGTGGTTATTGAACGGGTGACGGTTCCGGTATTGACCGGGTGACTATACTGCTAAAAGATAATCCAGTTCCACTTGGCAACAATGCTGATTAGAACCACTGCCCTTCAAAATGTAGTCACCCGTTCAATACAAACGTGACATGCCTCAATCAGCAGCAACAGGAAATTTTATCACCGGCATTTCATCGCATCTTCCTCTGTAGTCACCCGGTCAATATGAATAAATCATTTTACAATTTGTAGTAATTACAATATGTTCAGTTTGTCATTATTACAATTAAACAATTTAACGATTATTTAACCAATGTCGATAATTCTTTTATTTTTGCAGAAAAAAATGATTACAAGAGCAGAAGCGCTGACATTGCTGAATGAGCATATCAAATCGGAAAATATGCGCCGCCACTGCCTGGCATCCGAGGCAGTCATGAGGGCAATGGCCCGCCGGCTGGGAGAAAACGAGGATGCGTGGGGAATTGCAGGGTTACTGCACGACATCGACGTGGAAATCACAGGTGCCGACCCTAAAACACACGGTCCGTATGCTGCCAGCCTGCTCAGGGGAAAAATCACCGATCAGATGCTCGATGCAATTGTGATGCACAATGAAATGGCCACAGGATTGCCGCGAACTACAAAATTCCAGCATGCACTGGCCGCAGGTGAGACCATTACAGGCCTGATTACAGCTACAGCACTGGTTTACCCCGACAAAAAAATTGCACAGGTAAAAGCAAAATCGGTTACTAAAAGAATGAACCAGAAAGCCTTTGCTGCCTCCGTAAAACGGGAAAACATCATGGAATGTGAAGCAGTGGGTTTATCGCTTGAGGAATTTGCACAGCTTTCACTCGATGCAATGAAAAGTATTGATCATGAGATCGGTTTATAAAAAAAAAGAAAGTCAGCAAAAAAAGTTTGATTATTGGTACTTTTTACTATTTTTAACATTCAGAAACCTAGCTGTGAACGGATGAATAAGAGTAAAATTGACAATAAGTATCTCATTCAGGAATCTCCGGAACATATCCTGCAGAACTGCAGGATTTTAATCACAATATTTCATTGTAAATTTTCCACATCAGAGGAATCAGGACCTGTTGGGGGTTCCTGAAAATTCCTTTTGCAGTCAGGGGTCTGGCGGAAGAAATGAACAGCACCGGATAATTATAAATACATGATGAACTAAAACAGCGACAACATCCGGTAGTATGGGAAGGATTGAAGAAGTTCTGTATTAAGAAAATTGTATCAAACCAATATGCCTGACGGAAAAGCAATTTGCCGCATCAGGATGTAAAAGTGATTTTAATAGTTTTATTGTTTAATGTGCTAAACCAGTAATGTATGGAACAAAGCTTGAAAGGTTTGCTGTCCCTTTTTCTACGACAGCTAAAAAAAGTTCCGCTGGCAACAGTTGCCTTAATTCTGTTGCTGGCAGTAGCAGGTAATGCAAGAGCCGGCAGTGATGACGGATCGGCAGCTCAGCAGCAGAAGACAATCTCGGGAAGGGTTGTCGACGAATCGGGTTCTCCCATGCCGGGCGTGGCTGTTGTTGTAAAGGGAACGACAATCGGGATGGTAACCGACATCGACGGGAACTACTCGATATCAATTCCGGCAACTGCCCAGACCCTTGCATTTTCCTTTGTGGGCATGAGGCCACAGGAAATTGAAATCGGAAACCGGACGAACATTAATGTAACAATGGCAGCTGAAGTAACCGACCTCGATGAAGTGGTTGTTGTAGGTTACGGTACACAACGACGTGCCAATGTTGTGGGTGCAGTAACATCCATCGACGGGGAAAAGCTGCAGTCGATTCCGGCAGTCAACGTATCGAACGCCATTTCAGGCCGTCTCCCCGGCTCAGTAGTTATCCAGCAGACCGGTGAACCAGGGCAGATGAGGCCCAGGGTGCTTGTCAGGGGCCGCAGCACGCTTGGTGGTGATGTGGGTACCTATGCCTCCAACACTGCTCCGCTTGTCATTATCGACGGTGTGCCCGGCAGGTCGATGGAGGAAATCGACCCCAATGATGTGCAGAGCCTTTCGGTGCTGAAGGATGCCTCGGCAGCCATTTATGGTGCTTCGGCAGCCAACGGGGTTATCCTTATCCAGACCAAATCGGGTAAGGAAGGTAAACCAAGGCTCAGCTACCAGTTCTTCCAGGGCTTTATGCAGCCTACAAAAATTCCTGAAGTGACAAATGCTGCAGAATATGCACAGATGCTTTCGGAATACCAGGTTGCCCAGGGTAAAACAAGGCGTTACTCCGACCGCGACATTGAACTGTTCAAAAGCGGTGAAGACCCATGGGAACATCCCGATACCGACTGGTACGGCGATTTGATTAAGGAATGGACAACCACCGCCAGGCATAATTTCACACTCGACGGCGGCGCAAACGGGATGACCTACTATGTATCATTTGGTTATAAAACCGATGATGCCATCTACAAGGCTTCATCTACGCAATACAAACAGTACAACCTGAGGTCGAAACTGGAAATGCCGATTACCAGCTGGTTAAAAACCGGTGTTGAACTGGCAGGATTCCTGAACAACAGCATTTACCCTTACAAGAGTGCCGATGCCATTGTAGGGCAGTCAACCCGTCTGGTGCCCACCAACTGGTCGTTCTGGCCAACAGGTGAACCGGGACCGGATATCGAATATGGTGACAACCCGGTTGAAACCTCAACTTTCAGTGCCGGTAAAAATGACCAGAAAACCTACAGGTTCCTGAGTACCTATAATGCCACCATTTCGGTGCCATTCATCAAGGGGTTGTCATTTACAGGCAGCTTCAGCTACGACATGACCCATTATTACAACAAGGCATTCTATCAGCCATGGATTCTCTATTATCCCAACTGGAGCCAGGCTGTAAGGAATTCACAGGGTTTCATCACTTCCATGCCGCTCACCCCTACCCCGCGCGGACTTTCTTCACCTGAAAACATTGAAAGATACGACCGCACTATCAGGCAGACAAAAATGGTCAACATGAATTACATCAATTCATTTGGCGACCATAACATCTCCCTGTTTGCCGGTTTCGAGCAGTACCAGGACGACTGGAATTACTTCAGGGGATACCGCAGATATTACATCTCATCGATCATCCAGACAATGAATGCAGGTAATGCAAGGGATCAGGCACTGGAAGGGAATGCTTCAATTTATGCACGCAATTCCTATATCGGCCGTTTCAACTACGACTATATGGGCAAATACCTGCTTGAAGTGGTGTTCCGTGCCGATGGTTCGCTGAAGTTCCCGGAAGACAAGCGCTGGGGTTACTTCCCCGGTTTCCTGGGTGCCTGGCGTGCATCAGAAGAAACCTTCTGGAAGGAAAATATCGGCTTCATCAACTATTTCAAGTTAAGGGCCTCTTACGGCAAGATGGGGATGGACCCGGGTGCATCATTCCAGTTCATGGATAAGTACAACCTCTCAACAGGTATGACATTCGGCACATCAGGTGCCATTGAAACAGCTGTTGGCCCGCCAGTCATGGCCAACCCGCTGATTACCTGGGAAACCCAGACGACCTACAACGTAGGTTTCGACTCGAAATTTGCCAATGATTTGTTCCACCTGAACGGTGAGCTTTTCTACAACCGCAGGGAAGATATCCTGGCTACAAAGGATGCATCGGTTCCCAACTTCACCGGTCTTTCACTGCCTCAGGAGAATATAGGGATTGTCGACAACAAGGGATTTGAAGTTGACGGCGGTATCCATTTCGGAATCGGACAGTCGGCCTTTGTCAACCTGTCGGGTAATTTCAGCTACAACAAAAACGAAATCATATTCATGGATGAACCCGAAAGGGCAGTTCCATGGCAGCGCCTGACAGGCCACCCGTTCGGAGCACGACTGATGTATGATGCAATTGGCATTTTCAGGGATGAAGCCCATGTTCAGTCAATGCCCCATGTTGCCGGTGCAAAACCTGGTGACGTTATCTTCAGGGATGTATCGGGCGACGGACAGATCACCGGTGACGACCGTATCCTGCTCGATGATGTGGATTATCCAAAAACATTCTACGGCATCAGCCTTGATGCTACCTGGAAAAACTTTACCCTTACAGTGCTGCTGCAGGGCCAGGGTAAAATGTACAAGAGGTCGCAGTATGACAACCGCCGCGGTGAAGCTGGAAACTACTACAAGTGGCAGTATGTCAACAGGTGGACACCCGACAACAGGGAAACCAATATTGCACGTGCCTACAACCGCGACGACCTCTACTGGTCGGTCGACGTAAGGGAAAGTACCTACTGGTGGGACAACACTGCTTACCTGAGGCTGAAAAACCTTGTACTGAACTATAACCTGCCAAGGACCTGGTTTGCTAACAGTGGAATTTCAAATGCTTCTGTGTATGTATCGGGTAATAACCTTGCTCTGCTCTATTCTGCCACCGACAAGTTTGATCCTGAATCAAACGGCCCGGGAGTGTACCCGCTGATGAAAACTTTTGCTGCAGGTGCCAGAATTACCTTCTGATAATCGATTAACTTTTAAAAAAAATGAGTATGAAAAAGTTATTATATAGCATTTTTGCTTCCACGGTACTTCTGTTTGCTGCAGTCTCCTGTAATGATGTACTCGAGCAGGATGCCGTTGACACATTTAACCCGAAACTTGTGTTTTCCGACATCAATGTTGTGAAAGCCTTCCTCGGAAAAACCTATGACAGGATGGGCGGTGACACTGATGCAGGAATTCTCGGCGGACGGGAAGACCTTCTGAGTTCGGGTACCGACCAGACCCTGTGTATTCACAGGCCATCGAACTACGTGATGATTAAAGGGACAATGAGTCCCGACCAGCTTGGTTATTTTGTAAATAACGGACTTGGTGGCTACCTGCGCTGGAACAACCTGTATGCAAATATTCAGAACGTGAACAGGATACTTGCCGGTATCGATGATGTGCCGCTGAAAGCCGGTGAAGAGGCTGTAAAAACCCAGATCAAGGGTGAAGCCTACTTTATCAGGGCCTATGATTATGCCGTGCTGATGATGGTGTATGGCGGCTCAATCCTGCAGGACAAGCCCTTCAACCTTGGCGAAGATTATCTGTCGGTCAACAGGTCGAGTATCAAGGAAACCCTTGATTTCATCCTGAAGGACATCAACTCTGCCATTGAGCACCTACCTGAAAACATTGAACAGGGACGTGCCAGCCGTGGTGCTGCCATGGCCCTCAGGTCAAGGGTACTGCTGTTTGCAGCAAGCAAGCTTACGAATGGCGGGTATGAGGCAAACAATCCGCTGGTTTCTTTCCCTGCAGGCAGTCAGACAACCCTGCTCCAGCAGGCACGTGATGCTGCCAAGCAAATCATCGACAGCGGGAAATATGCCCTTGTAGGCTCAACCGATGATCCACCGTCGCCAATGACGGAAGCCGATGTACAGGCTTATGCCAACACATATTTCAACATCTTTAACCAGAAGGCTGCATGGAACACCGAAACCATCTGGGGAATCCAGTTCCCTGTTACCGGTGGCAATGTGAACAATGCCAACCTGTGGTACGGACCCAATGGTTACCACAACTGGGGGAACAACAACCCCACCGAGCCTATGGTAAGGGCCTATGAGATGGCCGATGGTACTCCGTTTGTATGGGATGCTTACAACCCCGGCAATATGGAGCTGAGGACAGCCACAGCCGCCGAGCTTGCCGCCGACCCGCTGCGCAGCCCCTACAACGGCCGTGAGCCACGTTTCTATGCCAGTGTGCTCTATCATGGCGCACCATGGCAGCAGAGGCCTTCCGATGCCGCAGGGCTTGAACCCAACAACGTCATTGAAACAGGTTACTGGTATGCCAATGTGGGCGATGCCGAACCTTACAAGAAAGGTATCGATACCCGCCAGGGACTGATTGAAGCTTGGAACGGAACAAAAACCGGCTACTACATTAAAAAGCTCCTGGACCCTGCAACTGCAGGACAGTATTTCAGGAATACAAATACCTGGGTGGAATTCAGGTATGCCGAAGTTTTGCTCAACTACGCCGAAGCTTGTATTGAACTTGGCGGTGCCGATCTCCAGAATGGCATCAATGCACTGAATATGGTTCGCAACAGGGCCGGTTTGCCCGACAGGGTTACAACCGACCAGGCTACTGCACGTGAATACCTGAGGCACGAAAGGAATATTGAATTCTTTGCCGAAGGCCACAGGTTCTACGACATGCGCCGCTGGATGATTGCCAATGAAGTCATCAAGGATGTCCATGAAATGAAAGTGAGGTTATACGACAACGGGTATATTGAATGGCTGCTCGACAAGAATGCCGTTGCCGATTCCCGCGTATTCAATGACAATAAATTCTACTGGGTGCCGTTCCCGCGCGATGAAATGAACAAGGCACCGCAGCTGCAGCAGAACCCTGGCTACAACTAGGAAACAGCTGAAACTGATATGATAAAGACCGGCCCGTTTGGGCCGGTCTTTTCACTTAAAAAAATTGCTTACAGTATAAAAAACAATAAGATAAACCTTGCCATGATAAGAATGAAATTCTCCCTGATGATGCTTTTACAATACATGATGTATGCAGTCTGGTGGGTCCCGCTGGCAGCCTACCTCACCAACCTGGAAGTTGGAAGCACCCAGAAAGCCTTAATCCTTAGCTCAATGGCTATCGGTTGCATGGCCTCACCTTTGGTGGGTATGCTGGCCGACAGGTTCTGGCCGGCACAAAAGGTACTGGCAGGGTTGAATTTTATCCATGCCCTGATGCTGCTGTGGGCCGCCACTACAAATAACCCCGATATCCTGTTCATCAGCCTGCTCATCGGCATGCTTGCGTACATGCCTTCGTGGAGCCTTACAAGTGCCATTGCCATGGCCCATCTGCCATCGGAAGAGTTTCCGCGCGTCAGGGTGTTTGGCTCAATCGGGTGGGTGTTATCGGGCTTGTTCAGCATTATTTTCATTCACCTGTTCAACACAGGCTTCGACGGGACACACATCCCGTTTTACTGTGGCGCCGGAATAAGTTTCCTGGCTGCAGTATTCAACCTTACCCTCCCCAACACTCCCCCGCTTGCAAGAGGACAAAAGGTAAAACTGATTGATGCATTCGGACTGGGAACCGTCAAGCTGATGAAAAACCGGAGCTTTGCCTTTTTCATCATCCTGTCGTTTCTTTCGCTCATACCGTTTGCCATGTATTACTCCTACTTTTCACAATTCCTGCTTGATATTGAAACCAGGTATATCTCAGTGACCATCAACTGGGGGATACTTGCGGAAATGGGCTTCCTGCTGCTTGTCCCCCTGGCCATCCGCAGGTACGGCCTGCGCCGCACGCTGATCATGGGTCTGGCTGCCCTTGTCATCAGGTATTTCTCATTCTTTGCCGGGGGCACCTTCAATGTGCCGGGACTATACTACATCGGGATTTTAATTCATGGTCTGATATTCGGGTTCTTCTATGTGGGAGGCCAGATATATATCGATCGCAAAGCTCCCGCCCACCTGAAATCACAGGCCCAGGGATTTATTTTCCTCATTACTTTTGGTGCAGGACTACTGGCAGGCAATTTCATCTGTGCACGTATAATTGAAATGTACCGCACACCGGCAGGCTACAACTGGGAAGCCATCTGGGGGATAACCTCCATCATGTCGCTGGTGCTGCTTGCAGGGTTCCTTATCCTGTTCAGGGAGAAGCCCACTACGGAACAAAAACCCGTTCTGGCTGCAGAACTGGTGGGCGAAGAAGCCGTTACAGTGACTGAAACCGCAGCCAGATAAATGCCACCGGCTCCGGAGGTCAATATTTCCTTCCTTTCTGAATGATACCAAAGCCATACCATCGCCGTTTGGAATTGAATTTAATACGGCGTTGGTATAGCGTTGGTATGGCGTTGGTACAGGCATGGTATAGCCTTGATTTAGCCATGATCATGTCTTCAGGTGATGTATGACTGATGAAAACCGGGTAAAGGAACATGGTTGCCGCAAGACCGAAAACCGGTTTCTTCTGCTTACGGTCAGGCCTTTTACTGCCATCATCACAACAGGCAGCAACATCATCAGTCTTCTGGTTGCTGCTGTTTACCTGAAAAGCAGGTAGTACCAGTAAGAGGTTGAATACTGCGGATGAAGGGCACGCTGTGCCTGTTCGCGTGAAGAACCGTTCTGCTGCAGCAGGGTGAAGTATCTGTGGAACCTTTCTTCTGTTCCCGGCTGAACCTTCAGGTACTTCAGTTCAGGGATTTCCTTGTTCTGCAGCCTGGTGTAGCCGACAACAGCCTCTTCGACGTACCGTGGCAGCTTTTTGTACCCCGCCGCTTCAAGCATTGGCAAAAGGCCGGCCACTGCATCCACATCCTTGCGCAGTAAAAGCCAGGCCAGCTGGTATTCAAGGGAAACAGGATGTGCCGGGCTGGCAGCTGAAATGTAGACAAGGTTCATTGCAGGTTCCTCTGAAAGGACAAAAAAATCTTTCAGTGGCAAAAGTTTCCTTTTACTGCCAAGTTCGGGATGGGCCTCAACAAGGTCATCATGATACAGCAGCTTTTCAAATGCCAGCGCCTCCTTCCTGTAGAACAGTGACTGCCTGAGCAGCCTGACATACTTTTCAGCCATTGTGTAATTGCCGTTGATCAGTTCAACCTTAATCATCAGCTTCAAACCTTCGGGGGTAAGCCCGCGCATGACCATATATTCGTAGGCCCATCGCCCTGCTTCATTGACAAGTCCGAGGGCATAATAAAAGTGGCCGCCCCGTTTGAGCACCTCACCCGAAATCTCCCATTTCAGGGCAAGGGTACTTCCATCGGGGCTCTGGGGAAATTCCAGAAGCCTTTCGGTCAGCTGCCCCGTTTCGGCAAGGGCTACATTGTTCAGGAAGAGTGTCAGCTTGTTGGTGGTGGGATATTTCAGGTTATATGCAACAACTTCATCATACCTGCCCTGGTAAAACAAATCCTCCACATGGAAATAATGCCTGTCGCGGCTGTCGTACCTTGATGAAAGCCCTGCCACTACCAACATGGCAGCAAGCAGGGGAAAGACTGTGCCTGGCCGGAGTATCCCTTTCTCAGGCAAAGGTTTAAGCCTGATTTTGACAAGGAGCGGGAAACTTGAAACAAGCAAGGCAAGCATTGCAAACTCAGGCCCCTGCATTCCCGACTGCTGAACCGAAAACGGATGCAGCAGAAGTGTGGCATAGGTTTCATGAAAAAGAAACTCCCCTGATATAATAAGTGTTACAGCCATTACAACGGCAAGCGACGCAACTTTTGCAGGTAACGACCTTCCCCTGCCTGCTGCCAGGTATGCGGTAAACATGAAGGCAAAAATCAGTGAAAACGAACCGGTGAGGTAATACCAGAAGGGAAACAACAGCACAGAAAGCCACTCAGCCTTTTTGTTTTTCAACAGCAGAAAGCAGCAGAACAGCAAAAGCTGCAGGATGATGCCGGCTGTGTTGACAACATGAAAATAATACTGGGATTGAAGGTATATGAGAACGGCTCCCGTCAGAAATGGCAGAAAGTACAGGGTACGGCCTGTCAGTTTTTTCCCGGCATGTATCATCAGGACGACCACCGAAAGGATGAGACCCGGCAACAGGAAGGCGGCTGCCACCCGGTACCTGTAGAATGCCGTGATGAGTTTCCCTAGCCAGGCAAGAAAACCTCCGGGCTGACTGAGATGTTCCGACAAATAACCAAAAGAAAAAAGGAACAGTGCCGATTTCTCCTGGAAGAAAAACACGTAGCTGCCATAAAAAAGAAAGTAAATTACAGGAACTGCTGTAAACAGGAGCCAATTAAGCCTGGTTATCCATTGTACTTTATCTGCTTTTATCCTGTCCATACCGGTTTAATTATTCCTCCATGCCGGTGCGGGACTGCTGCCGGCGGCAGCTTTCCTTAACCTGCGGGGAGAAAATGAAATTGCTGATTCAGATAGTTCGGGAAGGTTAAATGTCTTCAGGAATCCGTCATAAAAACGCGGATTCTTTTGCGGAAGGATAAAAGGTTTGCCCGCACTGCCGGCAGCCCCCATATAGGCAATATATGGCCGGGCCGACAGTCCGTCGCCGCGCTTGCTGCTGAAGATGAGCCACCTGCCGTTCGACGACCACGAATGGTAACTTTCGGTGAATTCGCTGTTGACAGGCAGTTTTTCAATCATCCCGCTTTCCGTATCAAGGGCATAAAGGTCGGCTTCCTGGTGCCACACCGGGAAACAGCCGTAATCGTGCATTGTAAAGACAAGGGTATTTCCGGCGGGCGAAATCTTTGGGAAGGAAACACTTTTTCCGTGCTCACCTGCCAGGTAAACAGCATCTGGAACACCAAATGACATTTTTTCAGCATCAAAGGCAATCCGGTAAAGGTCATACCTGATGCTGCTGAAATCGATGGGTTCACCAACCTGTTCCGCACGGCAGAAATAAAGGAACCTGCCACAGGGCGACCATTCGGGGTATGTATCCATAAATTTTCCCTGGTTGCCCGGAACTACATCAGAAAGTTCATTGCGTTGGGTATCGTACAACACAAGCTTTGAGTTCAGGTCGGACACTTCAATTTTTTTTGTTCCCACACCATGAAACTGCTGGATGACCTTATTCGATGAAAAGGCAATATATTTTCCTGAAGGATGCCATGAGGGATAGGTCGCCCCGTTGGGCATTTCACCGGCTTTCAGGTTCACCTTTTTCAGATTGTCATCCTCAAGAAAATAGGTACCTCCGTTGTTCCCCCGCACGTGAAACATGAAATTTCCGGGCTGCTGCCGGTTAAAGGTGTGGCAGTTGATGCAGTTCTGTTCAAGCACATTGTTGCCTGCAACTGTTTTTTCGCTGAAACTTTCGAGATGGCGCCTGACGATGCTGATGCGTGTCCAGCTTTCATATCCGGGGTGCAGGAGCCTGTAATAAAGGTACGGATCGATTGTTTCGGCAGCCACCACCTGGCTGAAAGGTTCAAACCGGTACCACTCCCCTTCCCTTTTTACATATATCGTGTATTCTATGCGGCTGTTTTTGTTCTGCCCGAGAAATTTCTTCCATTTGCGTTCCCCGAACCTGATGGTGCCACTGGCTGATTTTGCTTTCAGAACTGAACCATCTTTTCCGTGAACCTCTGCCAGGAAAAGCGTTCCTTCATCATTGACTGAGAAATTGAGCGGGGCAATATTTGGTGGAATTGTGGTGCCGGTGTAGTCGGGCGAAACTGACGGAACGGTGCCTGCCGGCCTGACATCGGAGGGCCTTTGATGGCATGATAGAATAAGTGCAGGCAACAATATCAGGATAAGATGGTTTTTATAGTTCATACCGGTTTAAAACATCAAAAATAAAAAATGATTGACAGGATAAAGCGTTTCAATGCATTTTTAATAAGGATTATTTTCATGTAACTTTGACCGGGGATGATGAGGGAAAAATGAAGTGTTTTTTGCCATTATTGAAACCCGGCTTATCAATTTCAATAAAAATGTGAATTTAAATTTAAAATTCGCATAAAAAACAACATTTTACTTTCAATTCATTTTGATATTAAAATTAAGTTTTTACATTTGCCTTTAGAAAACGTAAAATATACATGAAATCAGTTGGTACATATATTCTAGTCATTCTTGTGGTCATTTCTGGATACACCGGGAAAGGGTAGAATTATATGTCAGCACGACGATACGGACAAGCCTTTCCCGAGAACGGGGAAGGCTTTTTTAATAACAAAACCGAATTAAAAGACTTAAAAGTATGCAATTTCCGCTCAGAAGCAACACGACGACACAAGGCCGGAGAATGGCCGGGGCCAGGAGCCTTTGGCGTGCCAACGGAATGAAGGAGGAACATTTTGGAAAGCCTGTGATAGCAGTTGTCAATTCATTTACACAGTTTGTACCGGGGCATGCCCACCTGCACCAGATAGGGCAATACCTGAAAAGCATGATAGAGCAGCACGGGTATTTTGCAGCAGAGTTCAATACAATAGCCATCGACGACGGGATAGCCATGGGCCACGACGGGATGCTGTATTCGCTGCCTTCACGCGATGTGATTGCCGACAGTGTGGAATACATGTGCAACGGGCACAAGGTTGACGCCATGATTTGTATTTCGAACTGTGACAAGATAACCCCCGGAATGCTGATGGCTGCCATGCGGCTGAACATACCTGCAGTATTTGTGTCGGGAGGCCCCATGGAAGCCGGGGAAATAGGCGGCAGGCATTATGATTTGGTCGATGCCATGGTAATGGCCGCCGACCAGTCGGTTTCCGACAGTGAGCTTGCAGTGATTGAGCAGAATGCCTGTCCCACATGTGGTTCATGTTCGGGTATGTTTACTGCCAATTCGATGAACTGCCTTGCCGAAGCCATCGGGCTTGCACTGCCGGGCAACGGGACAATTGTTGCCACCCATGCCAACCGGAAGCTGTTATTTGAAGAAGCAGTTGAGAAGATAATTGCCGCCACAAAAGCATATTATTTTGAAGGCGATGAATCGGTGCTGCCCCGCAGCATTGCATCGCGCGATGCCTTCATGAATGCCATGAAGCTCGACATTGCCATGGGAGGCTCAACCAATACCGTGCTGCACCTGCTTGCCATTGCCCATGAAGCCGGGGTGGATTTTACGATGCATGACATCGACCGGTTGTCGCGCATCACCCCCAACCTCTGCAAGGTGGCCCCCAGTTCCCATTACCACGTACAGGATGTAAACCGTGCAGGGGGTATCCTGGGGATCATGGGTGAGCTCGACCGGGCAGGATTGCTTGAAACCAGTGTGAAACGAATCGATGGATATACCCTTGGGGAGGCACTTGAAAACTGGGACATTATGCGGGGAAATGCTTCGGCAGATGCGATGAAGCGCTACCTGTCGGCCCCGGGTGACGGAAAAAGAAACCTGGTGCTCGCCTCACAGGAACATTATTACAGGGAACTGGATGACGACCGTGCCGGCGGATGCATACGTGATGCAGCACATGCCTACAACAAAGATGGCGGACTGGCTGTTTTGTATGGCAACATTGCGGAAAAGGGGTGCATTGTGAAAACTGCGGGAGTTGATCCATCTGTATTCAAATTCAAGGGCAAGGCGAAAGTTTATGATTCACAGGATGATGCCGTAAATGGCATCCTGGGCGACGATGTACAGAAAGGGGATGTGGTGGTTATCAGGTACGAAGGCCCCAAAGGTGGTCCGGGGATGCAGGAGATGCTCTACCCTACCTCCTACCTGAAGGCCATGCAGCTCGATAAGTACTGTGCACTGATTACCGACGGGCGTTTTTCGGGCGGCACATCGGGCCTGTCAATAGGGCATGTATCGCCCGAGGCTGCTGCAGGTGGTGCCATCGGTCTCATCAAAAACAATGATACGATAGAGATTGATATCATGAACAGGTCAATCAACCTGATGATAAGTGCGGAGGAACTTGACCAGCGACGGGCGCAGGAACAACAGAAAGAAAAACCATTCGTGCCTGAAAAACGCAAACGTGAAGTTTCGAAGGCACTGAAGGCATATGCCAGCCTGGTTTCATCGGCCGATAT